>Ga0209152_10000001_pt1 | contig 295581 bp, 232 predicted proteins | sample GraSoiAngelo_107_FD_185873 | JGI IMG/M metagenome (GOLD analysis project Ga0209152, IMG submission 185873) | Grasslands soil microbial communities from the Angelo Coastal Reserve, California, USA - 14_0903_09_30cm (SPAdes) (version 2) | ecosystem: Environmental > Terrestrial > Soil >...
TTCTCCGCAGTTTCGGTGTCGGCACAGACGTCTTCGCTGAACCCGTCGTCTCACTCCAAAGCGGAGGACTCGAGCGTTACCGGGACGGTTGTAAGGCTCGCGGGAGGCGAACCCCTAAAAGGTGCAAGCGTACAGCTGCAAGACCTGGAGAACCGCGCGCAGACGACTTCCACAGTCACTGATGCCGGCGGACGCTTCGAGATGAAGGGAATCGATCCCGGCCGCTATCGGCTCAGCGTCTCGCGCAATGGCTTTGTCAGGCAGGACTACGGGCAGCGGAAGCCAGAGGATCCAGGAACCGTCCTCAGTCTTCGAGCCGGTCAAAACCTGAAAGACTTGCTCTTCCGGTTAATCCCCTCGGCCGTAATTGCCGGCCGGGTTACCAACGAAGATGGAGAACCCCTACCGTGGGTGCAGGTTAGCGCTCTCCGCGAAGTCTACTCCAGGGGGAAAAAGAGTTTGAGTTCCGAGACGACCGTGCCAACCAACGATCTTGGGGAGTATCGGTTGTTCGACCTGCGTCCAGGAAGATACTTCGTTCGAGCAGATTACAAGCCTAACGAGCACGTGATCGGGCCAGGCGAAAGCGAACGCATCGCTGGCTTAGAGCAGCAGGGATATGTGCCCATGTATTACCCCGGCACCTCGGATCCCGCGCGGGCCAGCGCACTCACGGTGAAAGCTGGTGATGAAATTCCTGGATTAGAGATCCTGATAAGTCCAGTTCCCGCGTTCACCGTGCGCGGCCGGATCTACAACCTGGTCTCGCGACGTTCCACCTCGGCCTGCACCGTGACTCTTGCACCGCGCGAGAGCAGCCAGTGGTTTACTCTCCCACAGCGCGACGTGCTGGCTGATACTCCTGACGGCAGCTTCGTCATTCGCGATGTTTTACCGGGCTCCTACACGTTGCTGGCCTTCTGGTCGGAAGAGGGCAGGAGGTACCAAGCATCTCAGAACATTGAGGTTGGAAATGTGGATGTGGATGGGGCTAATCTCACGATCGCGCCGGGCACAGCGCTCTCGGGGCACGTGACGTGGGAAGGCAAGCCCAGCCTGGATACAGATTTCCTCATGGTTTTTCTCCGGGAGGCGGATAGGAGCTATGGTTTCAGCCAACGGGCCAGGGTATCGGCAACTGGCTCCTTTACTTTAAACGATATCTTTGACGGCAGGTATCGGCTGGGGATTGCCGGACAAGGCAAAGACTGTTACCTCAAAGACGTGCGGTATGGGGCGGTGGATGGGTTAGCGGATGGGTTCAATGTAAGTCGCGGAACGAACGCTTCCTTGGAAGTTACTGTCAGTTCGAGAGGGGCGCGCATTCAAGGATCGGTCACCGACAACGACAACGTTCCTGTGACCGGTGTCTGGGTGGTGTTGCTTCCCATCGGAGAGCCTCGCGGTCAGGACCGGCTTTCCCAGAAAGTTGCCACGGATCAATACGGGCATTTCCTTCTGAGAGGACTTCCACCCGGTGAGTACAAACTTTTTTGTTGGGATGAAGTGGAAGATGGCGCTTGGGAGGATCCGGATTTTCTCAAGGCCTTCGAGAATCAGGGGCAGAAGGTCTCCCTAAGAGAAGCCGACTCCAAGACCGTGGATATCGTGGTGATTGAAGCGAAGAGCTCTTACTGAAAGAGTGGACCGGTTTACAGAGGGCGGCGCGAGGAGCGTACGAAATCGCGCAGCACGGTGACGTTGGGGCCGTAGGTTCCGATTCGTCCCGCGTCCACCGGAAGTCCGAGGCGTTCGGCGAGCTCTAGGTTGACGCCGGCGTCATCCAACTCCGAAAGGCTGAATCCTTGCGCGGGGAGCACGCGATTGAGCCCCGTCGGATAAACGGGGCGGGGTGGACGGCGATGTCGCCACGGGCGGCGCGCCGCCTCGTAGAATCGCTTCCAATCGGATTTGCTCCAGGTCGTCATAACTATTTCGAAGTTCCCTTTGCCCATGCCATTGGATGCCGGCCCCGTCCACAAGGTTCACCGCAACTCGTTTCGGCGCCTTGTCAGGGAGCGCTGCTCCAAGGACTGAGTATTGATATACATCAGCGCGGCCCTCGAGAAACATTTTTTCTCGCCTGTTGTATCAAACACGTTACGGGGAGATTTGTTTCGGGCGGTGTTTTCTCCGGCGGCTCGCGGTTGGCAACTTAGCGAAGAGGCGGGGTCGCGATGCGGTGGGTTGATGCGAGGAGGAAAATCCGCCGAAGCATCGGGAAACAAGAAACGGGAGCGAGAAGGAATAGTCTGTGATTCGCGCAGACCTGCCGTTCGGGTTCTCTCCAAGGGAAGTAAAGGGCCCGCTGGGTGAGCCCGGTTCTCTCAGGCGCGAACTGGCTTTTTACCAGCGGTTGCCGCGGTCGCCACGGTCGCCACGGTCTCCGCCGCGCCCGCCGCCGTAGCCGCCCCGTCCGCCACCACCGCCGCGCCCGCCGCCGTAATTACCGCGCCCGCCGCCGCTGCGCTCGTTCTGAGGACGCGCTTCGTTGACCACTAGGTTTCGCCCTCCAAAGTTCTGTCCGTTCAAGGAATTGATGGCGCGGTCCGCATCTTCGTCGCTGTTGATCTCGACGAAGGCGAACCCGCGCGATTGGCCTGTGAAACGATCGCGAATCAGATTGACACCTGAAGGGGACACTCCTGCTTGAGACAGCCACTCTTGAAGCTGATCTTCCGTTGCCGAAAACGGAAGATTGCCGATATAAAGCTTCTTCACCTCTTACTCCTTCTGCCCGGAACCTGACTTGCCAGTCGCGGAGCGTGCCGAAGACACAGCTTTCGTTCACCGGGGAGGCGAATTTGTGGAGCCGCCGAGGGAGCGAGACCGGAACTTCAGCGGTCTGCTGCATGGTCTCGGAATTTCCCTCCATTTGCAACTAAATTAATGATCCAATTGGCTAGATGTTCGACGCCCCGTCCGCCTCCCGTCCGCCTCCTCCCCTTGGCCAAAAATTCGTGCTAGCATCGCCCGACTTGTCCCCACCGGGAGGGTCCCATGCGCGGCACGATGATGAATTTCCCTTTGACGCTCCCGACCATCCTGGAGCGTTCCGGGAAAATCTTTCCCCGCGTCGAAATTGTGTCGCGCAAGCCGGACAACTCCATTGTTCGCACCTGTTACGGGGACTTCTATCGTCGCGCCCGCCGTCTTGGCGCGGCCCTCAGCAAACTCGGCCTCGAACCTGGCGACCGCGTAGCTTCCATGATGTGGAATCATGCGAGCCACCTGGAAGCCTTCTTCGGAGTTCCCTGCGCCGGCGGCATCCTGCATCCGCTGAACCTGCGCCTTCATCCCCACGAAATTGCCGCCATCGCCAAGCACGCTGGGGACCGCTTTCTCCTTGTCGACGACGTGCTTTATCCCATCTATGAACAGTTTCGCGAAGACGCCTCGTTCGAACGCGTTATCGTGGTCCCCTACGGTTTCAACACCGTGGCCGAAGGCTTTTTGAATTACGAAGAACTGCTTGCCGCTTCCCGAGACGACTTCCGCTATCCCGCGATTGACGAAAACGATGGCGCGGCCATGTGCTTTACCTCCGGCACCACGGGTTTTTCCAAAGGCGTCATCTACTCCCATCGCGCTCTGGTGCTGCACTCCTTCTGTTGCGGGCTCGTTGAAGTGCTTGGCTTGAGCGAAGCCGATACCGTCCTGCCGGTCGCACCCATGTTTCATGCCAATGCCTGGGGCATTCCCTTTGCCGCCACCATGCTCGGCGCGCGTCTGGTGCTTCCCGGCCCTCATGTCGATCCGGAGAGTATCCTGGGACTGCTGGTTAACGAGCGCGTGACCATCGCCTGCGGCGTCCCCACCGTTTGGATCGCCGTTCTCGACGCGCTCGAAAAAAACCCCGCCAAATGGAAGTTCGCCTCTCCCATCAAGGTCCTCTGTGGCGGCACCGCTCCTCCTGTCGAGCTCATCCGCCGGCTCGATCGTTTTGGCTTGCACCTCAAACATCTTTGGGGCATGACCGAAACCACCCCCATCGGCACTTCCGGCGGCCTCCGCGCGCACATGCACGGCTGGCCGGACGAAAAGAAGTATGACGTCCGCTCGAAGCAGGGATGGCCCGCTCCTTTTGTTGAGATTCGCATCATGCGCCCGGAAGGCGAAATCCCCTGGGATGGCGTCACCTCCGGCGAAATTGAAATTCGCGGCCCCTGGGTGGCCGCGAACTACTACGAATCTCCGGACCAGGCCCACCGCTGGACCAGCGACGGTTGGTTCCGTACCGGCGACGTTGCCACGATCGATGAAGAAGGCTACGTCAAGATCGTCGACCGCGCCAAAGATCTCGTGAAGTCAGGCGGCGAATGGATCAGCTCCGTCGACCTGGAAAACGCACTGATGGGTCACCCCGCGGTGAAAGAGGCCTGCGTGGTCGGCATTGCGCATCCCAAATGGCAGGAGCGCCCGCTCGCCGCCGTTGTCCTGAAAGACGGCGCCCGCGCGACTGCTGAACAGTTGCGCGCCTTTCTCGCCGAGTCTTTTGCCAAGTGGCAGCTTCCCGACGCTTTCGTCTTCCTGGACGCCATCCCGCGCACTTCCGTGGGCAAATTCAAGAAAATCGCCCTCCGCGAACAATTCGCCAACTGGAAGTGGGAATAGCGCTGATTTCAGGTGCGATAGCTTGCGTTGATGCGCACGTACTCCGCTGTGAAGTCGCAGGTCCAGTAGCGGGCCGATGCGTCGCCTGCATGCAGGTCGACGATGAGTGGAACGTGATCCGCAAGAAGCTTGTTGCTGGCGGCGCGCTCATTGAAGCCGAGCGGCTGACCGCGCCGCAGCACGGGAATACCGGCCATTTTGATATCGACCAGCGCCGGATCGAACTTCACTCCCGAGCGGCCTGCGGCCGCAAAGACGCGGCCCCAGTTCGGATCGCCACCCGCAAACGCAGTCTTCACGAGCGGCGAAGTGGCAATCGTTTCCGCGATGCGACGGGCGGCGGCTTCGCTCTTGGCGTGGCGGACCTCGATTTCGATCACGCGCTGCGCCCCTTCCCCGTCCGCAACGATTTGCAACGCGAGCGACTGGCAAACCTCTTGGAGCGCTCGCATGAAAGCGCGATGTGCCTTGCTGCCGTTGTGAATGATTGGCGCACCCGCCTCGCCGTTTGCCAAAACGAGAAGGGTGTCGTTTGTCGAAGTGTCTCCATCCACGCTAATGGAGTTGAAGGTTCTTCGCGTCACTTCGTTGAGCGTCTTTTGCAGCAACGCCGGCGAGATGGCCGCGTCGGTCACCACAAACGCCAGCGTCGTGGCCATATTCGGATGAATCATCCCTGCGCCCTTGGCGCAGCCCACCAGGTGAATCCTCTTGCCCGCCATTTTGAACGAAGCGGCGGCCGTTTTCGGGCGGGTGTCCGTGGTGCAGATGGCCAACGACAGTTCCACGAAGGAGCGCGCCGAGGGGCGGCGGTTCTGCGTGAGCGAGGGGAGCGCTCGCAGGATTTTTTCCACCGGCAATTGCACGCCGATGACCCCGGTGGAGCACACGAACACTTCCTCGGGTTGCGCGCGCAGGCGCCTCGCGGTTTCTTCGACGGTGCGCAGCGAAGCCGCCTCACCCCGGGCTCCCGTCGCACAGTTGGCGTTCCCGGCGTTCACCACCACCGCCCGCATGCGCCCGCCGGAGAGTTGCAGATGCTTTTTCGAGAGCATGACCGGCGCGGCCACGACGAGGTTCTGTGTGAAGACGGCGGCCGCCGACGCGGACACGTCGCTTGAAAGGATTGCGAGGTCGAGCGCGCCAGTTTTTTTCAGGCCGCAGGCGGTCGCGGCGAATCGGAATCCGCGCGGCAGCGCGGCTTCGGAGGGAGCTTGCTTCATTCGCGGCGCGTCCGGGCGGCTAGCGTGCCGCTCCCGGAAGAGACCTCCAATCTCCTCGAGCGAGTGGGAGAGTTCCTAGATGAAATGCGGATGGTACGCTCACGGTTTTGCTCCTGTTTTGACGGCTTTTTTGTTGAGCCGTGCTTCCAGATCGGCGATGGCACCGCGCACGCTTTCTGGCGCCGTGCCGCCGGGGACTCTTTTGGCATTGAGCGCCGCATCCACGGTGAGACGCTTCAGCAGATCGGCTTCCAAGGCGGGAGAGATTCTCTCGAGGGTACCGAGGGGCAGCGCCGTCCACGGAACGTTTTGTTTTTCCGCTTCGCGCAGGACCTTGCCAACGAGGTCGTGCGCCTGGCGAAACGGAATGCCCTTGCGGACGAGATAGTCCGCGGCTTCCGTGGCGAGCAACGCGGAATCGGACGCCGCGGCCCGCAACCGCTCGGCGCTGAACTTGGTAAACTCGAGCGCTCCCGTCGCGACCGCAAGCATGTCCCGAACCTGGTCGTGCGCGGCGAAAAGCCCTTCTTTGTCTTCCTGCAGGTCGCGCTGATAGCCCGTAGGCAGACCTTTGAGCGTCATGAGCAAGCCGACGAGCGCCCCGCTGATGCGGCCGGTTTTCCCGCGAATCAGTTCCCAGGAGTCCGGGTTCTTTTTCTGTGGCATCAGGCTGCTGCCCGTGGAATATTCGTCGGGAAGCATCACGTAGGAGAATTCCTGCGACGCAAAGAGGACAAAGTCTTCGGCGAGGCGGGACAGGTGCGTCGAAATCCCAGCCAGCGCGAAAAGATAGTCGAGCGCAAAATCGCGATCGCTTACGGCATCCAGGCTGTTTAAAGTGATGCGGGAAAACCCCAGCTCCTTGGCGATGGCGTTGCGGCCGATCGAGAAAGAATTCCCAGCGAGCGCGCCAGAACCCATGGGGCAGGCATCCGCGCTGGTTGCCGCGTGCTCCAGGCGTGTCAGGTCGCGGGCGAATGCCTCCGCGTGGGCAAGCAAAAAGTGCGAAAGCAGTATTGGCTGCGCATGCTGCAGGTGTGTCGTGCCGGCCATGGGCACACCCAGATTCGCTTTGGCCTGCATCAGAAACGTATTCAAGAGGTTTTCTAGGGAGCGTTCGGTTTCCCTGGCGGCATCCATCACAAACAGGCGAAAATCCGTGGCGATGAGTTCGTTGCGGCTGCGGCCCGTGTGCAGTTTCCACCCGAGCGGTCCAAGCTCTTCGACCAGAGCCTTCTCGACAAAGTGATGGACGTCTTCGGCCTTAGCCCCGAAAGAATCGATCCAAGCAGGGTCCGTTTTTGCGCGCTCGGCAATCTTATCCAAGGCCGCAAGCGTTTGCCTGACTTCCGCGGCCGTGAAAATCCCGATGGGTTCGAGAGCTTTGGCCCAGGCGCGGTCCACGGCGATCTCGTAAGCAAGGAGCCGGCGATCGAACGCAAAGGAGCGCTGGAAGCGGTCGAATTGAGCATCGGGCTCGCCTGCGAAGCGTCCTCCCCATAGTCGGTCGTCCTTGCGTTCGGTCATGGCAGGTCTTCCGTCGACGAAGTGGCGCAAGGCTTGGAGGTTTTTGAAGCCGGCCATCCGCTCGATCCTGCTCGGGATAAAGCTAGGCTCCTAGAGAGCCCCTTTCTCGAAATGGTGAGCCGCGAGACCCTCATTTGGTTTCCGCTTTGGCTTTGGGGCGAACGGTCACGGGCAGGGCAAACAAATTGATGAAGCCCTCGGCGTCTTTCGGGTTGTAGCGACCCATCGTGAAACTGGCGAGGTCGGCGCGATAAAGTGAAAAAGGAGAAACGCGCTTGGTGACGTTGAGCGTGCCCTTCCACAATTTCAGGCCAACGGCGCCGGTGACGCGCTGCTGCGCGACGTGGAAAAACCCGTCGAGCGCCTCGCGCAACGGCGAGAACCACAAGCCGTAGTAAACCAGTTCGGCGTAGCGATTCGCAAGCGCCTGCTGGAAGTGCGCCGTCTCGCGGTCCAGCGTGAGCCGTTCAAGTTCCTGATGCGCTTTCACCAGCAGCGTTCCGCCGGGAGTTTCGTAAGCGCCGCGCGATTTCATGCCCACGAGGCGGTTTTCGACGAGGTCGGTTCGGCCGATGCCGTGCGTCGCCGCAATCTCATTCAGCTTGTTCAGAAGATCGACGGGGCCAAGCTGCGAGCCATTGACGGAAACCGGGGTGCCGGATGCAAATCCGATTTCCACCTCCTCCGGCTTGTCCGGAGCTTTTTCCGGCGAAACCACCCATTGCCACATGGCCTCGCTCGGCGCATTGGCGGGATCTTCGAGCTCTCCGCCCTCGTGGCTGAGGTGCCAGATGTTGCGGTCGCGGCTGTAGATGTTTTTCTTGCTCTGCTCGACCGGCACCTGGTGCTTTTGCGCGTAAGCGATGGCATCCTCGCGCGACTGAATGTCCCACTCCCGCCAGGGCGCGATGATCTCGACATGCGGTGCGATGGCTTTATACGCCAATTCGAAGCGCACCTGATCGTTGCCCTTGCCGGTGCAGCCGTGGGCCAGGCCGTCGGCCGAAAGCTTGAGGGCGATTTCCGCCTGGCGCTTGGCAATGACCGGGCGTGCCATGGAGGTGCCAAGCAAGTAAGTGTGCTCGTAAATCGCGCCCGCGCGAAGGGTCGGCCAAATGTAATCGCGCACAAATTCTTCGCGAAGATCCTCCACGTACGCCGAGGACGCGCCGGTCGAGAGGGCTTTCTTGCGCGCGGCCTCGAGGTCTTCCTGCTGGCCCACGTCGCCAATCACGGCGATGACTTCGCAGCCGTAATTCTCCCTGAGCCAGGGAATAATGATGGAGGTGTCCAGCCCTCCGGAATAAGCGAGCACGACCTTTTTGGGTTTGTTTTGCTCGGTTTTCACAATTCCTCTCTTGCCATCCGGTATAGCCAAGCTGGGGCGCAACAGGCTCGGCCCCTGCAAAGAAAAACAAAGAAGGTTCGGTAGGAAACCCGCGAAAGCATCTCTTCCTGTCAGAACAGCGTGTGCAGAATGGCCTTCTGCACGTACATGCGATTTTCCGATTGATCGAGGACGACCGATTGCGGCCCGTCCAGCACCTCCGGCGTAACCTCGAGGCCCCGGTGCGCCGGAAGGCAGTGCATGAAAACCGCCTCGGGGGCGGCAAGCGACATCAATTCGCTGTTGACCTGGTAAGGCTCGAAGATCTTTGTACGCACTTCTTCTTCGGCTTCAAAGCCCATGCTGGTCCAGGCATCCGTGTATACCGCCATCGCGCCGCTGACCGCTTCGCGCGGGTCATGCATGAGCTCGATCTTCGCTTTCGTCTCGCGGGCTACGCGCTTGCTGTCCGATACCACCTCCGGTTCAGGTGCATAATTCTCGGGCGTCGCCACGCGCAAATGAACGCCAAGCCGCGCCGCCAGACACAGCAAGGAATGGCAAACGTTGTTGCCGTCGCCGACATAAGTCAGCTTGAATCCGCGCAAAGCGCCGAAGCGCTCTTCGAGCGTGAAAAAATCCGCCAGGGCCTGGCAGGGATGGAACTTGTCGGAAAGCGCGTTGATCACCGGAATGCTGGCGTTTGCGGCCATTTCCTCGAGCACCTTTTGCGAATAAACGCGCGCCACGATGCCGTGAACCCAGCGGTCGAGGTTGCGCGCCACATCCGCTATCGATTCCCGCTTGCCGAGCGAAGCGGAGGCCTGCGTGTGATCAAGGAACACCACCGCTCCGCCCATGCTTTGAATCCCGACATCGAAGGTGACGCGCGTACGCAGCGAGGGCTTTTCGAAAATCAGGGCAATAAATTTGCCGTGCAGCGTGGAGGCATAGCGACCGGGTCGCGCTTTGATGTCCGCTGCGAGGTGGAGGAGTTCGCGCGTATGCGCGGGACTCCATTCCGCTCCAGTGAGGAGATCGGTCGACAAGGAAATAGGAGCTACGAGAGAAGTGGTAGTCATTCGTTTTATCCCCTGGCCGCAGCGTGGACGGCGCCCTGCGGAATGGCAGAGTCAACCGCATCGGAAGCGGAAGCCTGCTTTGGAGTTTTTTCAAGAACCATTGCGAAGAGCTTCAGAAATTCGCGGACCTGCGCCCGCGTGATAATAAAGGGCGGAAGAAGGCGAAGCGTGAAGTCGTGCGTGCAGTTGATCAGCAAACCCCGTTGCATGGCCTCGGCGACAAACGGTCCGCCTTCGCGGGAAAGCTCGATGCCGATCATCAGCCCTTCCGCGCGGATTTCGCGAACGAAGTCGAATTGCGAAGTGAGTTTGCTGAGTCCCTCCCGCAGCTCTTCGCCGCGCGCACGGATGTTCTCGAGAAGCTTTTCCTCTTCCACGACGCTCAGAAATTCGAGCGCCACGGCGCAAGCCAGCGGCCCGCCGCCGAAGGTAGTGCCATGCATTCCGGGAGACACGCGAGAGGCCACCGCTTCGGTTGTAAGAATGGCGCCAAGAGGAAGACCGCCGGCAAGCGGCTTGGCGATCAGGACGATATCCGGCTTAGCAGCAAATTTCTGATAGGCAAAGTAGCGCCCGGTGCGGCCGAGCCCGCACTGGATCTCGTCGGCAATCAGCAACGCGCCATGTCGTGAGGCCAGCGCGCGAGCACGGTCCCAGAAAGCTTCGCTGACGGGATAGATGCCGCCCTCTCCCTGAACCGTTTCGAGAAGGACGGCGCAAACGGTGTCGTCGAATTTCGCCTCCAGATCGGCGGCATCGTTGAAGCGGACAAACTCGACTCCCGGAACCAAGGGCGCAAAAGGCAGCCGATATTTCTCGGTGGCGGTGACGCTCACAGCCCCAAACGTGCGTCCGTGAAAGGAATTCTCCAAAGCGAGGAATCGGTGCTTCCTAGCGGGCGTCGCGGCGGACTCCCCGGGCGGGCGGCCAAGCAGACGAGCCAGCTTCATCGCACCGTCGATCGCTTCCGTGCCGCTATTCGAAAAGAACACGCGATCCATACCGGACCATTCGGCGAGCTTGCGCGCCAGCGGGCCCTGAAACGCGTGGTGATAAAGATTGGAGAGATGAATTGCGCGCGCGGCTTCGCGGCGGATGACCTTGACGATGCGGGAATGGGCGTGGCCAAGGGCATTGACGGCAATGCCGCCGAGAAAATCGAGATACTTTTTGCCCGTGGAGTCGAAAACATACGCCCCTTGCCCATGCGTCATGACCACCGGCTCCCGCTTGTAGGTAGGCAGAAGAAATTTCTTGGCGTCCGCGAGACGTTCGTCTAGTCTCGCCCGCGGAGGTTTCCTGGCCTTTCCTGCCGGTTCGCTTGCGGAACCTCTTTTGGAAGAGTTGCGCATTAGGCCACCGTGCAGGCGGCCTCAGCAGCCGAATGAGAATGGCCTAGGACAAGCGTCCCGGGCACGGTGGCCACCTCTTCAGGATGGGAGGCGAGCAACAACGCCTCGGGGGTGGCGCCGCCCACGATGCGGACCTGCTGGACGCCTCCTTCGATGGCCCGCTTGGCGGCCTCGAGCTTCAGGACCATGCCGCCACAGACGACGCGCCGCTGCACGAGTTGCTCGATTTCCTGGCAGGCGACGACGGAAAGAACTTTTTCACCATCCAGCACGCCGGCCACATCCGTGAGATAAATCAGCTGGTCGGCGCCGAGGAATTCCGCGCACGCCGCGGCCATGTGATCGGCATTGATGTTATAGAGCTCGTTGTCGGAACCGATGCCGAGACAGGGCGCCACGGGCAACAGTCCTTCGCGCCACAAAGACTCTATGAACGGCAAATTCAACCCGGTCAGATAGCCGACATAGCCCAAGCCGCCTTCCACCTCGTTGTGCACCATCGGCTCGGCGAGGAAGCACCGCGAATCCGCAGCGGAGATTCCGACGGCAGGCTGGCCTTCGGCGGAAATCGCCGCCGCAAGTCTTTTGTTCAGCAGGCCCGCAAAAACCATGATGGCGGCGTCGCGCGTCTCGCGGTCCGTAACGCGCAGACCGCCGATGAACTTGCTTTCGATGGCCATGCGCTTGAGCGTGGCGGTGAAGAACTTGGCGCCGCCGTGCACCACCAGGATTTCGTGCCCCTCCTTCGACAGTGCGGCCACCTGGCGGGCCAGGCCGCGCACGGTCGAGTCGTCTTCGAGCAATGCTCCCGCGAATTTGATTACGGTTCTCATTGAAGTGAGGTCTGCTCCTCGATACCCAGCATGTGGTTCAAGTTTTGGACCGCTTGGCCCGCCGCGCCCTTCCCGAGATTGTCGAGACAGGAGATGAGCACCAGCCGCCGTCCCGAGGAATCCAGGGCAAAGCCGATGTCGCAAAAATTCGTATGGGCCACGTGCTGCAACTCCGGCAGCGCCCCGGCGCGCCAAATGCGGACCATCGGCCGTCCGGCGTAGAACTTGCGGAAAAGTGCTTCCACGTCGGCACCGCTTCGCGGCGGATCGAGCGTGACGTAAATGGTAGAGAGAATCCCGCGCGCGAGCGGCAACAAGTGTGTCGAAAAGACCACCTGCGATTCGCTTAAGCCGGTATGCTCGAGGATTTCCGGCGTGTGGCGATGCGTGAATAAGCCGTAAGCCTTGAAATTCTCATCCACCTCGACAAAGTGCAAATCGCGCCGGGGATCTTTCCCTGCCCCGCTGGCCCCGGACTTGCAGTCACAAACCACCGAAGTGTTCCTCGCGATCCAGCCGGATTCAGTGAGAGGCCGAAGGGCCAAAATGACGCTCGTCGAGTAGCAACCGGGATTGGCAACCAGTCGCGCGGCCGCGATTTCCTTCGAATAAAGCTCGGGGAGGCCGTAGACGGCTTCGCCAAGCCACTCCGCATGGGGAGCGGGCAGCTGGTACCAGGAAGTGAACGTCTCGGCACCGCGAAAGCGAAAGGCCCCGCTCAAATCGATGACTCGCAATCCTGCTTGCAGCAATTTGGGGGCTAATTCCGCCGAGACTTCATGCGGGGTGGCAAGAAAGACCGTGCCGGCGCTGCTCGCGGTAATGGCCTCAACCGCTAGCGGCCGTAGGGGCGCTTCGCCCCAGCCGCGAAACTGGGGAAAGCGTTCCGCCAGGCACTTCGTGCCGTGGGCATCTCGCATGTAGAAAACCGGAGTTGCCAGGGCCGGATGACGCAGCAAAATGCGCGCCAATTCCAGGCCGCTGTACCCGGTCGAGCCCACCACCCCGATTTGTCGAGGGTCCCTCATTTCACCAGGGCTTCGATCTTTCTTTGGAGGGACTCGCAAGTTTTCCTGCTGGTGGTGATGATCAACACGGTGTCGTCACCGGCGACGGTTCCGGCGACCTCCGCGAATTTGGCCGCATCGACGGCCGCGGCCAGGGGCTGCGCGCCGCTCGGCGGAGTCTTCAGCACCAGGAGATTTTCTGCTGGGCGAATGTCGAGCAGAAACTCGGCGAGCGCCCGCGCAAGCGGCGGGAGAGGGGTGGGCTCTTCCGGCAACGCCGAGGCCTGCTTGTATCCCTCTTGCGTCTTCACCAGGCGAAGTTCCTGCAAGTCGCGCGAAAGCGTCGCCTGGGTAACGCGCATCTTCTGCGCCGCTAACCGGCGGCGCAGTTCTTCCTGGTTGCCGATGCGCTCACCGGTCACCAGCCGCAGGATTTGCCCCTGGCGAAATGTTTTCCCCGTGTTCATCGCCACACCTGCATATTTATACAGGCGAATGCATATTCTTGTCAATGGAAAAACGAGATTTTCTTCCGGTTGGTCCCGTTGGCGGGTCGGCGCCGGCCATGTAAGATTCGGCGCATCTGGCCAGACGGGCACTGGATTTTCCGACCAGGGAATGTTACTTATCGTCCTGGCCCCGGGTCCCCATGGGAACAACTTGCCAAGTCGCAGGATGCAAGAATGACTCGCCCTCGGCGCTTGCCGAGCAGAAGTTGTGCGTCTTGCACTTTACCCTGTCCCTGGAAACCAACTGCGGAGAGATGCGGCGAGAGACGGCCCTCGGGAATGCGCCAGCGGAACGCCAGCGCGAGATCATGCGCTTCATCACCGAACAGGGGGAGCGGCTGGCGCGGGTGGCCACGAGCGGCCTTCACCTGACCGATGATTTGAAGGCCCGGATCTTAAGCACCTTTCTCACGCTCATGAACCTTCGCGAAAACCTGGATCGCGCCAGCATGCGGAGTTCGCTCGGCCGTTCCGGGCATCCTCGCTGAACCTGGAATTCCTCGCGCGAAGCGGATCACGCGCCCAGATAACGGGCATAAAGGGAGCGCGCCACGGCAGGGTCCTTGGTGCCCTTCAGGATGGCGCGGCCGTCCGAAAAAACCGTCATTTCGTAAGGCGCGACGCGAAAGCAAATGAGAAAATCGTTTTGTCGAACATCCTCGACCAACGGCGCGAGCCGGCTGGCGAGGGCCGGGAGGTCCAAAGCCCGGCTGCGCTCGTGGATCTGCACCGAATCACGCCCGCAAAGGGTGATATGCGGCTGCGCCTCTCCTTGGAGATAGGAGTAATCGTGCTTTGCGCAGGCCCGGCATTCCGGATTGCGGGCCAGGCGGATCGCTTGCATCCGGCCAGTCCATACGTCACCAGAGAGCAACCGCCCATGAAGGGCCTCGGGACGGCCTGCTAGGATCTTGAGGGCCTCGGCAACCTGCCAGGAAGCAACGAGGTTCACAATAGGACCGAGCACGCCGATCGTGTCGCAGGTTTCTTCTAGCGCTTGCGAGGAATTTCCCGATTCGAGAAGACAAGCAAGGCAGGGCGTAACTCCCGGGCGAATGGTCAGGGTCAGGCCGTAGCTCGCGACCGCGGCTGCGTAAATCCACACCCTCCCGGATTCGACCGCGAAATCGTTGATGAGGAAGCGGGTTTCAAAATTATCGGTGCCGTCGAGGATGAGGTCACAACCGGACAGAAGTTCCACGGCATTTTTCGGACCGAGATCGGCTACCACGCCCCGGACCTCGACACCCGAATTGATCGAACGCAGTTTGTGCTCGGCGGCAACCGCTTTAGGAAGCGCATTGCGGGCGTCGGATTCATCGAACAGCGTCTGGCGCTGCAGATTGGACGGTTCAACGAAGTCTCGATCAATGATGTTGACCGAACCCACTCCGGCACGAACGAGGAGGTTGGCGGCGGCAGCTCCGATGGCCCCGCAGCCAACGATCGTCGCGCGTGAGCCGAGCAGACGGCGTTGCCCGTCGGGTCCCATCCCGGCAAACAGCATCTGGCGGGAGTATTTTTCCAGGAGAGAATCGCTCGCCAAGGGTTAGTTCCGTACTGGCCAATCAGACAGGCCTGCCAAGTAACATCATAGCGCCAAACTGCAGGGGGAAGGCAACGCCCCTGTGCTACGCTTCGTCTGAGCGAAAGAAAGCATGAGAATGCGCTCGACCAAGAGAAGGCGAGGTATGATTGCTCTTGCGCTGCTGATCGGGGCGGTGCCGGCGTATTCGTACCCGCACGCTCGTCAGGCGGCTTCCGGCAATGAGGCTGGCTCTGCCCCGGTGGTTGTTGCCGTCCGCATCGTCGGCGAGGACGGCCAGGTTTTGGTCGGCTCTCCCCGAGGCATCCCACTCGAAACGGGAAAGCCTCTGGATCGGGAGGGAGTCGCGGGAAGCCTTCGCGCGCTTTATCGAACGGGAGATTACGCTGATCTACGGGCCGTGGTCACGCCGGAGAACGGGGGCGTGCGGCTGGACTTCGTGGTGCGGGAGAATCTGTTCTTCAATTTGGTGCGCCTGGAGGGGCTGGAAGCGCCGCCGAGCGAGGCTTCCGCCGTGGCCGCGATGCAGATTGGCCTCGGCCAGACCTACCGCAAAGAAATCCTGGGCGAAGCCCTGGAACGGTTACGCGAAACTCTTCGGGAGGAAGGCTTGTACCGCGCGGAAGTTTCCGCGGAAACGGTGCCGCATCCCGAGACCCATCAAATGGATATCATGGTGCATGTGAAGCCCGGCCCGCGGGCCCATGTGGCGAGCATCCAACTAACCAATGATACCGCGTACCGCGAGGCGACCCTGCTGTCCCGTTTCAAGATGAAGCCAGGACAGGCCATCACATCCGCGCGATTGCAGCGCGGAACGGGGCGCGTCAGAAAATTCCTCGCCAAAAAGGGCCATCTTAGCCCCCGCATCAACGTGCGGCGGGGCGAATTCGATGCGGCAAAAAATGCCGCCGCGATTTTCCTGGAAGTTACGCAAGGGCCGGGCGTCGAAGTTTCCGTGAATGGCGCGAAGTTCTCCGCAGGGGAGCTCAAGAGACTGATCCCCATATACCAGGAAGGAGCTGTCGACCCGGACCTGCTCGAAGAAGGGAAGCGGAACATCCGGGAGAGGTTGGAACGTCAGGGTTATTTCGATGCCGACGTGAGCTACAAGATCGACATGCGCGACGTGAAAGGCAACGCCTGGCCAGGGACGCAGGAAACCATCACCTATACCGTCGAACGAGGCGACAGGCACAAACTCGTGGGCATCGAGATCTCCGGAAGCAAATACTTCGACACGGAATTGCTAAAGAGCCGTCTCCAGGTTTTCCAGGGAGCTTTCGGCTCGCCGGGTCGATTCAGCCGGCGGCTTGTGGACCTCGATGCGCAATCCATGCAAGGCCTGTATCAGGCCAACGGTTTTCTTGACGCCAGAGTCATTCCCTGGGTGGAGGATAATTACAAGGGCAAAGAAGGGGACTTGTTCATCAGCTTCACGGTGCTCGAAGGCAAGCAAACGCGAGTAGCCTCGCTCAGGATCGAGGGAACTCAGGCCTTCAAGGAGGACGAGCTCCTGGGAGTCATCGGTTCCGGTCCCGGCCAGCCCTATTCCGATTTCGGCGTGAGCACCGACCGCGACAACATCCTGGCGCTTTACTTTAACGAAGGATTTCCCGAGGCCACCTTTTCCGCGACGGCGGAACGCGTTCCGGCCACCACGGCGGAGGAAGAAGCATCCGTGGGTACGCATCACGGCTCCCCTCCCGGGGAGCACAAAACGGAACAATCAAGAAAAGAGGCCAAGCCTGCGGCCGAGCAAGCTGACGAAGTGAGACTGGTCTATCGCATCCAAGAAGGCCCGCAGACTCGCGTACGCCGCATTTTGATCAGCGGGTATGAACACACGCGGCCGGGTGTAATCCGCCGTGAGGTACATATCAAGCCGCACGAACCCTTGCGCGAGGGCGACGTCGTCGATTCGCAGCGCCGCCTTTATAACCTCGGGATCTTCAACCGGGTCACCATCGAGCCGCAGAACCCCACCGGAACCGACATGGACAAGGACATCGCCCTTCTCGTTGAGGAAGCCAAACGCTACACCCTGGCTTATGGCGGAGGATTCGAAGTGCAGCGCCTCGCGAGCACCACGAATCCGACCGAAGGGCAGGTTCAGGCCGCTCCCCGCGGCATTCTCGAAATCAGCAAACTCAATCTGACGGGCCGCGCGGATACGCTCTCCTTCAAGTTGCGCGGAAGCACCTTGCAGGGACGCGCTTTGCTCGGATACTCCGCGCCCAACACTTTCGGCAATTCCAAGCTTAGTTTTCAGGCCACCGTCTTTGCGGAAAAGACTCGCGACATCAACACCTTCACCGAATCGCGCTACGAGGGCTCCGTGCAGTTGACCGACCAGCTCAACACCCGGAACACGCTCTTTTTGCGCTACGCTTTTCGCCAGGTAAAAATCTCCGACCCCAAGATTCCCAGCGACGAGATTCCGCTGTTCAACCAGCCCACCCTGGTTTCCGAGTTTGGCGTGACCTGGGTTCGCGACTCCCGCAACAATCCGGCGGACGCCTCGAAGGGCAGTTTCAACAGCGCGGATTTTGGCGTGTCGGGCACCTACATTGGCTCGAGCGCCAGCTTTTTGCGGTTTTTCTACCAGAACTCGACCTATTACCCCATCAAGCGCCGGTTCAGTTTCGCGCGGTCGACTCGCTTCGGAGTTCTAGCGCCATACCGGGATACCGTCTCGCTCAGCTTTCCCGCGCCGACCACGCCGCCGCTGCCAACGGTCATTCCCCTGCCCGAACGTTTCTTTGCCGGAGGCGGAACGTCGCTGCGCGGGTTCGCCCTCAACCAAGCCGGGCCCCGCGACTCCGTTAGCGGATTTCCCGTCGGCGGCCAGGCCCTGCTGGTGCTGAACCAGGAATTTCGCTTCCCGATGCGCCTGCCGTTCCTCGGAACCTCGCTAGGCGGAGCTTTGTTCTACGATGGCGGCAACGTATACAGCCGCCTGAGCCGCATCTCGTTCCGGACCAATCTGCCGGCTCCCACTCTTGCCTTGCAAAATCCGTCGTTGCCCCCGAGCTCGACAAACGTACCGATGTGCGTAGCGAATTGCTCGAATGAGCTGAACTATTTCTCACACACGGCGGGCCTCGGGTTCCGCTACAAAACGCCGGTCGGGCCCATTCGTATCGATCTCGGCTACCAGCTCAACCGGCCTTCGTTCATCGTCCCTATTCCTTGCCCGTCGAATGCGACCGATTGTAAGTCGGGTTCCCTTGGCCAGATGAGCACACGGCTGTCGGGCTTCCAAATCTTCTTCAACCTGGGGTCCACTTTCTGATGCGCGGCCCGGCCATCCGCGGAATTCTCCTGGCGGGGTTCATGGCCATTCCCTGGGGATCGCTTGGGGCCCAAGAAGTCGTGGATCGCATCGTGGCCCGCGTGGAGAACGACGTCATTCTATGGAGCGACGTTCGCGCCCTGGCCCGCTACCAGCAATTCCTCGACGGCAAATCAGAGTCCGATGATCAAATTCTCGACCGCCTGATCGACCAATGGATCGTGCGAACCGAGGCCGACGCCTCCCATTCGCCGCGCCCCTCCGAAGCGGACATCGATCGAGGCCTCGGCCGCGTCCGGAACTCGTTTGCGACGGACGAGGAATATCAAGCGAGAATGAAACAAGCTGGACTCAGCGAGCAGGACCTGCAAGCCATGGTCGCCTCGCAACTCTACCTGAGCAACTACTTGGATTCGCGCTTTCGCGCCGCGGTGCGCATCGATCCCAAGGAGATTGCAGATTTTTATCAGTCCTCCGTTGTGCCCCGCGCAAAGGCCCGCGGGCAGGAGCCGCCTACCCTTGATGCGGCGCGTGATTCCATTCAGGAAGCGCTGATCCAGAACGGCATCAACCGGCAGGCGGAACAATGGTTAAAAGAGAGCCGGCTGCGAGTGCACATCGAAAAATCCCTCGATGAGGTGGCGAGATGAACCAGCGACGCCGCCATCTGATTTGGCGCTGGGTCATTCACACGCCTTGGGTGCTGGTGGTGCTCGCCGTCTTGGGAGTGGTGACCTTTTTCGGAAGCGGAAGCGGCAATCCCCTGCTCGAGCGGCTGCTCGTAAGCCGCCTGGAACGAGCGACCGGCGGAAAAGCCGAATTGCGATCTATATCTATTAGCTGGCTGGCCATGCGCGTAACCATCCATGGCTTGGTGATTCACGGAAAGGAGCCCGCCGGGACGGAGCCTCTGTTCACTGCAGGCGAAGTGCAAGCCGCTCTGCGCATCGATTCCCTGTGGGGCAGGCGAATCTCGCTCGATGAGCTTTTGCTGCGGCAGCCGCACGTGCATGTCCTCGTGGGCAAAAATGGCTCGAGCAACGTGCCGACACCGAAACGGCCTGCTTCGGCCAAACAGCACTGGAAAGACACCCTGTTTCAACTGCGCATCCATCGTCTCTTGCTCGAGGATGGATGGCTTCTCTACAACGATGTGAAGGAGCCCGTCACCGTCCACGGCGGTGATCTGAACTTCTCTCTGGATGCGGGTGGCACGCCGGAGCATCCCTTATATCTGGGCAACCTCGAATGGCAGACCGTGGAGTTCGCTTCCAAGCGCTATATGCCCTTGCCCGTTGGCGCGACCGCCAAGTTCACCATTTGGCGCGATGGCTTTGCCCTCGAGCAAGGCGTGCTCAATGCCGGCCATTCGCGTCTTGACGCTCAGGCCGAAATGAGCGATTTTGCGGATCCCCAATGGAATTATCGCTACCGCGGGTGGGTGGAGCTGCTCGACTTCCGCGATACTCTCCGCAATCCCAAAATCCCGACCGGGCGAGTCGATCTCCGCGGCGAAGGCCAGCTTGCCGATGGCCGGCTTAAAGGCAGCGGCACTTATTCGACCGAAGACATCGCCTTAGGCTACGAAATTTTTCACGCCAGCGGATTGACCAGCCGCGGCACCTATCGTATGGATAACCGAGGTCTCGAGATTCCTGATTTCTTTGCTGGCGCGTTCGGAGGCGCCGTATCGGGCCGCGTGAACCTGCAGTGGCAGGGATGGAAGTTCCGGGCCGAGACCCACGTGGCAGACATGCAACTGGCGCCCATCTGTCTCTCGATCGAACACCGAAATTTCCCGGTGAACGAACTGCACTGGGACGCCCGGATTTCCGCCGATTCGGTGGAAACCTGGACCGGCCCGTTTCAAAACTTCGAAGTCTCCGCGAAAAGCGTATGGGATTCTCCCGGACAGCTGGCCCCACACCATGAGCCGGTCCGCGGTTCATGGCAACTGCACTACCGCTATGATCCGAACACGCTTTTTATCAGCGCTGGCGAATTCGAAACGCCTTCTTCCCACGGCACGGTTGACGGCCTGCTCGCGCCGCGGAACTCCCTGCTGAACGTGAAGTTTGAAACACAGTCCCAGGCACCCTACAAGGACTTTGTCAATGCCATTCGAGAGGTCGCGCCGGGCTCGCCGGAGGACGCCAAAGCGATTTCCGGCAGCGTGAAATGGGACGGCAAGATTACCGGCCGATCTTCCGGTGCCACGTTTCAGGGCCACCTCCGTGCAGAAAATGCCCGCTATGACGGCGCCTTTGCGGATTCTGTGGAAGGCGACCTGACTTATTCGCCGACCGGGCTGGTTCTCGCAAACGGAACCGTCCGCCAGGGCCAGATGCAAGCGGTTATCGAAGCCAACTTTTCTCTAACGAAATGGACTTTCAGGGCCCAGAACGCGTGGACCGCCGACGCAAGTTTCGAGAAAGTTCCTGCGGAAAACCTCGAGAAAGTTCTGGGAATGACGTACCCGCTGAAAGGGTCGTTGACCGGCCAGTTTCACGGACGAGGTAGCCGCGCGGAACCGAACGTTACCGGATTATTTGATCTTGCCGACGGTAGCGTGTATGGCGTCTCTTTCAACCGCCTCCGCGGACAGCTTAACCTGGCTTCGGGCGAGGCGCGCATCGCCAATGCGGAATTGAGATTCTTTGCCCCCGGAAAAGAGGGTGGCCGCGGCACCGGAATCATCACCGGATCGGCGGGCTACCGGTTCAGGGCGCAAACCTTTTCGGCGGATCTTGTTGGCGCGGGTTTGCCGCTGGCGAATTTCGAAACACTACAGTCGCCCCGTTTGCCTGTCGGCGGACAGTTGAGTTTCCGGATGAAGGCCGATGGCTCGCTCGTGGCGCCCGCAGGTGAAGGAACCTTCCGTGTGGTTGATTGGACGGTCGGAGAATCCGTAATCGGCAGTTTCGAAGGCCATCTGAAATCGGACGGCGTCGCCGCACACCTCGACTTGAGCTCGGCGATGTCCTCCGGAGAGATATCCGGCGGCTCCACTCTCAGCCTCAGCGAACCCTACAACCTGGGCGGCAAGATCACCATCAAGAACATCAACCTGGACCCGTTCTTGCTCACCGCTCTGCACCTCGCGAGTTTCAGCGGGCATGCCAACGCCGACGGCGACATTACCCTGAAAGGCGCGCTCCGCCATACGGAAAACATCGTGGCGGACGCGAATTTCTCGCGCATGGCCATGGATTTCGCCGGCGTCCACCTGGAAAACACCGGAGTGGTTCACTTCCGCACATCGCGCGACTCTCTCGACATAGAACCCGTCACGTTTCAGGGTAAGGACACCAACCTCCAGATTGCCGGGGCCGTGCAATTTGCCGGACGCCGCACTCTGGGTTTGCGACTGAACGGGGGCCTGGACTTGCGCCTTCTCGGTGGCTACGTGCCGGAACTGGACGCGCGTGGCAAGGCCCAAGTCAACGCGTCCTTCGAAGGGACTCTCGACCGCCCGCGCATCACCGGGGGCGTGCATATTGAAAACGTGTCGGCTCGCGCAGCAGATTTTCCCACCGGGCTTAGCGCTATGCAGGGCGACTTGATCTTCGACTCGACCCGCCTGTACTTCGACAATGTCAGCGCCGAATCCGGTGGCGGAACCCTGCGCCTCGCCGGCAGCGTCAATTACGCCGAGAAACCTCTCCGCTACGACATCAACGTGCGCTCCGATCGCGTCCGCATTCGTTATCCCGAGGGCATGAGCTGGCTCGCCGGCGGAACGCTGCGCCTGACCGGCACTCCCGCCGCCGCCGTGCTTTCCGGGCGGGTGACGATCGAGCGCGTCACGCTCACCCAGGGCCTCCAGGTCGCGGGCATGCTGGTCTCGGCGAAGGAAGGAATCACCGCGCCGGCCACCAGCTCCTCCTATTTGCGCAACTTGCAGTTCGACCTGGAAGCGCTCTCCGCTCCCGATGCCCGCATGGAATGGCCCGGCGCGGAACTTCAGGCCGAGGCCAGTCTACGTGTGCGCGGAACCTGGGAGCACCCCATCCTGCTCGGCCACATCCATATTCTTTCCGGCAATTTGAATTTCGCCGGCAACCGCTATCGCGTCTCGCGGGGAGACTTGAACTTCGCCAATCCTTTCCGTCTCGACCCCGTGCTGAATGTGGAAGCTACAACCACGATCGAGCAACACGAGATCACCTTGAATTTCAACGGACCTGCAAGCAAGCTCACTCTCGCTTATCGCTCGGATCCCCCCTTACCCACGGACGATATCATCACCTTGCTGGCCTTGGGGCAAACCACATCGGAGTCCACGGTGCGCAGCGGCGGCACCTCCGGGAGCGGCACTTCCAACGCCTCGGCCATTCTCTCGGAAGCCATCTCCAGCCAACTGGGCGGGCGGCTCGAGCGGCTGTTCGGCATCACTCGTTTTCGCGTGGATCCAGGACTCGCGGAGGTCGGCTCGACTGGATCGGAACAAAACGCGGCGGCGCGCGTCACCGTCGAGCAGCAAATCGCTCGCAATCTCACCATCACCTACGTTTCCAACGTCAGCTCCACGCAGCAGCAGGTCATTCAGGTGGAGTACAACGTGGATCGCAACGTTTCGATCGTGGGTCTACGCGACCAGAACGGTACCTTCGGCATCGACATCAAAATCAAAAAACGCTTCTAGTTTCTCCTAGAAGCGCTTTCTCCGACAAACCACGCGACAAGCCTGTTACTGCGGGCCTGTTACTGCGGGCCTGTTACTGCGGGCCTGTTACTGCGGCTTGTTACTGCGGGTCTTGTTGTTGGGCGGTCTGCGGTTGAGTTTGTTGCCCCCGCCGCTGCTGCCAGCGCCCCTGGCCCATGCCGAGACGCGCCGACTGCCCCACTCCGGGGTTTTCCCGCTTGGCTTCGGCTAAAGCCTCTCTGGCCGCTTTGCCGCTCGCCGCGCGGACCGCAGCTTGGGTTTCCCGGCCGATCTTCGGCATCTCCATGGCCACTTTCTGGCCCAGGGGCGAACCATAAAACTGCAAGAGTCCTTTGATTTCATCTTCGGTGAAGTGCTTGTCGTAAATGCTCACGAGTTCGTCGGTTACCTGATCGGCGTCAAATCTCTTCTCGTAACTGGTGGCGAAGGCATTTACAAAAGCTTGCCCTTTGTCGTTGTTGGGCACGGTCGAGAGCAGCTTTTCCCGCGCCTGCTCAATGGCGTTGTTGGCTCCGTCTGCGACCATATCGCGCGCCCCGGGAAGTTCCATGAGCGAACGAATGTCCGCCTCTTTCAGCGGATCGATGTTCGCATTCGATTGCGCGGAGGCCATGCCTGGTGCGGAAGCCGAGGCTTGCGGCGCTGCGTTCACGGAATTTTGCGACGATCCCTGAATCACAACGAAAAACGTGCCGATGTAAATGACAATCAAAGCGAGCAGGGGTTTCATGACGGCCTCCGTGGCGCCGCGTTCCTGTCCCGCGCCACGCCTCTGATTCTAGAGTGCATGACACGAGAAGCGAGCGCTTCTTGAGAGGGTCTGTGTTCCGTTCGTTCACTGTCCGAACGTCCAGTTCGAAACTAGCCAACAGAAGAACAAAGGTTAAGTTTCTGTTAGGATGCCTCGCCATGAGCGAACTCCCTTCCGAGATGGCGGTTGAAGACAGCCGGGCGGCGACCATCGTGGCTCGCGAGTCCGGCCTCGAGCGCAGCCTTAGGCCCGCGCAGCTCGCCATGCTCGGTCTCGGCAGCACCATCGGTACCGGGCTGTTTCTCGGCAGCGCCATCGCGGTAAAGCTCGCCGGCCCCGCGGTGATTCTGAGCTTTGTCGCGGGCGCGTTGATCGCCTTGCCGATGATGTGGGCCCTCGCGGAAATGGCCGCGGCGCATCCGACCGCAGGTTCTTTTGGACTCTATGCGGAGATGTATCTGCATCCATGGGCCGGATTTGCGATTCGCCTCACCTATTGGCTTTGCATGATGGTCGTGGTGGGCAGCGAAGTCGTGGCCGCATCGATCTACTGCAAGCTGTGGTCCGCGAAAACACCCGCGTGGGTTTGGATCGCTTTGTTTTCCGTGCTGATTCTTTACGTCAACACCATCCACATCGGAAACCTTGGAACCTTCGAATATTGGCTTTCGCTCGTCAAGGTTGTCACCATTCTGGCGTTTCTCGTTCTCGGCTCCGCCTGGTTGTTCGGCATCGGGTTCCCGAAAGTCGGCTTCGCCAACTACACCGCCTATGGCGGATTTCTTCCCCATGGCTGGAGCGGCGTCGGGCTGGGCGTCATCCTCGGGCTGTTCAGCTTTTTCGGAATCGAAGTCGTGGGAAGCACCGCCGGCGAGGCAGCCAATCCCAAGGAGGCAGTTCCGAAAGCATTGCGCTCGACCGTCGCCACGCTCATTCTTTTTTACGTTGCGGGACTCGCGCTGGTCGTTGGCATTGTTCCCTGGAAGCAAATCGACATGGGCGCGAGCCCCTTCGTCCGCGTGTTCCAGACCGTCGGCATTCCCGCCGCCAGCCACATCATGAATTTTGTGGTTCTGACCGCCGCCCTCTCAAGCGCCGTGGCCAATTTGTATTTCGCCGCGCGGCTGGCCTTTTCACTAGCCCGCGCCGGCTATCTCACCCGGACGCTCGGCCGGCTGAACAAAAAAGGCATGCCCATCGTCGCCGTGCTGGTTTCGGGCGCCGGCATGGTCCCGGCGATGGTCTTGTCGAAGTTCTTCCCGGATTCCCTCTTCGTTTCCATGATCGCCGTCAGCACGTTTGGCGCGCTCTTTGCGTGGCTCATGACCCTCGTCACGCACCTCGCGTTTCGCCGCCATCATCACCGCCAGGCCCGGCCGTACCTCCGGTTCGGACCCGCGGGGCCCTGGGCCTCCCTTGCCGGACTCCTCGCCGTCCTCGCCGTGATGCTTTCAACCTGGTGGGTCCCCGGCTTTCGCATCATGCTGGGTGCCGGGGTCCCCTGGCTCGCCCTCCTTACGGTGTGTTACTTTGTCTGGAGAAGGAATTATCCCCGCACCCCCGGCCTTGGAGAATAGCCTGGTGGATCCACTTCTCAAATGGCGCGCCGAGTTTCCGATTCTCGAGCGCACCACTTACCTGATCAGCAATTCGCTCGGGGCCATGCCGCGCGGCGTTTACCAAAGCATGAGCGCCTATGCGGATTCCTGGGCCGGGCGCGGCGTGCGCGCCTGGGAAGAAGGCTGGTGGGAAATGGCCGTCGGCATCGGCGACCAAATCGCCCCGCTCGTGGGCGCCAAGACCGGGGAGATTTCTCTGCATCAAAACGTCACGCTGACCGAAGCCGTGATTTCTTCCTGCTTTGACTTTCGCGGTCCGCGCAACAAAATCGTGATGGTCGATCTCGAGTTTCCTTCGATCCAATACTTCTACCACGAGCAGCGCCGCCTTGGTGCGCGTGTGGAAGTCGTGCCTTCGGAAAACCCCGTCCGTTTTGACTTGGAAAAGTTCCTTGCCGCCATCGACGAAACGACCCTGCTCGTTCCGATTTCGCTCGTCCTGTTTCGCAGCTCTTTCATTGTGAATGCCCGCGCCATCATCGAGCGGGCCCACCGCGTCGGTGCCCACGTTGTTCTCGACGCCTTCCAGGCCGCGGGAACGATTCCCGTCGATGTTCGCTCCCTCGGCGCCGATTTTGCCGTTGGCGGCGTGCTTAAGTGGCTGTGCGGCGGCCCTGGAGTTGCTTACCTGTATGTCCGTGAAGATTTGCGCGCCAAGCTTAAGCCCTCACTCACGGGATGGATCGCCCATCGCCGCCCGTTTGCCTTTGAAACCGGCGCCATCGATCCGCGCGACGATTCCTATCGCTATCTGAACGGCACCCCGCACATCCCGGCGCTCTTCGCTTGCCGCCCCGGCCTGGACATTCTCAAGCAAATCGGCATTGCTCCCATTCGCGAGAAGTCCGTCCGCATGACCACGCGTTTGATCGAAGGCGCGAAGTCCCGCGGTTGGCAAGTCAACACGCCGGAAAACCCCGACGAGCGCGCGGGAACCGTCTCGGTCGAATGTCCGCACGCCTACGAAGTTTGCCGCGAACTTCTCGCCCGCGAAATCCTCGTCGACTACCGGCCCAAAGCTGGCGTGCGCCTCTCGCCCCATTTTTACAATCGCGAAGACGAATGCGACTTCACCCTCGCCGAGATGGAAGAAATCCTGAAAACCGGGGCCTGGGAAAAGCACGCCGCGGCAGTCACACATGTTTGAAATCAAAGACGACACGTGGCAACGCGCGGAAATGGTCGAAAAGCAGCTGCGCCGGCGCGGGATCCGCGACCCCGCCGTCCTCGCCGCGATGCTTGCGGTACCGCGCCACGAATTTGTCCCGGGGGAATTCCGTGCGCGCGCCTACGACGACGTGCCTTTGCCTATCGGCGGCGGTCAAACCATTTCACAGCCTTATATCGTAGCCGCCATGACCCTTGCTCTGCGGCCTCAGACCTCCGATCGCGCTCTCGAAATCGGGACCGGCTGCGGCTATCAAGCGGCGGTGCTCTCGCTTTTGGCGAAGGAGGTCTTCACCATCGAGCGGCAGCCCGAGCTGGCTTCCACGGCGTCAGAAAGACTTCCGAACCTCGGCTACCACAACGTCCACGTTCATTGCGGAGACGGCACTCTCGGGCTGCCGGAGTTTGCGCCTTTCGACACCATCCTGGTTGCGGCAGCTGCTCCGGCCGCACCCGAGCCGCTGCTGGCTCAACTGGCCGAGCTCGGCCGCATGATCATTCCTGTGGGCGACGCCGACAGCCAGGAACTGCGGCTCATCGAAAAACATGCGGGCGCGTTTTCGACGAAAACGCTCGAGGGTTGCCGCTTTGTGCCCCTGGTCGGACACCACTCCTGGCAGAAACCTCCCGAGCGATGAGTTCCGCCGACCGCGAACTCTCCATCATCATTCCTGCCTACAACGAAGAGTTGCGGCTCCCCACAACGCTTGAGCAAATCGCCGCATACGCGAACCGCTGCCACCGGGAAGTGGAAGTCCTGGTTGTCGACGACGGCTCGACCGATCGCACCGCCGCGGTTGCCGAGGCTTTCCGCGGCAAGCTCGCCGCGCTGCGCGTGGTTCCGAACGGAGTCAACCGCGGCAAAGGCTTTAGCGTGCGCCACGGCGTCGAGCAAGCGCATGGCCGCATCGTCCTGTTTACCGACGCCGATCTCTCCGCGCCCATCGAGGAAGCCGACAAGCTCATCGGTGCCCTCGAACATTTCGACCTTGCCATTGGCTCGCGCGCCGTCAACCGCTGCCTGATTACCGTCCACCAGTCTCCTCTCCGCGAATTCGCGGGAATCCTGTTCAACAAAATCGTTCGCGTCATCCTGCGGCTGCCGTTTGTCGACACCCAATGCGGCTTCAAAGCCTTCCTTCGCGAGCGTTGCCGGATTATTTTCGACCAGCAGACCATCGAGCGGTTCGGCTTCGATCCGGAATTGCTCTACCTGGCCAGACATCATGGCTTGCGCGCCGTCGAGATACCCGTGCGCTGGGGGCACTCCCCGGCCACGAAGGTCAGCATGTTCCGCGACAGCGTTCAAATGTTCCTCGACGTTTTCAAAATCCGCTGGAATGCGCTCGTTGGGCGGTATCCGCGCAAGTCCTCCGATCCCGCCTGAGCCGGCCCGAGGTGTCCAGCCGCAAATACTTTGCTATACAAAGTACTTGACAAACGTAGGCGAGCGCCTTTAGAGTGTGACTATGGCGACTACCCCTGGTCCGCTGCGCTCTTCCCGCCGCGAGGCTATCCCCATCGATGCTCGCGCCGCCGACCATCTTCGCTACATCCGCGAAACCATGGCGAGGGCCGCGGAATTTACCGCCGTGCCGGGCTGGGGCGGCGTGGCCATGGGCATCACCGCGATGGCCGCGGCGTACCTCGCTTCCCGGCAGGCTAGCGCCAGTGCCTGGCTCGTCGTTTGGCTCGTGGAAGCGTTCGTGGCGGTGGCCATCGCCGCGCCCGCCGCGGCGACCAAAGCGCACCGCGCCAATTCCCGGCTCTTTTCCGGGCCGGGACGAAAATTTCTGCTGAGTTTTGCTCCGCCCATTGTTGTCGGCGCGCTGCTGACCTACACTCTCTACCACGCCGGCGCGCTTACCGCCCTCCCCGGAGTCTGGCTCTTGTTGTACGGCACCGCCATCGTCACCGGCGGAGCCTTTTCCGTGCGGGTGGTCCCGGTGATGGGTTTGTGCCTGATGTTGCTTGGCGCCGTGGCGCTGTTTGCGCCTGCGGTTTGGGGCGACGCGTTCATGGCGGCGGGCTTCGGGATTGTGCACGTCGGGTTCGGCTGGTGGATCGCCCGGCACTACGGAGGCTAAGGAGATCATATGGCTAAGTCATCCGCTGCGCGTCAAGAACGCGTGCAACGGTCGCGCGACCGTGAAACCATCCTGGAATCCGTGCGCAAACCTGCGCGCCAAGCGGCTCCCGCGGACCTGGACCGGCTGATTCACGAACATGTGCGCCTGGGGATCGTCAGCGCCCTGGCGGTGAACCGCGCGCTGACGTTCAATGAGCTAAAGGCGCTGCTGAAAGCCTCGGACGGCAACCTGAGCGTCCACGCGCGAAAGCTGGAAGAAGCCGACTACATCGTTTGCGAGAAGTCCTTCGACGGACGCACGCCCAAGACCGAATATCGGCTGACCTCCGGGGGACGCAAGGCTCTCGAGCGGTATCTCAATCACATGGAAGCGCTGATCCGCGCCACGCGCGAGGGGTAGCGACAGGCAAAATTTTTTTGCCAAGACACTTTGCAGTGCAAAGTAGTTTGCATGACAGTTCGCAAAAACGTTGGTTGGCGGCGGAGATGGGATACCCTATGGAGTCAGCAACCCCGGCAGAACAGCAAATCCCATCCCCGGCAAGTGCCGCGGGCCCGGCGCTAGGAACTTCGCAGGTTGTTGTGCCCATGCCCGCTTCGCGGCCGCCGGCGCCGGCGGCCGCCGAGGGCGCGGAATTCGCGCCTCCGGCGAACTCCGGCTTGCACGTGGCCATTATTTCCGATGGCAACGGCCGCTGGGCCACGTCTCGCGGACTGCCGCGCTCGGCCGGGCACCGAGCCGGAGCGGAAACCGCACGCCGCATCATCGAGGCGGCGCCGCGCCTCGGTATCCACACGCTGACACTGTTTGCGCTTTCTTCAGCGAACTGGAAGCGGCCGGCCGCCGAAGTCGGCGGCATCCTGCGGCTGCTTCACGAATACCTGCTCAGTGAAACCGAGCACTGCGTCCAACAAGGCGTGCGGCTCAGCGTCATCGGCCGCCGCGACCGCGTGCCCTCGACGCTGCGCCAGGCCATCGCTGATTCCGAGGCCGCCACCGCAGCCGGACTGCGGCTGCATCTTCGGCTGGCGATTGACTACTCCGCGCGCGAAGCCATCTTTCACGCCGCTTGCCGCTTCTACAAAGTCACTGAGCTTTCGCCCGAATCGTTCAGCCGCGTGCTCGCCGAAGTGTACCGCGGCGGCTCTACAGAAGTGGATTTACTGATCCGCACCGGCGGCGAGCAGCGGTTGTCCGATTTTCTGCTTTGGGAATGCGCCTTCGCCGAATTTGTGTTCGTGCCGAAGGCCTGGCCGGACTTTACGGTGGCGGACCTCGAAGCGGCGCTCGAGGAGTTTACGCATCGCGAGCGCACGCGCGGCGCGCTGCCGGACGCATTGGCTGGGTAGGGAATTTGCATGAACATGTCCGCGTCGACTCCGCATTTCGCGCCCCTGGTCGTGCTGCTCTTTCTGGGCACGATTTTCCTGCTGGGCACGGCGCTCCTCGTATTGTTTTGTGGCGCGGTGCGGCGCTCCGCTTTTTTCGCGAAGCTCGGCGCCGGGGCGGTCGCGACGATTGCGTCGGGCTATTTTCTCTTGCTCAGCGGCGTTTCGCTCGCGAGCAGCGAAGAAACTTTGCCGCCGGACGGCTGGAAATACTTTTGCGAGATCGACTGTCATATCGCGTATTCGCTGACTCGCGCGCAAACCGCAGGGGCCCTGGGACCCGAGATGCAGCAAATGTCTGCAAAGGGGAAATTTGTGCTCCTGCGCGTGAAGACCTGGTTTGACGAGCGCACGATTTCCGCCCGCCGCGGGAACGCCCCGCTCACACCGAACCGCCGCAAAGTACTGTTGTTGGACGCTACCGGGCGAAGCTATGCGCCTTCCGCGGCCGCCGAGGCCGAGTTCGCTCGGCTCGGGCAAAGCTCGACGCCGCTCACCAAAGCCCTGCGGCCGGGCGAGTCGTATACGACGGATCTCGTGTTCGACGTGCCGAACGACGCGCGCGGGCTGCGCTTGCTCGTCAGCGAAGATGATCCGGAAACACGCTTTGTCATCGGCCACGAAAACAGCTTGTGGCACAAGAAAATCTACTTTAACGTGGACGCCCGGGAGAGCACGCCTGAGGCAACGAAGTGAGGCAGTTGCGAGCCGCGCGAACGGCGGCGCGCCGCGCGAGACGCGCTCGGGGAATGCTTAGCTGGTCGCGGTAGCGCTTCTAGAAGTGCGCGCGCAGCTCGCGGAACGACGGCAGGATCACCAATTTGCCGGAGCCCGCGACGACCGGCTCGTGCTCGAGCGCCCAGGTGTGCTGGTGAGGAATGTACACGGCGTTCAAGCCGACTTGCATGGCCGGGTTGATGTCGCTGCGCGGGCTGTTGCCGATCATCCAGCCGTGGGCCTTCACAATTTTGTGCTTGTGCACCAGCCCGCCATAGGTCTGCGTATCTTTTTCGGGCACGATCTCGATGAACTCGAAAAAGCCCTGCAGCCCGGAGCGCTCGACCTTGGCGGCCTGCTCCGCGGGCTCGCCCTTGGTGAAGAGAATCAGCCGATGGCGCTCGGTTAGATAAGCGAGCGTTTCGGGCACGCCATCGAGAATCTTCGGCGGGGTGCGCTCCAACTCCATCACCCGGCTGTGAATTTGCGCGAGCATCTCGCGGCGGGCCATCTGGTCGGCCAGCTTCAAATACGTCTCCTCGAGCGAGCGCCCGAAGCTGCGCACTCCGTAGCCGTACTGCCGGATATTTTTGCGTTCGGTTTCGTTGAGGATGTGCCGGATGTAGGCCCGCGTGTAGCCGTAAGGCTCCACCACGGTGACGAAGTCTTCAATCAGCTTCTCGTAGAAGACGTTGTTTTCCCAAAGTGTATCGTCTGCGTCGATCAGCAGTGTGTATCGTCGCATTAGCTCTGACGATTCGCAGCGGCAGCGCCGCGGACCGTTCCCCCGCCTCGTTTCTGCCCTCTTTAGTCTAACAGCCGAAGGGCGTCTTCGGCGATGGCGGCCGCAGCCGCCGGTTTGCCGAAATACTCTACTGGACGATCGTCTCGAGCGCGCGCGTGAAGCGGGCATCCATTAAGGGCACCCGCCGCACCATCGCAACGCAAACTCTGTCGTAGGCGCGGTCGCAAAGCTTGCTGACATGGTCGAGCGCTTCGATGTGCTCCACGGTCGATTCGCCGCGCGCCAAAAACGCCTTTTTGAAGAGCCTCCGGCGCGCACGCGGCCTGCGCCGGACCTCGCCGAGAGCAACAGCACTCGCGGTTTGCCGGTTTTCTGGAAGTTAGCAGACTTCGAGACGGCATCAAGAGGCCTTGCGTTGCCCGGTGGCGAGCCGTTCCAGGATGCCGCGGCCAAGCTTTTGCAGTTCGCCGAAGCGCGTCAAGTAATCCTGGAAATCGTGGTTCAGCAGTTGTGCCTGGCTGGCCTCCAATTTCGTTCGCAGAATCATGTCGCGCAATTTTACCGGGTGCGGGAGCAGCGCGTCTTCCTGGAGCTCTTCGAGGGCCAGGTTAGGATCGTAGTGGTACATGGTTCCCTCAACGGCAGACAAATGGAACGTACAAACCCCATTGTACTCATGCCCGGGAGCAGAAGAGAAACGATTCGAGGAATAGAGCAATCCGCCGCCGGCTCAGGCCGCGGTGGCGGTTGCGGGAATGAATTCGTAACGTGCGATCTTGGCCGCGATCCCGGCGCGGCCGCTTTCCGTTGCTTCGACGCGAACAATTTCTCCCTGGCATCGAATATGGACGTCGCCCGACTGCGTCACCTGCTGGGGAAGGGTGATGACGAATTCAATTTCGCTTCCGACTGTGAAGTCCGCCTCCGCGAGGAAGTACAAGCCGCGATAGCTGAGATCTCGCGTGCGCGCCACGAGTTCGCGCCCCTTCGCTTCGCGGGACAACACTCGCATCGGAAGATTCATGTTAAATCGCCGCGCTTCACGGCGTTCCGATCCATCACTCATCAATAACCCCCGCAGCTCAAGGATTTGGCGCAAAGCTAGCATTCAGCAAGGCAAGTTTCAACGCGAAAATCCAACAATTTTGTCCTAGTACGAGGTCTTGTCGTATTCGCCACGAGAAGCCTATACTTTCCTCAATGCCGTCCGAGGGCAGTACTGTAACTCTAGAAGCCCAAGCGCTTCCCGGCCCGTTTGCGGTGGACCACGCCTTTGGGCCAGAAAATCGAATTAGCGGAGACGAGCGACGTTTCCCGCGGCGGCCTGCTCGTTCCCAGCCCGGAGTTTCATGCTGCGGGCGTCGAGTTCTGGGTAACCTTTCCCTATAACTCCCTATAACCCTTCGCTCGGGGACGGCCAGCCCGAAGTACTGGCCCGCGTCGTGCGCTGCGTCACCTCCTCAGGGGTATCACACCTCTGTTGCCGCTCCTTTCGTCCTGGCCATGCATTTCCTTGGGCCGGCTCGAACCAACGGAAATCGCACGCGACCTGTTCGGGAGCGGCGCGGCAGCCCTCGCCGTTTGCTCGCTGTTCCCATTCGTGTGCGCCCGGAGCAGGTTCCGGGGTTTGAAGAAACCATGTCCTTGATTTTTCCGCAAGAGGCATGCGCTTTCGCAGTTATCGCGAATATACAGAGGGTGAGGTCCTCGGAATCACCTTCGAAGCCCCCTCTCCGGCCGCTGGCCAGGCCCGGTTGAGTTTCGCGCGAAGGTCGTGCGTGTTTTTCCCGCAGCCGACGGCGCTTGGCTGGACGTTGGCGTCTGCCGAGCAACTTAGCGTCTCATTCAACATTTTTCCTTCGATGCGCTACACTCAGAAAAAAACTCACGGGCGCATCCATGACTGCTTCCCACAATTCCCGCAATTTCTTTTTGGAAGGCCCTGCCGGCCGCCTGGAAGCGATTCTCTGGACGCCCTCCGCCCCGGCGCGCCACCGGCCCCGGCTCGCGGCCGTCGTTTGCCATCCCCATCCTTTGTTCGGCGGGACCATGCACAACAAAGTGGTTTACCAAGCCGCGAAGTCGCTCGATTCGCTTGGCCTCCCCGTGCTGCGCTTCAATTTTCGCGGCGCGGGCCTGAGCGCGGGCAAACATGACCGCGGAGTTGGCGAGCAGGACGACCTTCGCGCCGCGCTCGATTTTGTCGCGAAACAATTTCCCGCCGTACCCGTCTTGTTGGCGGGATTCAGCTTTGGCTCTTGGGTGGGGCTGCGCGTCGGCAGCGAAGACGGCCGAGTGTCCCACCTCGTTGGTTTGGGCGTTCCGGTGAATAGCTCGGACTTCTCTTTCCTCAGGTCGTCGACAAAGCCCAAGCTCTTCGTCCAGGGAAGCGCCGACCAGTTCGGCGCGGTCGAAAAAGTCACGCGTCTCGCTGCGTCATTACCCGGTGAGAATCATCTTGTCGTTGTGAAAGGCGCAGACCACTTTTTTTCTGGCAAGCTCGACCAACTCGACGCCGCCATTACCACTTGGTTGGAAACGAGCGTTTTCCGGCCGAGGCACTAGGTCCGTTTTGCCATTCCCTCGGCGCCTCGCTCTTCACGCGCTTTCGCCGCGGGCAAACAGCTTGCCAAAATCTTCGACCGTCGCCGGAGCTACGTTGACCATCCGCGCATTGGCCTTCACGTGCTCCACGCGCGACATGCCCACCAGAGCGGCGGTGATCCCGGGCGCGGACCGCGCGAATTGCAGCGCGCGCTCGGCAGCGTTCTCGAGGCCGAAGGCTTCGGCAACGACCTCCGGCAGGTTGCGCGCAAGCTGCCCCTGCAAAAGCGACGCGCTTGCGATTACCGTAATGTCGAGATCGCCCGCCAGTTCCACCAAAGTGCGCCCGCGTTCCCGCAGAATCTGATTTCCCAGGGTGAGGGCTTCGGGCATCCCCAAATTGAAGGGGAGCTGCACGAACCGGAAGTGATGCATCCCGCCGGCAATTTCCTGTGCCGTCTGCGCGATGTCGGCAAGTTGCATCGCATCTTCCGCGCGTGGATCTCGCCGGAACCCATTCCATGTGGCCACGCCGTAGTATCGAATTTCCCCAGCTGCCACGGCGGATTCCAGAAATTCGAAGGCCGTGCGCAGTCGATCGAGAAATTCCGGCTTGGCGATTTCCGATAGCTGTGTCTCGGGATTGTGCAGGTAATAGACGTCCAGGCATTCCACACGCAGATTTTTCAGGCTGCGGCCAAGCTGGTCTTTCAGGAATTTCGGCGCCATGCAATGGCTGCCCGCGGCAAGATCTTTCGCGGTGAAGATCCCTGGCTGGATGTACTCGCGGAAGAAATATTCGTTGGCGTCGGCGGGCATGGAGCCGTCGGGCGTCAGATAGCCGCCCTTGGTCGCGAGCACGAGTTCTTCCCGGGAAAACCCTTTTGCCGCAAGTTGCTCGAGCGCCGCGCCGATGCTGCGTTCGCTGCGCTGAAAGCGATAATTGATGGCGCTGTCGAAGAGGTTGATTCCGCTTTCTGCGGCGGCGACGACCGCAGCGGTGTAGGCTTCATCGGTCATTTTGTCGGGCTGCCCGAGGTACGTCCCGAGGCCCAACGAGGAGAGCAGCATTCTCTGGGCTTCCCGGAAATGGCCGGAGGCCGCGCGCGCGGCAAACCTCTGGGCGTAGCGCCTGGTTCCTTCTTTCGTGGCGGATTTGGTCATGACGCTCCTTCGGGCGGCGGCTGGGGCCCCGGCGCCGGGTTTTTTGCCGGCTCGCTTTCCCCTCGAGCGAGCAAACGCGAACAGGCTCGAAGAATCCTACGATAAGGCCAGTCCTTTTCCCGAAACAAAATCTCGCCTTCGCGCGGCTTGCTGTAAAACCAGCGGGAGACCAGCGACAAGTCCTCGGCAAGATCGCCGTTCGTCGCGTTGCCAGCCGATTCCAGATAGTCGCGGAAGATTTGCTCGGCCGACCGCGGCTGGCTGGCGATTTCCCCAAAACGAACAAAGAGCGGCTCCGCCAAACGGCCACCGTCGACGGCGAACACCCCGATCGTTTGCTCCTCTGCCGTACGCTGTAGAATCACCGCGTGCAAATCCTGGATCCGTCGCGTGATCTCCGGGCGTCCGCGCAAGACTTCGTCCAGCTTCTCTACTTTTTTGTGCAGCGTTCGAGCGCGCTCGAAATCCAGCTGCTCGCTGGCCCTTTCGCGCTCTTGTTCGAAAGCGGTTCTCAATGAGCCGCCGCTCGTCTCCAGGAACTCGACCAGGCGGTTCACCTCCACGTCGTATTCTTCTTTCGTGCAGCCGGAAAAGCAGGGCGCCAGGCACATTTTCATTTCGGAATAGATGCAGCCCGGAAACGTGGGATCGCGGCGAATCTTGATCTGGCAGCGCCGAACTTTAAAAAAATCCAGAACGCGTTCGGCGAACGCCTCGGCCGCGCGGCGGGAAGGGAAGGGGCCGTAGTAAGAACCTCCGGCTGGCCGGCCGTCCCCATCCAGCCGGATTTGGCGCGTCACGTAGCAGCGCGGGTAGGCATGGGGCAAATTTACCTTCAAAACGGTAGGCGGGCGCAAACGCATCAGATTTCTATAGCGTTTGGGGAACCGCTGTCTGGCCTGCCGATAGAAGGTAAGCGTTTGCTCGAACCGCGAGCCGGTGAGCCGGTAGCGGACTCCACAGGCGAGGTCGCGCAGATTGAGCCGCTTGCTCGCGGGATTGGCCGGCCCCAGCAGCCGTTCCAAGCGGCGCCGCAGATTCTGCGTGCGAATCAGGAACGGCTCGGCCTTCCGGTCGCGCGGCTCGATCAGGCAAACCGCAGGGTGCGCCGGCAAAGCGGGGAAGAAGTCTTCCTCGGTCCGCGCCGCGTCAAATGCCAGTGCGCTGTCGAGTTCGAGCACTCCTGTCAGGATACTACGACAAACCTTGCGGTGCTCCCGGGGGCGTCGAGGTTAACGGACGATGGCGCAGGACCTCTGGCGGCGATCAGGAGCGCAAGACCCAGGAAGAAATGACCAGACGCTGGATTTCGCTGGTCCCTTCGTAGATTTCGGTGATGCGCGCATCGCGGTAGTTGCGCTCTACCGGGTATTCGCGGCTGTAGCCGTTGCCGCCGTGGATCTGAATCGCTTTGTGCGCGACGCGCGTGGCCATTTCGCTGGCAAACAGCTTGGCGAGGGCGGCGTCCATGGTGAAGCGGGCGCCGGTGTCCTGTTTCCATGCGGCTTTGCGGTTGAGCAGGCGGGCCGCGTCAATTTCCGTGCTCATATCCGCCAGCATGAATTGAATCGCCTGAAACTGCGAAATGGGATGGCCGAACGCCAGGCGTTCCTGCGAGTACTTTAGCGCGGCTTCGAACGCGCCCTGTGCGATGCCGGTGGCTTGCGCGGCGATGCCGACGCGCCCGCCATCGAGCGTCGCAAGCGCTATCTTGTAGCCCTCGCCTTCGTTGCCGATGCGATTCGCGACCGGTACCGCGCAATCGGTAAAGATCAACTCACAACAGGCGGTGGCGTGAATCCCGAGCTTTTTTTCTTCTTTGCCTACTTGGAATCCCGGTGTTCCTTTTTCCACCACGATTGCAGTGATGCCTTTTTCCCCTTTGGCCGGGTCGGTATTCACGTACACGATCGCTGCGTCGGCCTCTCCGCCGCAGGTGATCCAAGCCTTCGTTCCGTTGAGAACATAAGCGTCGCCTTTCTTTACCGCCCGGGTTTGCAGCGCTGCGGCGTTCGAGCCGGCCTGCGGCTCGGTGAGAGCATAACAACCGACTTTTTCGCCACGCGTGTAAGGAAGCAGGAATTTCTCCTTCTGTTCTTCGGTGCCGTAGCGGTGGATCGGATCGCCGTAAAGCGAATTCTGGACGGAAAGGATTACGCCGGTGGAGGCGCAACAGCGCGAAATCTCTTCGATGACGATGGTGTAGGCGACATAATCGAAGCCCGCGCCGCCCTCCTTTTCGGGAAACGGCACGCCGGTAAGGCCCAGTTGGGCCGCTTTTTGGAACAAAGCGCGCGGAAAGCGCCCCGTCTCGTCGTGCTCCTTTGCCAGCGGGCGCACCTCCGATTCGGCAAACTCGCGCACGCTTTTCTGCACCAGTTTCTGTTCTTCCGTCAGTTCGAGGTCCAACTTCGAGCGCTCCTGCCTCTCGCGAGCCCGGCGTTCCCACTATTTTAGCCCGAGTGGCCTGGCTTTACGGGTCTAAAGACCGGCCTTGGCAAACCGGAATAGAAATCCACGGGTCTTTCGGACCCGGCCTTTACCGAAGCAAAGCGCGGCCAAAGAAGCGACCGGTTAGGCCAGCGCTTTCGAAAGGCGTTCGTAGGTGGTCTTCAAATCTTCCGGATGCACGCGCGTTTCGCCGGTCACGGTCATGAAGTTCGAATCCCCAATCCAGCGCGGCAGCATATGCAGGTGCAAATGCCCGGCCACACCTGCGCCTGCCGCACGCCCAAGATTCATTCCGAGGTTCATGCCATCCGGCTTGTACTCCCCGCGGTAAACGGCTTCGACGCGCTGCGCCAGCAGCATCATTTCGCCCAGTGTTTCCGCGTCGCAAAGTTCCAGTTCCGCCACATGCGCGTACGGCACGATCAGCACGTGCCCTGAAGTGTAGGGAAAACGGTTAAGAATCACGAACGCTTTCGCGCCGCGATGAACGATCAGGGTCTCCGAATCTCTCTTCTTCGCGACGGCATCGCAAAAAATGCATTCCGGCGGCTGGCCTCCGGCCGCTTGAGCCATGTACTGGTAACGCCAGGGAGTCCACAGATAGTCCATCGCGACGTTTCCTTTTGCCTGCCGATAACGGCGCGCACCGGTTCGCCGGCAAGCCACATCCAGTGAGCAGGAAACTCTTTTCGGGCGGAGTCGGCAGAAGAGGGCGAAGGAGCCGAAGTCCCGGCGCTGACTAACCGGCCTGCGAGTCTCCGGCGGCGGAATGAGCGGCGGCGTTATTGACAAAGTCTTTCAAGTCTTTGCTGGGCTTGAAATAGGGAATTTTCTTAGCCGGCACTTCGACTTTTTCTCCGGTCTTGGGATTGCGCCCCACGCGTCCGCGGCGCTCGCGCGTTCGGAAGCTGCCGAAGCCGCGAATCTCGATCTTTTCGCCCTTTTGCAAAGCGCCGATGATGCTCTCGAATATGGTCTCTACAATTGTTTCGGACTCTTTGCGCGGGAGCTCCGTCACGTTCAAAACTTCCTCGATCAGGTCGGCCTTGGTGAGTGTCGATGTGCTTTGCTTGGTCATCTCGCTATGCCTCGTCGCGCAGTCCCGCAACGGACTGCCTAAGCTATCCCGCCCGCTTCACCTGCCTGGAGCGCGGTGCCGCGTAGGGGATTACAAGGGGCTGGCCTACCGCCGAATTGCTCCCCTTCCTATCATTAAAATGACCCACGGGTAAATGAAATTATGAAAGCCGCGCCCAGGGCCGGGCTTCCACTCATCTAACGCGCCGAAAGCTTGGACTTCAGTGCGTCTCCAATCGTCGCCGTCGACGAGGACTTCGACGACGACCGATACTGTTCGATTTCCCGGCGCTCGAGCTGCTTCACCGCCGCGCGATAGCTCAAGCCAATCCGTCTTGTTTCCGGACTGATCTTTATGATTTTGAAATCGTATTCCTTGCCCGGCTCAAGCGGGCCGGCACTCTTCAGCGGGCCGGTGGTCGGGCGGTAGCCGCCCATGCCTTCGTCCCGCCGGCGGCGGTCTTCGATCTCCGTGTTGTGGCAAAGCGCTTCGATGTTTTCGCCCAATTCAACGAACGCACCGAACGTGGCAATGCGCGAAACTTTGCCTTTCACTATTTGCCCGACCTTGTGCTGCTTGAACCAATCGCCCCAAATGTCGTTGACCTGCTTGACGCCGAGTGACACCCGGCGGTTCTCCACGTCAATTTTTAACACTTTCGCGGTGACCGGCTCGCCCTTCTTGAACACTTCGTGAGGATTCTTCACGCGGCCGGTCCAGCTCACGTCGCCGACGTGCACGAGCCCGTCAAAGCCCTCTTCGATTTCCACGAACGCGCCAAACTCCGCGATGTTGCGAACCTTCCCGGTGATGACCGTTCCCACGGGATATTTCTCAGCCGTCAGCAGCCAGGGATCGGGTTGCGCCTGCTTCATTCCCAGCGAGACGCGCCGGTCGCTGGGCTTGATGTCCAGCACGACCACGTCCACCACGTCGCCGACCTTCGCCACCTTCGACGGGTGCTGAATTTTTTTGTTCCAGCTCATCTCCGAGACATGCACCAGGCCCTCGATGCCTTGTTCCAGCTCGACGAACACTCCGTAGTCGACGATGCCTACGATTTTTCCTTGAACCTTGCCGCCCGCGGGATACCTTTCCGCCGCGCCTACCCAGGGATCCGGGGTCAACTGCTTCAGTCCCAGTGAAATGCGCTGCTTGTCCTTGTCGAACTTCAAAATCATCACGTCGAGCTCTTGGTCCGTCTTGACCGCGTCGGAAGGGTGCTTCACGCGGCCCCAGCTCAAGTCCGTCAAGTGCAACAGGCCGTCGATTCCGCCCAGGTCCACGAACGCACCGTAGTCGGTGACGTTCTTCACGTGCCCGCGTACGACCTGGCCTTCGCTGAGCGTGTCCATCAGCGCCGCGCGCTTGGCGTGCAGTCCTTCTTCGAGAATGACGCGCCGGCTCACCACCACGTTGCCGCGCCGGCGGTTCAACTTGGTGACGCGCACCTCGACTTCCGTGCCGAGCAGTTCGTCCAGGTTCTGCGCGGGCTTCAAGTCGTACTGCGAACCCGGCAAGAACGCGCGCACACCGATGTCCACCACCAGCCCGCCCTTAATGCGGTCCACCACCTTGCCGGTTATGGTTTCTTTCGCCTTGAACGCCGCGTCGATCTTTTCCCAAGTCCTCCGACGCAGGACTTTCTGGTAGGAAACGATCTCGTAACCGTCCTTAACCTCGCCCGAGCGCTGCACTTCGATCGTGGCGTTCGGATCCGGCCGCGGAATTTCCGTCTCGGCGAATTCTGCCGCGGGAATCAGCCCTTCCGTTTTGCCGCCGAGATCGACCACCACGCCGTGCTCGGTGTAGGCAACCACCTTGACCTCGAGCACCTCGTGCGAAGCCGCCGCTTCCTGCTTCTCGTCGAACTCCTGCATCAGCTTGCTCATCTCTTCGGAGCCGGCAGCCTCTTCCTCGGCCGCGGCGGATTCTTCGGCACGCCCAGCTTCCGCGGCGGCAAGCTCGCCGGGCGCTTCGGCTCCATTCGCTGCCGCCGCTGCCTTTTGCGACAGAGATACTTCGGTCGCCATTGCCGGCGCGGGAGCCAGATTCGCGGGCGCCCCGTCTGTCGATTCAGCTTGTTCGGCTACAGGCGGAGCAGCTTCCTCAGGTGTGCTGGCTTCGCTGTTGCCCGGTGCGGTTGCGGCGGCAGCCGCGATGTTCGACGGGTTCTCGTGGTCAGGAAACATGGTTGTTGGCCTCCAGAAGATACTTCCGATGTGACAGCCGCTAGGGCGGCCCCACATTTCTCGCATAAATTCCTTGCGGAATCCCTACTAGGGTCTAGTGCAAGGTGATTGACCGCCCCACACCAGGGCACGGTCAAACGGGAAATGCCGCGAACGTCACGGAGTACGCTGCAACGTGAAAAGCATACTCGCCGCCTCGCGCCTATGTCAATGAAACTACTAGACTACCGGACTACCCACGGCGGTCTAACCCGGGCCAGGACCTCGCAGAAACCTCGTTGCGGGCATGGGCCCGCTCGCCCATCCTCTCCTTCATGCCCGGGCTCGCCCTGCCTGGCGCACTTGCAGCCGGAAATCGGGGGTGCCCCGCTCAATCTTGACGGTTCGGCACATCTCGTACAGACGGGACCTCATTCTTTCCCCGATGCGATTCCACAACGCGTCCTCGGTCAGGACGGAGGTTTTTCCGCTTGGCGACCTGATTTCCTTTGCCTCCATGTCATCAAAATAGTTGGTCGTAATGATGGTGCAACGCGGATGGGTCAAGTCTCGAGAGCGCTGCACGTATCGTTCGTTCAAAATGTAACCCACGGTGTCGCGCACCCAGTCGGAAGGTTTAATGCACCCTAGATCATCGAGCACCAGCACTTCGGTCGAAAGAACCGGTTCCAGGATCTTCATTTCCGTCAGGTCATTCTCAGAGCTGTAACTCTGCTGAATTTCTCGGAGCAGCTTTCCATACTCACAAAAGTAACCTCCGTGGCCGCGGCTGATTAGCGTTCGCAGGGCCGCAATCGCGAGATGAGTCTTGCCGGTCCCTGGCGGTCCCATCAGGAGCAGTCCCGCTTGATCGCCTCCGGGGTACTCGCCGACAAACCTTTGTGTGATGAGCTTCGCTTGCTTAAGAGCGGAGGCATTTTGCATGGTATAGCTCTTGCCATCGGCCAATTCCGTCTCAAAGCTCTCGAAGTCGCACTGTTCGTAGTGCTTCGGAATCCGCGCGCGCTCCATGACGCGCCCCGCCCGCTCCCGCATCCCGCAGTCGCACGGCACGGCTACCTTGCCTGCCGCGCCGTCTGCCCGCGGCACGAGCTTCCATCCCGTCCCTCTGCACAGCGTGCAATTTTCGAGCGCCATTACGGCGATCCCCAAAAAACGGTGATTTCGGAGCCTGCTTCGGCCTGGCGGGCTCCGCAAAGCAATGCCTCTTCCGCTGACGCCAGCATACGGTCGCACCACCTCTTCGGCAAGTTGTCTTCTCTGGGAATCCTGTGGAAGCCTTTTGCTTTCGGGAAGGAACACACGCTATGACCAGGAGCTCTCTAGGGAAGGACGAAAAACGGACCGCTCCGGGACTTGCCTACCTCATCGCCTTCGGAGTCGCCCGCACAATCGCATGCCGCGGGGCCCTCTCTCGCGGGTAGCTCGCCGCCACGCGCGACAACTCCTGCTGTACGACTTGTGCGAACTCGCCCATCTGTTTTTCCATCTCGATCATCTTCTCGCGCATATTCAAAATAATTTCGATTCCTGCCAGGTTCACGCCCATGTCGCGCGCCAGCGTCAGGATCACTTCCAACCGTTCCAAATCCGCATCCGTGTAGAGCCGCGTATTTCCTTGCGAGCGCGACGGCTTCAGCAGCCCCACGCGCTCGTACAAGCGCAGGGTTTGCGGATGCAGCTTGTAGAGCTCCGCGACGGAGCTGATCATGTATCCTGCCTTGGCCCGTTTTTTCGCTGTTGTTGGCATGATGTGTCAGCTCAAACCTGGTTTTTGATGTCCATCGGGACTCTCCGAGCGAGCCGGGAGCGAAAAGGCTTCCGGAGCAGGAGCCCGCGGAGCAGGCCGAACGGCAGCAGGGAGATACCATGCGAAGTTCTGCGACTGCGCCGCCTCAAAACATCAAAACCAATTTGCTCGCTTCACCATGGCGACTCCTGGATACCGGTTTTCTCGCGCTCCTTAAACCCCGGCTTTGCTGAACAAATCCTTCCGGGGATCCTCCTGCGCCACTTTCTCGAGGTCCTTCATCAGCGTCCGTACGCGCTCATCGGTCGGCTGCGGCACCACCACTTGAATCTCCACGTACTGGTCGCCGCGCGCTCCGTTCCTCGCGTTTGGCACGCCCTTTTCTCTCAGCCGCAGCGTTTTGCCGCTGTTCGTTCCCGGAGGAATCCGCACGAGCGCGCGTCCATCCATGGTTGGCACTTCAATCTTCGCGCCAAGCGTCGCTTCGGCCACGGTTACCGGCACGCGGACGTAGAGATCGTTGCCACGCCGCTCGAAAAACGGATGCGGCCGCACCACCACACGCAAATACAAGTCGCCCGGCGGAGCGCTCATGGTCCCCGCGTTTCCTTTTCCCGGCACGCGCACGCGCCCGCCATTAGCCACGCCCGCGGGGATGCGCACGTCAATGGTTTCCGTCCGCCGCACGCGTCCTTCGCCACCGCAGGTCCGGCAAGGGGTGCGCAATTTGCCCGTTCCGCCGCAGCGCGTGCATGGCACGTTGAAGCGCATCTTGCCCGCGGCCTGCTGGATGGAACCGGTGCCATGGCAGGTCGGGCACGTTTGCGGCGAGCCCACCGCCCCGGTGCCGTGACAGGTTTCGCACGCGTCCATTCGGGTGATCGAGAGCTTCTTCACCGCGCCGCGCAGCGCGTCCCAGAATTCAATCTCGATCTGGTATTCCAGGTCGCCGCCCGGCTCGTGTTCCGGCCCACCGACGTGGCCGCCCCGCGCGCCAAAAAACTGGCTGAAAAGGTCCCGGAAACTCGCCCCGCCGCCCGCCCCGCCGGTTCCGCCGCCGAAATCAAATCCGCCAAAGTCAAAGTTCACGCCGGGATCGCTTGCGCTTTGCCCGCTTGGATAGCCCCCCGGCGGCAGATTCTCGCTGTAGAAGCCGTACTGGTCGTACATCTGCCGCTTCTTCGAGTCGGAGAGCACGTCGTAAGCTTCCTGGATTTGCTTGAATTTTTCCTCCGCAGCTTTATCGCCGGGGTTCAGGTCGGGATGGTATTTGCGAGCCAGCTTGCGAAAAGCGGTGCGGATATCCTTCAGGCTCGCCTTGCGGGGCACGCCTAGCACTTCGTAATAATCCTGTTTTGTCGTCGTCGCCATGTTTGCGCCAACCGTGGCGCCAAGCCTTTTTTGTAGGGGCGCAGCAGGCTGCGCCCCGTTTCGAGAACCAGCTAGATCGTTCTCACGCGGTCCTTAGTTTCGCATGGAGAGTCTTTAGTTCGGCTTCTTGCTGTCGTCCACGTCCACGTACTCGGCGTCGATCACGTCACCGGGCTTTTTCTGCTCCTGGCCTCCGCCGCTTGAATCTGAGGCGGACCCGCCGCCCGCACCTGCGCTTGCCGCGCCGGCGGCTTGCGAGGTCTTGTAGAGTTCTTCCGCGACCTTGTGCAGGGCGCGCTCCACGTTTTCCGTGGCCGAGCGCAGCCTTGCCGTTCCGCCTTCGGCCATGGCCTTCTTGGCGTCTTCAATGGCCTCCTCGGCTTTCTTGACGTCGCCCTCCGGCAGTTTGTCGCGGTTTTCGCGAATGGTCTTCTCCGCGTGGAAGACCATTCCGTCCAGACGGTTGCGCGATTCGACTTCCTCGAACCTTCTGCGATCCTCTTCCGAGTGCGATTCCGCTTCCACGCGCATCTTCTCGGCTTCTTCCTTGGTCAAGCCGCTCGATGCCGTAATGGTGATCTTCTGCTCCTTGTTGGTGGCCTTATCCTTCGCGCTCACGTTCAGGATCCCGTTGGCGTCGATGTCGAAGGTGACCTCAATCTGCGGCACGCCGCGCGGCGCCGGCGGAATGCCGTCCAGCTTGAATTTGCCGAGCGAACGGTTGTCCGCGGCGAATTTGCGCTCGCCCTGCAATACCTGGATCTCCACCCCCGGCTGGTTGTCTGACGCCGTCGAATAGGTTTCCACCTTGCGTGTCGGGATGGTGGTGTTCCGCGGGATCTGCACGGTCATCACGCCGCCGAGGGTCTCCACACCCAGCGAAAGCGGCGTCACATCCAGCAGCAGAATGTCCTTCACCTCGCCCGCCAGCACCGCGCCCTGAATCCCCGCGCCCACGGCCACGACTTCGTCCGGGTTCACGCCCTTGTGCGGTTCCTTCCCGTTGAAGAAGTTGCGCACCAGCGTCTGTACCTTCGGGATACGCGTCGAGCCGCCGACCAGCACCACTTCCTGGATGTCGTTTGGCGAAAGCTTGGCGTCTTCGAGCGCCAGCTTCACCGGCTTCATGGAGCGCTCGAGCAGGTCGTTCATCATCTGCTCCAGGCGCGTCCGCGTCAGCTTCAGTTGCATGTGCAGCGGTCCGCCGGCCCCCGCGGTGATAAACGGCAGGTTGATCTCCGTCTCCATCATCTGCGACAGCTCGATCTTGGCTTTCTCGGCCGCTTCCTTCAGCCGCTGCAGCGCCATGCGGTCCTTGCTCAGGTCAATATTGTTCTCTTTCTTGAACTCATCGATCAGCCAGTCCACGATGCGCTGGTCCACGTCGTCGCCGCCCAGGTGCGTGTCCCCGTTGGTGGACTTCACTTCGACGACGCCGCTGCCCACCTCCAGCACGGAAATGTCGAACGTGCCGCCGCCCAGGTCGTACACCGCGATCGTTTCATCATTCTTCTTGTCCAGCCCGTACGCCAGCGCCGCTGCGGTCGGCTCGTTGATGATTCGTACCACTTCCACGCCGGCGATTTCGCCCGCCTGCTTGGTGGCCTGCCGCTGCGCATCGTTGAAGTACGCGGGCACGGTGATGACCGCCTTGCTCACCTTTTCACCAAGGAAGTCTTCTGCCGCGGTCTTCAGCTTGGTCAGAATCATCGCGGAGATTTCCGGAGGGCTGTAGAGTTTGCCGGAGATTTCGACCCGGGCATCATCATGCGGGCCCTTGACGACCCTATACGGCACTCGCCGCATCTCTTCGCTGACTTCGTCGTACCGGCGGCCCATGAAGCGCTTGATCGAATACACCGTGTTTTCCGGATTGGTCACCGCCTGCCGCTTGGCCACCTGTCCGACCAGGCGCTCACCCGTCTTGGTGATCGCCACAACCGACGGCGTCGTCCGGGAGCCCTCCTGGTTGGGGATGACCACAGGCTCCCCGCCCTGCATGACTGCGACAACAGAGTTGGTCGTCCCCAGGTCAATTCCAATGATCTTGCTCATAATCCCTTAGCCTCCTCAAACCGTTTGCCGTTCGCCGCCCCCTATGGCACTGTTTTCTAGGGCAAACGCTCCTGGGTGCTCGCCTCCCAGGCCCGGCATGGTCGAGAGTATACAGGTTGAGTGTGATCTTGTCAAGTTTTCTTATATCATTAATGATGGCCTTTATTTTCAATCTCTTACAGCGAGATCATCCTCGCAGCTAGGACAAGCTGGTCCTATACGGCAGGGCGCCAAGCGAGTCCTCTACTTATGCAACAGGTGTAGGTTGGCCGTTGGCGTCAATCCTTGCGAAGCCATCCTATCCTAATCCTATCCTGCTTTAGGCCGGGCCACGCGAAGCGCCGCCGCGAGCCACCAAACGGATTTGCGGCTTGCGCTTTACTCGGAGTTTCTCTTTTGGTAGAGCTTCCAAGCGAAGTGCCCGTCGTTTCGACTCATTTCGCGCTAGAATTGTGTAGTCCAAGCACGAGGCATTTTATTGAGCCTTTCTGGAGGTTGGCGTGAATCGTCGACGCATCTTGGTTGCAACGGTCAGCGTGACCCTGTTGCTTTTGGGGGCTTTGTTTCTGCCCTGGCTCGATCAAGCCCCGCCACCTCGCCTGGCGGCTCCCGACGGCCCGGTTCCTTTGCCTGTCGCACCCGCGGCCACCGAACGGCCGCTGCTCCCGCGCTCCCCGCTTGCTGCCGAAGCTGCTCCGCCTCCCGTACCTCAAGCTTCGGCGCTTCAGGACGTCGATCCTCACAAGGCCTTTGGCTCGAAAAACGCGCCGGTGGTCATGGAAGAGTTCAGTGACTACCAGTGTCCGGCATGCAGGACGCTCTACACCACCACCAACCGATTGCTCATGGACAACTACGTCAGCACCGGAAAGGTTTATCTGATTCATCGTGATTTCCCGCTCACGATGCACGCCTACTCCCGCGTGGCCGCTCGCTATGCTCGCGCCGCGGCGGAGATCGGCAAGATCGAGCCGGTGGAGCAGGCTTTGTTCCAGAACCAGGAAAAATGGGAGCAGACGGGAGACGTGGATGGGACGGTGGCCGCGGTCCTCACTCCCGCGGAAATGAACAAGGTCCGCGCACTGGTCAAGGGCGGCACGCTCGACGCGCTGATCGACAAGGATTTTACGCTTGGCCAGATGTACCGGGTTAGCGAGACGCCCACCACCATTTTTCATTTCCAGGGCAAGACCTATCCGGTCAAGGGCATCATGGCTTACGAAATGATGAAACAATTCCTGGAGCAACTGCTTTCACAAAGTAGGATGTGAGATCGGAGAACTGAGTCGGCGAGAAAGCCTCCTTCTCCGTTCTCTCGTCTCTTGAAACGAACCGCCAAGAACGGACGGCGAAGAAAAGACACTTTCCCATGCTCGCATCGAGCCCATTCAATTTCCGGCGCGCGGTCATCTGGATCGGCCGCCTCGTTCTTGGCGGAATTTTTGTCTACGCGGGCATCTCCAAGATTTTCTTCCCCAACACGCAGTTGTGGCCGATGTTCGTCCTGAGATTTTCCATCTCCACGAATCTGGCGACGTTTGCCGAGCAGGTGGAGTCCTACAAACTGCTTTCGCCCGCGGGGGTTGCTTTTGTCGCGCACACCCTGCCCTTCGCCGAAATCCTGCTCGGCTTGCTTCTGCTGATTGGCTGGGGGCTGCGTATCTGGGCTTCGCTGGTAACTCTTCTCATGCTGGGATTCCTGACCCTGGTTACCCGTGCCTACCTCCTGCACATGAACATCAACTGCGGCTGCTTCGCCATCCCGGAACCGCTCACCATCAAAACCGTGATTCGCGACAGCCTTTTTGCTCTGCTGGCCGTGCTCATGACCAGCTTCGCGTTCATCGAGGCCCGCCAGCCACACCCGTGGTCAGCCCCGGAAAAAATCTCTCCCTAGGATTTCTTTGGACAACAAACCCTTCTAACCGACCGACTTCCCACCGCGTAGCGCGGCCGTTTTTCGGGTGAGACTCGAAATCAGGGATTCGCCGGCTCGCTATACAGCCAAGCGCCGCCGATCGAGGCCAGGATCGCGCCGACCAGCAGAATGACCGTCACGGTAACCGTCAGCCGTCCCGGACTCAGACCCGCTACGACGTCATTGGCCGCCGGAATGGCGTAGGCGAAGAGCCAGAACGCAAATCCCGTGAGGGTGGCGGTCTTGGCACCCGGCCCGAGACGCGGCCGTGCCACGGCGTACAGCCAGATCACGCCAATCCCCATAACAAAAGTCGAGACGATGAAAAAGGGAATGGCGCCAGGACGCATGTGACGGCCAAGCATCTTCTCGAACCCGTCCCACTGAGAGGCAAACACAACGCCGTTCAAAACATACTCGAAGATATTCAGGATGAGGCCAGCCAGCAGACCACCGAGAATCACACGACCCAAGTTGGTTTTTCCCATCGGAATCCTCCGCGAGCAATCGTCACCAGAGTTGCGACTCGAAAGGGGCCGAAGGAACCGCTCGAGCGAGCCTACGAGGAGGGAGCACTGCGAGTCAAGAAGAAAGGGCGGCGGAATTCACACCGTTTTGCGCATCAGCACGTGCGAGCTGTAGCGTGTGCTGCCAAACCGGCCGACGCGCTGGAATCCCGCCTTCACGAACATGGACTCGGTACCGTGGGTCGACTCGTTGCCAAAGGCGCGCGTCAGCCAGCGCGTGATGGGATAGGCCTCCACGAGGCCGCCGCCTCCGCGGCGAATGGCTTCGAGAGCGGCGCGCAGCGCCGCGGAGGCGACGCCGCGCTTGCGATACGGCTTCAGAACGGCAAAGCAGGTGATGCGCCAGAGTTTTTCCGGGCCTTGGGGAGCGCGGCCTTGGTAGTCGCGCTGTTTGTCGATGCGCGGAAGTTCTTCGCGCGGCCCGTATTGGCACCAGCCCACGGGCTCCCCGTTTGCGTAGACGAGGATGCCATGTGCGCATCCCTGCTCAACGAGTGCGCGCTTCTGCCGCCGATTGCGGATGCCGCGCTCGGCCCGCGTGCGGAGCCGCTGCTCCTTCGGCAAGCTCCGCGGCCGGTGAAAATGCATGCACTGACAGAAATCCCAGCCGCTCCCTTGCGAGAACAGGCGCACAAAGTCCGGCCAGGTTTTCCTGGAAAGTTCTTTCGTCGTGTAGGGAGAAAGTTGCGGCGATGGCATGTTGAACGCGGTACTCCGCGTATCATAACGCAACGGAACCCGAGCAGCGAACCGATGAACGCGCAGAAGCTCGAGAGGGACTCCTCGCCCCGCCCGGAATGACGGTGATGCCTCCGCAGAAAGAAACCGGAAACGCAAGAGGAGTTACCAGGCAGGGGGAACCTCGAGCATCCAGGCGTTGGAGCCGCCAGTGGCCTCCCAGATGGCGAGGCGTTTGCCGTCCTGCGAAGGAATGGCCCAGCCGACATAGGGTTTGCTTTCTTCGAGAACCGGCTTCGCGCGGCCCTCAAGATCGATGTTAATCAACGCGCGCGTTTCCCCGTGAAGCGTGGCGCTGGCCCAAAAACTCTTTCCGTTGGCGGCCCAATCGAGCGTCGAAATGCGTCCCCAGTCCTTCACTTTCAAGACGCGTGGGGCTCCGCCGCCTGTGGGAACCAAGCGGATTTCGGCTTCCTCGGCCGCCCTCATCTTCTTGGCCAGCGCCACCGTCCGGCCGTCCGGTGAAAGGCTCCAGTTGAAGGATTGCCATCCGGGCTCGCTCGTGCGCAGCAGTTCCTTTTTGGTGCCCGTTTTGGCGTCGAACTCTTCGAAGACCAGCGCGTCTTTCGTGTATTTGCTGTAGAGACACTCGCGCGAGGGCAAGCGCGCGCACTGAAAATTGTTGATGCCGGAATCTTCGAGCAGGAGCAGGGAGACGCCGCCGTCGAGCGGAATGCGCATCAGGCGCACGTTGGTTGACTGGAATTCGCCTTCCGGCTGCGAGTTCGTGGCGCGGCGGGCGGGCACGCCGGAGTTCTGGCTCGAGGTTTCAGTCGGTCGGGCGTCGGCGGTTTTGCGATCCGATTCGACGGAGTAGAGGATTTCCGTGCGCTCGGGATTGAGCCGCAGAATGTTCGGCGAGCCTTGAACACCGGCGACAAGCTCGGGAGCCGCGGCGCCGACTTGCTGACGAAAGATGTGAAACGTGCCCTCGCGGTCGGAGACAAACAAGACAGACTTGCCGTCGGGAGCCCACTCGTAGGGACGGCTCTGCCATTCGTCGTGAGTCAGCCGCTCCAACCTGCCGATCTCGCGCGTTTTAGCATGCACATCGGCCACGTAAACCGCCGGCTCAATATTCGTGCGAATGAACACGGCGTGCTTTCCGTCGGCGGACATATTGATGACCGGCTTCCAGTCCGGTCCGCTCGTGAGACGTACCGGAGCGCCCCCTGGCCATCCGGGCCGTCGATCGACTTCGAGCGACCACACGTTGGATTGGCCCTGATTCGGAGGCTCCTCCGCCCGTGAGAAGAGAATGCGGTTGTTGCGCGTCCAGACCAAACCGTATTGCAAGCGGTAGTCGGAGAGAAGCACCTCGCTTTTGCGGCCCGCGAGCTCGTACACTTCGATTCGAAGGTCTTCGGTAGCGCAGCCGGGCCAATAGACGTCCTGGAGATAGGCGAACCGCCGGCTGTCAGGCGACCACGCGGGCGGGCCAACCACGAATCCCGGGACCTCGACCGCCACCTGCGGCCCGCCCCCGTCGGTATCGGCCAGCCAAATCTCCGAATGATCAAACTTGTCGCCGCGCAGGAAGGCCACCTGCTTGCCATCCGGGGATACACTTCCCGCTTCGGCACCGGCAACCAATTTTCGCGCCGCACCACCCAGCACGGAAATGTTCCACAAGCTCGGGCGCTGTTCCTGGCCAGCCACCGCTTCGGCGAGCAAGTGAGTTCCGTCCGGATACCAGCTCAAATGATGGACGCGGAAACCCTCGGGGAGCGGCAAGGCGTGGGATTCATCGGTGCCGATCTCGCGCAAGAAAGTTCCTCGAGGATCGATGTAAGCCAGATAGCGGCCGTCGGGAGAGAGTGCCGCAAAATAAACCGGGACATCGGGGGAGTTGGCGGTCAACCGGATTTCCTTGGGGAGAGCCGGCTGAAGGGCGCGGGAAACGCGCATGCCCAGGTGCAGCCCGAAGCCAATCGCCGAGATGACCACGAGGAAGCCAACCGCCAAAAACCGCCAGCGCAATCCTGCGATGACGGAGGTCTGCCCTGCGGGAGGCGCCTTGCCGGGAAGCTCGACCGGTGCAAGAAAGCGGTAGCCGCGACGAGCCAGGGTTTCGACGAAACGGGGGTTTTCTGCCGAGTCGCCCAAGGCGTCGCGGAGACGCTTGACGGCGGCGTTGAGACCGTGGTCGAAATCGACAAAGGTGTCGGATGGCCACAGGCGGGCGCGGAGGTCTTCGCGTGTGACGACCTCGCCGGGGCGCTCAAGGAGCATGGCCAGAACCCGGAAGGGCTGGTCTTGGAGGTGGACCCTTAAGCCGTTGCGGCGAATCCGGCCCGCGGGAAGGTCGACCTCAAAGACTCCAAAGCGAATAACGCCGCGATGGACCTCGCTGAATGGCATGTGGATCGTCCCTACCAACCTGGAGCTCCTTTGGTAGTAACGACTGATCTAGAAGAAAGTTTCCGGAGATTGCTCGCCATTCCTCGTCCTATGTATTTGACGTTAGGAAGGTTATCTCGTCATCGGGAAATGAGATGCGCGCCTTCTCCGCGTCATTGAGATACCTATTCACTTAAACCATTTTTGGTGCCACCCGGAGAGGTGCGCGCCATGGTTACAAAGACGCTTTCGCGGTACTTTTGGTTTGTCGTGCTCCTGACTCTGCTCGACACGAGCCTCTGCGGAAAGGACACAAAGAACGGTCTAACCGAAGAAAATGCCCAGGTGACCGTTTCGGTTTACAACCCGGCGGACGTGCCGGGGGAAGTGCTAAGCCGAGCGGAACAGACGGCATCGCGAATTTTTCAAAGGGCCGGAATTGAGGTGAACTGGCTGAACTGCCAGATGCCTGCGGCAAGTGAGGAAGCCTCGAGAGCGTGCCGCGAGCTGGCATTTCCGACGCACCTGCACTTGCGGATCGTGCGAAAGTCGGCCGGCCTGAAAGGAGAGGCCATGGGGATCTCCTTTCAGGGGCAAGACGGGATCGGGTGTCTTGCGGACCTGTTTTACGAGCCCATGGAGGAGCTCGAGAGGAGCGATGGGACGAATGTTGCAACTCTACTGGGCCACGTGGCAGCGCACGAACTAGGCCACCTTCTGCTGGGCACGAATTCGCATGCGGCGGCAGGCATCATGCAGGCCCGCTGGACCGCGGACGAACTGACCAGCACGCATTTGGCTCGGATGGTTTTTCTCGATCAACAGGCGCAGAAGATGAAGCAGAGATTACTCGAGGCAAGACCGGCCCTCAGGCGCGGCACGGGCGGGTGCAGGTCTCGGCCACGCCACGCCGGCCTTAACGTTCCTTTTTTCTGCAACTTAGGACTCGATAGGTGTGGAAAGAGCTCCTTCCGAGGCCTGTACCGAGGGACGGTAATTGATTGACCACAGGGATGGCGCGCCCGGAAAAACGCTCGTCTAAGCTTGGAGGATGCGAAAGCGGCTCTATTTCGCCTCCCTGTGGTTCGCGGCGGTTATGCCGGGCGTGGTGTTCCTCGCGGGCGCAAGTCAAGCGCAGACCTCAGGGCAGCAACCGGCAGGCCGACCGCGTCAACCGTCGGCAAAGCCGGCGTACGGCGAGCAGGGGCCAACGAGGCGAGCCCCCGCAATTCCGGCTGGCTACCGTCTACTCAGCCTGAAAGAAGGTCAAGCGCTAGCGCAAGGGATTTCCTGGGCGGACGACGAAGAGGGGCTGGCTCCGGACTGCTCGCATCTGGTGCACACTCTGTATCAGAAGGCGGGGTACCCTTATCCCTACGCCACCTCGGTAGACCTTTACGTCGGAACAGGGAGCTTTTGGCTGGTGCGCACGGCGCAACCGGGCGACTTGATCGTGTGGCGCGGGCACGTGGGCATCGTGGTGAGTCCACGGGATCATTCGTTTTTCAGCTCCGTCAGTGCGGGGACGCAGATCCAAAACTATGGTTCGACCTACTGGCAAGCGCGGGGCTATCCGCGCTTTTACCGGTATTTAACCCCCAGTCCACTTAAAGGCGACAGTGGAACAGTGGAAACGGCGGGCCGGTCGGGGCCGCCAACGAAGCAGCAGGCAGTCCTCGGCGGATTGCAGAATCAGCCGAGTCTTCGAGCGGTGAAAACCGCGTCGGCCACGACAGCCGGCCGGGTGCGCCGCGAGGGCGCGCTCGACAAATCGCCGGTGGAAAACTCCTCGCCAACACGCTCTTGGCCGATTCTGACCGGCGGGAAGCAGCCGAAAACGGCGGACGTGTCGGCCGCGCTCGAGACGGCGAACCTTGAGGCCGGCGAAATCCTGCGCGCGGCGAACCTGGAGAAACTGGAACGGCCGGTGGTGGTTTACCGGCAACTGCAGGTAAGCGGCGTGGAGCTGAACGGAAAACGCGGCACGGCGCAGATCCAACTGCAAACGGTGGCAGCGCTAACTCCCGAGCGCATGGCGCCGCAACCGGGCTGGGAAGACCATCAACTGGAACTCGAACGCACGAACAAGGGCTGGACGATGGTGCAAGGAAACGAGATTGCGTATGTGCCGCGTGACCGAGCAATGCGCGTCCTGGCACAGAGGCTGGCGGCGCTGACGGAAAGCCCGGAGCGGAGTACGCAAAAAGACCACGAGCAGGCGGACATCGTCCGATTTATGAATCTGCTGGTAGAGTAGGACACGGATTCTTCACACCCTCGTCGGACAAAGCGGCGGTTGACAAGTCCGATCCTGTCTGCACCGCGCCATGCTCCCCACGCTAATCGCGGCGATCCTCAATTGCCGTGTGTCGTTCCGGGTCATTCGACCGGTGCTTTTCCACCCCACCGACGTGGCTAAGCAGAGCGTCAAACGGTCTCAGGAATGGGCTTGGCGTGAAGTCGAAATAAGCCGGCGGTGTCGGCAGGATGATCGGCGGCGTGCCGGGCAACGAGCCCGGGGGTGGAGGCAAAATGACGATGTTCGACCCGGGACCACGGGCGAAGGCGGCCGCGTTCATGGTGGTTGCGTCGAGTGGCCCCCAAGTTCCGGTGTCCAGGCGCGTCAGCAGGGATTGCACGGCGGTTATGGTTTCGGAGGGAGTGAAAGTGCAGTGGCCGGCGCGATCGACGAAGGTCTCACGCAAGAAGGCCGAGTTGTCCGCTTCCGTCACGACGGTATGGTAGGCGGATTCGTTTTGCACCAGAACGAGGCCGTCACCCTTGGTGTGCATGGTGAGCACGGGGATGCGGATTTGACCGTCGAAAATGATGTTGGATGCAAGATAGTGAACGGCTTCGGGGTCGGCGCTGACGCGTGTTTGCGCTTGAAGGGCCTCGAGGTCGGCGTCGAGATCCAGGCCGGCCTGCTGGTAGAGCGCAACAACCTCGTTGCGATCGATGGAACCAGCAAGCAGGGACCGGTAATTGACACCGACATTCCAGGAAGGATTGCCCCGGGCGCGAGATTCCAGTTCGGCGCGAAAAGCAAAGAAGAACGGGAAGTCGGTGGTGGATGCCCACAAGAACTGGTTGAATTCCTGGGATGCATAATCGGTGGCCGCGGGCTCCGGGGAAGTCGGGACAAACCAGCCGGGTCCGTCGGCGAGGGCAGCAGCCAGGGCTAGCTTCGCACGGCCCTGCGGTGTGGCTTGCGCGAATGTGAGCATCCCTTCGGCGAGCGTGAGATTGCCGACGGGGTCAGTGATGTCGACAAGCTGCAAGCCGCTGCCGGGCGCGACCAGCGTTTTGAACGCGAAGGCGAAATCGAGGGCGGTGTTCCAGGTGGCAACGCCGCCCGACAGGACGCCGCACATGGGAAGCGCCGCGTCAAACCGGTCGGGGTAACGCTGGATGAGGCCTGCGGTGATGATGCCGCCAAGGGAATGGCCCCAGGCGATGGTGTGCGTGGGAGGACCAACCAGCTGCTTGAAAACATCGAGCACGGCAATTTGGTCATGGAAAGCTTCGTGTAAGGCCCAGCCGGTGGTGGCGTAGGATGAGCCGGCGAGCGCAAAACCACCGTCCAGCAAAAAGGCGCGTGTCAACGGGTCGCCCACGTCCAAGGCGGGATTGGAACTGCCAGGGAGCACATAGCCATGGCTATAGAGAAACAGCGTGCCGTTCCAGTTCCCGGGAACTTCGATGAGATAGGTGGCGCCGTCGGGGAAACTGCCGGCGTGCGTGGTGACCCCCGGTTGCGCGTAAGCCGCGGGCGAGAACAAAGCCAAAAGAATGGCGAGAAGAGATAAAAAAACGCGCTTGATTGAACCAGACATGATGAATGCTCCGTTCGCTCTACCTGACGCGAAGGCCGGCGATGCGTCCGGGGATAGGGGCGCTACTCTACGCCAGTTCGCTCCTGGCGCACAAGGGGGGAAAGACCGGGGAGAGACCGCAGGCCGAGGCGGCAGCGGTCAAGAAGACGAGCCGACGCCGTACATGGTGATACCGCTCAGAAGCTTGGGATAAAAGTCGGTGGATTTCTGCGGCAGGACTTCGCCGGCAGTGGCGATTTTCATGACTTGCTCGACGGCACACGGACGCAAAAGAAAACAGATCTGTCCGCGCCCGGAGTCGATGGCGTCGAGAGCGGCCCTCGCTTCGCGTTCGTAAGTGAGATGGGCTTCCGCGGTAACCGCCTGCCGCGTGATGCCCAGAGCGGGCTCGAGGATTCCTTCGTGAAGCAAGACGACGTCAAGTTCGCGCTGGAGCGGCGAGACATGAGGAAGAAGCTGGGTCAGGTTCGCGCGGTCACGGAGCGTGAGGAGGCAGAAGGCGCGCCTTTGTGAATCTGCTGCGGGGTAGACTCCGATGGCGCGCCGCGATCGGGCGCTATCGAGGAACGAGAGGAATCTTTTGCGGGCTGCGGCTTTCTCGGCGTCGTTCGAGAAAGGAAACGCTTCGGCGGCAAACCACGGTTCGAGGTGCCGGCGCACCGCAGGCCAGGAAAAATCGTGAATGCGCGTGGCAATGCGGTGCGTGGGAAGAATGGTGAGGCCTTCGCTCGAGGTGTTGATGAAGGTCATCATCACGCGTTCGAACGGCGCGTCGCGATCGCTTTTCCGAGCGCTGGCGCGGCATTCGTCGCGGTAAGCAAGGGCAGTTTCGTAGCGGTGGTGGCCGTCGGCAATGACCAGCTTCCGCTCGGCCATGGCGCGCTGAATTTCAGAGATGTCGCGGGGACGGGAGACGATCCACAGCCGGTGGAGGACGCCGTATTCGTCGCAAAGCTCGGTATCGGGAGTCGAAGATTCCGCTTCGGCGAGAATCTCATCGACGCGCCGCCGCGGATCGGCGTAGAGCATGAACAGCTGGCCGGTGTGCGTCTGCGTGTGGCGAAGGAGTTCGAGGCGGTCGACCTTGGGACCGGAGAGAGTTTGCTCGTGGCGAAAAACCACGCCGGCGGAATATTCTTCGAGCCGGCCGGCGCCGATAAAGCCGCGGCGGATGCGGCGCTCTTCCGTGCCGGGGACCGTGTATTCCTGAGAGTAAGCATAGAAGGCAGGCGCAGGATCCTGCCGCAAAATGCCACCGCGAATCCAGTCGGAGAGCGCGGCGGCGGCGCGAGTGTAGACGTTGTTCTGCGTCGTATCGCTTGAATGACTGCGGCCTTTTTCAACGGTAATGAGGTTGTGGGGATCGCCAGCGTAGTACCGGTCCTGCATGGCCGGCGTGATTTTGTCGTAAGGCTGGGTGAGGACGCCTTCGAACCGGACAAGAGTGGGGTTGTAGCGAAAGGCGCGAAAGGGAAAAACCTGAGCCATGCGGTCTCCAGGAACGTGAAGTGCCAACTGCGAAGCCTTCCAGTTTACGCGAAGAGCGGAGAAATCCGAAAAACGGGAAACGCCGGGACGCCGGAAATGAGGGCAGTTGCCTAGGCGATGACTGAACGTACCGAACGCTTTCCTTCGGCAAGTTTCACGAACCTGTACACCATCCTGAAAGTTAGATCACGGCGGTGGAAGCGCTGGCATATTAAAATAAATCCTCTATGGCAGCTTTGGATTTCTCTCGGGTTCGCGCGCTGATCTTCGATTTGGACGGCACGCTGATTGATTCGAAACAAGACCTTATCCGCTCGGTTAACGCGATGCTGGTAGAGATGGGGCGCGAGCGGCTGCACGAAGAAACCATCTCCGGCTATATCGGGCACGGAGCGCCGACGCTGGTCGCCCGTGCGCTGGGAAACGGGGCTACGGAAGACGAGCGCGAACAGGCGCTCAAGTTTTTCCTGGCACACTACGAAGCGCACAAGCTCGATGCAACGCGCCCGTATCCCGGAGTTGCCGAGGCGCTCAAAGAACTGCGCGGCTTTCCCATGGCGGTGCTGACCAACAAGCCCGTGCGCGTGAGTAGAAGGATTTTGGAAGGATTGGAGCTGGCGAAATATTTCCGCACGGTTTATGGCGGGAACAGTTTTGCAACCAAGAAGCCTGACCCACTGGGCGCGAGAAAAATTGTAGAGGAGCTTGGCGCGACGGCCGGGGAAACCATGATGGTCGGTGATTCCGAAGTCGACGTGCAGACCGCGCGGAACGCGGGGACGCTCGTAGCGGCGGTGAATTACGGATTCGGGACGCACGACCGCGCGGCGTATCCCGCGGATGTTTACCTCGAACGCCTGACGGACCTCGCGCCGCTGCTCGAGGCACCGAGGAGATGATAAGACCTGGGCTTGCCATTGGGCCCGCCAGTTGGCAGACTCAGCGCGTGGTTATCGGCCTGTTCCCAGAACTGGATGCACCCGGGGGGGTGCAGCGCGTGGGGCGCCATTTAGCGGCGGTGCTGACCGAGTTCGCTTCCAGCCGCGGGTGGGACTGCCGTCTGCTCAGCTTGAACGACACCCCAAAACTGCACCGCGGGGCAGTGGGCGGCCGGGAATTTGTGTTTACGGGCTGCGAAAGGTCCAAAGGGCGCCTCGCCGTGACGGCATTGCGGGCAGCCAAGCGCAACGCCAAGCTCGTGTTGGCGGGGCATCCGAATCTCTCGCCGGTGGTGCAGTTGATGCGCCTGGTGGCGCCAAAGATGAGAACCATTGTCTGCACGCACGGCGTCGAAGTCTGGGAACGCCTGGGACGACTGCGGCGAGACGCGCTGCGGCGCGCCCACGTCGTGCTGGCACCTAGCCGGGACACCGCGGAGCACGTGGCCGTGCAACAAGAGGTGGCGCGCGAGCGGATTCGCGTGCTGCCCTGGGCGCTCGACCCGCAATTCGAAGCGCTGCTGGCGGCCCATCCTCTTCCGAAGCCGCCGAAAGACTTCCCCACCGGGCGGGTCATCCTGACCACCGGGCGTTGGGTGGCGAGCGAGCGCTACAAAGGAATGGACACGCTGATTACCGCGCTGCCGCGGCTTCTGACCATGTGGCCCGAGCTGCATTTGGCGCTTGCCGGATCGGGAGACGATCGCGCGTGGCTCGAGGATTTTGCCGAGAAAAACGGCGTGGATCGCCACGTGCATTTTCTCAGCGGCTTGAGCAACGAGGAATTGGCGGCGTGCTACGCAGCTTGTGAAATCTTTGCTTTGCCGAGCCGCGGCGAAGGATTTGGCCTGGTGTACCTGGAGGCGATGGCGTGCGGCAAACCGGTGATCGGAGGCACGCACGGGGGAGCGCCCGAGCTGATTCAGGACGGCGTCACCGGCTACCTAGTGCCGCACGGCGATCCCATGCAACTGGCGACGGCCCTGCAAACGCTGCTGGCCGACCCGCAGCACGCCAAAGAAATGGGCGCGCGCGGCCGGCAAACGGTGGACCATGAATACCGCTTCCATAACTTTGCGAAAGCCCTGAAAAAGATCCTGCGCGAGCAATGCGAATCCTGAACGTCACGGAGACCTACGCCCCGTTTCTGGAGTTTGGGGGGCCGCCCGTGAAAGTGCGCGCTCTCGCCGAAGGTTTGGCGCGCAGTGGGCATCCCGTGACGGTGCTTACGGCAGATTGGGGCTTAGAAAAACACGCGGTCGCGACCGCAGAGAAGAACCGAGCGGAACGATCTCCATTCGGCTGGCGGCGCCGGGAAAACGGTGTCGAGGCGATTTACCTTCCGACCTGGCTGCATTACCGGCAAGTAAGCTGGAACCCGGCGGTGCAGCGGTACTGCCGGGCGCGGCTGGAACAATTCGACGTCGCGCACATTTTTGGGCTGTACGATCTGCTCGGTCCGGCGGTGGCCGCGGCTTGCCGCAACCGCGCGATGCCGTACGTCGTCGAGCCAATCGGAATGTTTCTTCCGATCGTGCGGAATTTGTGGCTAAAGCGAATGTATCACCGCGTATGGGGAACGCGAATGCTCGAGGGAGCAAGCGCGGTCGTGGCGACTTCGGAGCAGGAGATGGAAGAGCTGACGGCGGGAGGGATTGCTCGTGCGAAGGTGGTCATGCGGCGAAATGGCGTGGAAGCGCCCGAGTCATGGCCGGAGCGAGGCCTGTTTCGAAAAAAATGGGGAATTCCGGCGGAAGCCAGAGTAGTGCTTTTTCTGGGGCGGCTATCTTCCAAAAAAAGTCCTGATCTGTTGTTGCGAGCCTTTGCCGAAGTGAAAAAACGGCGCGCCGGGATGCCGTTGCGATTGGTGTTTGCGGGACCGGACTTGGGGCTAAAAGCGCAACTGGTCGAAATGGCAGCCGAGCTCGACGCCAGCCAGGAGGTCCAGTTTGCCGGGCCGCTATTTGGCCAGGACAAGTGGGCGGCGTACCGGGACGCCGATGTTTTTGTCCTTCCTTCACAGCACGAAAACTTCGGGAATACGGCGGCCGAGGCGGTTGCATCGGGGACGCCGGTGATTGTGACCGAACAGTGCGGGATCGCGCCGCTGCTCGCAAACCAAGCCGGTATGGTGGCAAGGCACGAGGCCCACCATGTGGCTGAGGTGCTTTCTCGCGTTTTGACCGACGAGGAACTCCGTAGACATCTTGAAGCCGGATGCGCTAAAGTCAAACGGAATCTCGGTTGGGGGGAGCCGGTCCACCAGATGGAGCGCTTGTACGCTCGGTGCATCTCTCCGAAGGGACAGGGAGAAACTGAGGAATTGGTATAGGGCTTGTGCCTGAATCTCGCCATCCCATTTTTCGCGCGGTCTGGTGGAGCGCGAACCTGCTGCTTGCCCTTGCGCTCCTTGCCGTCGTTTATTCCGGAGTCAGGGAGTTCTCCGTTCGACGGTATCTCGACGGGTATTCCGACGCGATTGTTCCAAACTTTGCGCCGCCGGAGGAAAGAGTCGAGGCCATTCTGGATTGGATGCGAGCGGGACCTTCGCGGGGGATCGCCGCAAACACCGCAACCCTTCCGACGCGCGATCCACAGACCACTCTCAACTACGCACAACTCCTGAAGGTGTGCGGGACGGCCACGAACGCTTTCTTGAATCTTGCGCGAGCCTCTGATCTTCGGGTGCGCCGCTTGCTCCTGCTCTCGCGCGATGGGATGACCAAGCATGTGGTAGCCGAAGTGTTGATTAACCAGCGCTGGATCGTCGTTGACCCTAGCTACCGGATGATAATGAAGGATGCGAACGGCCATTTCCTGACACGCAAAGAGTTGCAGGATCCGGCAAAGTTCGCGCAAGCGGTAGCTGCTGTTTCCGGCTATCCTCCTCAGTATGACTACCAGAGCGTGGCGCATGTCCGGCTGTCGCGGTTGCCGATCGGAGGGCGCCATTTGCAAAAGGTTTTCGATTTCCTCTACCCGGGTTGGGAGGAGGCGGTGGACTGGAGCCTGCTCCTCGAGCGCGAATCGTTTTTCTACCTGGTGCTTGCGGGAGTGGCCTTCGTTCTCTTGCTGTTGCTCCGGCAACGCCTCGCGTGGTACGCGGACCGTCGGTTGAGGATCGCGCGCTTTCATTTTCGGGAACACATGATCCGCGCGGGAACGGCCTTCTTCTCAACGCCGGAGATCAAAGAATAGCGTGTGCGGGATCTGCGGAGTCGCCTTCACCTCGCGTAATACGCAAGCGGAGGCGCGAGTGCGGGCGATGACCGCGGCGATGCGGCACCGCGGCCCGGATGAAGAAGGATTCCTTGTGGGCGAACCGCGTGCGCCCGGACTGGCGCTGGGCGTGCGCCGGTTGAGCATCATCGACCTGGCTCGAGGCCAGCAACCCATCTGGAATGAAACCAGGGATGTCGCCGTGGTGTTCAACGGCGAGCTGTACGGCTACCGCGACCTGCGCGAGCGCCTGAGCCTGTGCGGGCATCGCTTCCGAACACAATCGGACACGGAAATTCTCGTCCACGCATGGGAAGAGTGGGGAGAAGACGCACTCAGCGAACTCCGTGGGATGTTTGCGTTTGCCCTGCTCGATTTGCGGGAGCGGTACGCGACGGCGCCGATTCTGTTTTTGGCGCGCGATCCCCTGGGAATTAAGCCGCTCTATTACACGCAAACGCCCGAGGGATTTGCCTTCGCATCGGAAATGCGGGCGCTGCTCGCCGCAGGCGCGGCTCCCAAAAACGTGTCGCCCGACGCGCTGACATCGTATCTGCTCTTTGGGAGCGTGAGCGAGCCGGTAACGCTTGTCGAAGGAGTGTTCAGCCTGCCTCCGGGCCACCGCGTGCTGCTGCACGTTCCCGAGCGCCGTCGCGTACCGCGCGCGCGCCCGTGGTGGGATCCCGCGGCTTCCCCGGCGGCGCAGGACACCCGGAAACCGCGCGACCTCGCTTCCGCCGCCAAGAAGTTGCGTCCGATGCTCGAAGACGCCGTGCGGGCGCATTTGATCGCGGATGTCCCGGTGGGCTTGTTCCTTTCGAGCGGGCTCGACTCGGGAGCCATCGCGGCGCTGGCGGCTAAAGCGACGACGGGGATTCAGAGCTTTACGCTGACCTTCCCAGGCGCAGCATTTGATGAAGGCGAAGCCGCGCGGGCGGTTGCGAGCCGCTACCGAACCCAGCACGCCGAAGTGCCGCTGGACGGCGGAGCAATCGTGGAGCGCATTGACGAGGCCCTTCGGGCACTGGACCAGCCCACGATGGACGGCGTGAACACCTATTTTGTTTCCTGGGCGGCGAGGAAAGTGGGGCTGAAAGTAGCCCTCTCCGGCTTGGGCGGCGATGAGCTTTTTGCGGGGTATCCGACGTTTGCGAATACGCCGCGGCTCTCCAGACTGGTTCGTACTGCATGGTTCGTGCCGGCAGTGGCAAGACGGTTGGCGAAACCTGTTGTGGCGGCCCTCGCCGGGAAGCGAGGTTCGCCGGATGCAGGAGGCAAGGCGGCGGCTGCCTGGGTTTCTCCCGATTCGCTTCCCCATCCGTATTTTTTTTCACGCACGCTTTTCCCCCCGGGAAGATTGGAGAAGATCATTGAACCGCGATTCCGCCCCAGCACCATCAGCCTTGACGGCGTGACGCTGGAACCGACATGGCTCGGATGGCTCGAAAGAGCCGCGGACGAAGCACGCCGGCTGGAAGCCGTGGGGGGTGTCTCCTGGCTGGAGATGCGCAGCTACATGGCGAGCACGCTACTGCGAGACACGGATTCCGTGAGCATGGCGCAATCGCTGGAAGTCCGCCTCCCGCTGCTGGACACGCCGCTGGTGGAATTTGTGAAGGCTTTGCCGGACGCCTCGCGTCACCGGCCGGGCGTGCACAAAGCATTGCTTGTCGAAGCGATTCGCGATTTGCTGCCGCCGGAAATTCTCGGGCTAAAGAAACGCACCTTTACTTTGCCGTGGGATGAATGGTTGCGCGGACCGCTGCGAAAAAGGCTGGAAACGAGTTTCGCAGATCCCGCGCCGCCTCTCGCGCGTCGATTGCGCCCCGGCGGAATCGCCGGCGTCTGGCACGATTTCCTCGAGGCGAAAACCACCTGGTCGCGTCCTTGGTCTCTCTACGTTCTGAACGAGTGGTGCCGCCGGCATCTCGCCGCATGAACCTGCTGTTGAGGTACACTCGGTTGATCGCGCGATGAACATCCTCGGGATTAATGCCTACCACGGAAACGCTTCCGCGGCGATTGTGTGCGACGGCCGTCTGGTCGCCGCCGTCGAAGAGGAGCGATTTAACCGCGTCAAGTATGCCGCGGGATTTCCCGCGCAAGCGATCCGCTATTGTTTGAAAAAGGCGGGTTTGACGCTCGCGGAAATCGACCACGTGGCCGTGCCGCGAAACCCCTACGCGCGGCTGGGGAGGAAAATATTCTATGCGCTGCGCATGCCCTCGTTCGCGCGCGGACGCGCCAAAGTCCTCCTGAAATTTCAGGGCATCCCGGAAGCGCTGGCCGAGACGTTTGCTGGCGACTTGCACAGGATCCGCGCGGAATTTCACCGCATCGAACATCATCAGGCGCATCTCGCGAGCAGTTTTTACTGTTCGCCATTTGCACAGGCAGCACTGCTGTCGGCGGATGGGCTAGGGGACTTCGCAAGCACCATGTGGGGGATTGGCAGCGGCAGCCGCATGAAAATCGAGGGCGCCATTGCGTTTCCGCACTCCCTGGGTCTGTTTTACAGCGCCGTGACGCAGTACCTGGGCTTCCTGAAGTTTGGCGACGAATACAAAGTCATGGGGCTGGCCGCCTACGGGCAGACCGAACAGCTGGAACTGTTCCATGACATTTTGCGCGTTGAGAAGGGCTCCGCAGGAAACGGTTTTAAGCTGGGACTGGAATATTTTTCGCACCATCGCACCGGCCCGGAGATGTCCTGGGCGGAAGCGGACAAAACGCCCAGGCTTGGCAAATTGTTTTCCGAAGGGATGGAAAGACGGCTTGGCTCGGCGCGCGCTGCGGATCAAACTCTCGAGCAACGCCACAGGAATCTGGCGGCTTCGCTGCAGGCGCGGCTCGAAGAGGTTTATCTGGGAATGTTGAGGAGGTTTGCCGAACGCACTCGGTTAAAGTCGGTGTGCCTGGCCGGCGGCGTGGCGTTCAACTGCGTGGCCAACGGGAAGATTTTTGAGGCCACGCCATTCGAGCAGGTTTACGTTCAGCCAGCAGCGGGAGACGGCGGGCTCTCCGTCGGTGCGGCGTTCATCGTCTGGCACCAGGTTCTGGGCCAGCCGCGCTCGTTTGTGATGGATCATGCCTACTGGGGCCCGGAATATTCGCACCAAGAAATTTGCCGCGCCGTGGATTCTTCTGGCCTGGCGCAAAAAGGCTGCGTGGTTCGTGAACTTCAAGAAGAGGAATTAATGCGGCGAGCGGCGGCCATCATCGCGGAAGGCAAAATCCTCGGCTGGTTTCAGGGACGAGCCGAATGGGGTCCACGGGCCCTGGGTAATCGCAGCATTGTTGCCGATCCGCGACGGCCAGAGATGAAGGAAATTCTCAACCGCCGCATTAAGCACCGCGAGAGCTTCCGGCCCTTCGCGCCTTCGATCCTCGCCGAAGCCACCGGGGAATATTTTGCCAAGTCGCATCCTTCGCCCTTCATGACGCTGGCTTATCCCGTGCGCCCGGAGAAGCGCGAGAAAATCCCGGCGCCGACCCACGTGGACGGCACCGGGCGCTTGCAAACCGTCACACGCGAAGCGAACTCGCGTTACCATGCGCTGATTTCCGCGTTCCGTGACCTCACCGGTGTGCCCGTCGTGCTGAACACGTCGTTTAACGACAACGAGCCGATTGTCTGCAGCCCCGAACAGGCCATCGACTGCTTCGAGCGCACACAGATGGACGCCCTGGCCCTGGGCGATTTGCTGATTACCCGCCAAGGCGAGTGAACGGCTGAAGCTTGTCGGAAGCGGATGGCCCGCTTGGTCCAATGTGATTGGCGAATAGCAGACTGCGGCTTGCAGCCGTTCCGGATCCTCCGGAGAGTTCTCGCTGGAGACGGATTGCGGCAAGAAGAAACAGTTCGACATAAGCGCGCAATACGACTAATCATTTAAGCCGTCTCGAATTGCTGTCGGGCTAGAAACGATTGAAGATCCTTCTCCTGAATCTTTACTATCCGCCGGATACTTCGGCGACCGCAAAGATGGCCCACACGGTGGTGGACACGATCTCGATCCATCACCGCATCACGGTGCTTTGCGGGCGGCCGTCCTACGACCCGACCGAGCGGCATCCATGGCGTCCCTACCAAACGGAAAATGTGGACTTGGTTCGCATCATCCGCGCCGGGTCAACGGAGTTTCCACGGTTCAACATGAAAAATCGCCTGATGAATTACCTGAGCTATGTGATGCTGGCTCTGCCGCGCGCGCTCTTCCTTAATTGCGATGTCGTGCTGGCCATGACCGACCCGCCATTTCAGGGAATCGTCGGAGCGTTCCTGGCCATGCTGAAGCGAAAACCGTATGTCTACAACATCCGGGACCTGTACCCCGACATGGCGGTGGGAGGCAATATCGTCGCGCCTGGTGCGCTGACGCGTATCTGGGAGAGGCTCAACCGCTGGGCGCTCGGACGCGCCGAGCGCGTCATCGTTCTTGGTGAAGACATGCGCGCGCGAATTATCTCGAAGGGAGTAGCGCCCTTGCGAATAGTGGTTATTCGCGACGGCGCCGAGATTCCTCCTCCCGGGAAATCCCTGCCCCCTCGCGATCCCGAAGTGATCCGCGCGATCCGCGGCGGTTTTTCGTTTGTTTTGCTTCATGCGGGCAACCTGGGATTTTACGGCGCATGGAATACGCTCGTGACCGCGGCCCGCAAGCTCTCTAAAGAGGGGGTTGCATTTGTTTTTGTGGGCGACGGCGCCGAGCGGCCGGCGGTCCAAGCGGCGGCGGCGGGGGCCGACAACATACGCTTTCTTGATTATTTCCCCGCCGCACAAATCCCCTCGGTTTTGGCCGCCGCCGACGCGCACATAGTCACCGTAAAGCGTGGGCTGGAAGGAGTGGTGGTCCCAAGCAAAATGTACGGAATTCTGGCGGCCGGAAAACCGATTGTTGCCGTAGCTCCCCGGGAAAGCGACGTTCGGTCGCTTGGCGTGAAGCAAGGCTTTGCGGTAGCTGCCGATCCTGACAACCACGGGGAACTCGTCAGCGTGATCCGGCACTTGATGGCGGACGGGAGGAAGTTGCAATCGATGGAAGCGGCGGCACGGGCCGCCGCACCCTCCTATGATAGAGTGGCCGAGCTTCAGAAATATCTGGAAATTTTCGAACACATCCGGGCGCGCTAGAGAATCAGGAGGCAGACGAGGAGTGGCCACAACCGAATCGTTTTGGGCGGGAAAGACCGCGCTGGTAACCGGGGGAGCATCGTTCATCGGGTCGACCCTTACCGATCATCTGATCGCACGAGGAGTCATGAAAGTCCGAATCGTTGACGACCTCACCAGCGGACATTTGGGCAATATCCGCCATCACCTCGGAACAGGTAAAGTGGATTTCCTCGAAGCCGATCTTCGCGAACCGGGCGTAGCGCGGGCGGCGATCGAAGGCGTCGACGTGGTTTTTCACCTTGCCGCCGACCACGGTGGCCGCGGTTATGTGGATTTGCACCAGGCCGGCCCGGCGTCGAATTTTTTTCTGGACGGGCTCATCTTTGCCGAGGCCCTGAAAGCCAAAGTGAAAAAAGTGGTCTTTGCTTCTTCCGGCTGTGTGTACCCCAACTTTCTGCAGTCCGATATCCACAAGGAACTCTACCTCACCGAAGACCTCACCAAGGGCCCCAATGACGCGGACAACACCTACGGCTGGGCCAAACTGATGGGTGAATTCACCCTGCAGGCCTATGCCAAAGAGCACGGTTTGCGCGGCGCTTCTTGCCGTTACTTTACCGTGTATGGTCCGCGAGGCGTGGAGAATCACGCGGTCATCGCCATGATTGCGCGCGCCTTCCTGGGGCAGAATCCGTTCGAAGTCTGGGGCGACGGCACGCAGATCCGCAACTGGACCTACATTGATGACATCGTCGAAGGAACGATCCTTGCCGGAGAAAAAATCAATGACGGCACGCCCATAAATCTCGGCACCATGGAGCGCATCCGGGTCATCGATTGCGCCAGGATGGTTTGCGAATTTACCGGACACAAGGCCGAGATCAAGCTGCGTCCGGACATGCCCACCGGTCCGCTGAACCGCGTGGCGGACAATTCCCTGGCGAAGAAACTGCTCGGCTGGGAGCCAAAAGTCCCGTTCCGCGAGGGGCTGAAGCGGACCATCGACTGGTATTACTCGACCAAGGACAAGGAAGAAGTGAAGCGCATCTTCAGCAGGATGCTCACCGAAAGATAAGGCCGGAGGGGAAACAGGGATGGCAGACACGCAAGAGCACTCTATCCGAAATTTGTCGCCTATTTGCGATGACCTGCCCCTGTCCCCTGGCGTTTCATATCCTTTTGGCGGCAGTCGATTGAACCGCAACAAAAATAGCAGTATGGTGTTTTCGCCCGGTGGGGGCAGCCATTCTCGAATCCTTGGGAGCCTGACGCATGGCCGCAGGCCTGCTCGCGTTCTTCATTGCCTTGTTTGCATCCCTGATGTTGGTCGTGCCTGTGCGAGCCCTCGCACTGCGCGTGGGCATGGTGGATTTGCCCGGGCCGCGAAAAGTGCATCACGCGCCGGTTCCCCTTCTTGGCGGCTTGCCCATATACGCTGCCGTGGTGATTGCGGTTTTGCTGGCGTTCCATGGGCCTGCCCGGACGCAAATTGCCGGCATCCTGATTGGTGCGACGCTGGTCGCGGCAGTGGGCATGCTCGATGATCAGGGCCTGCTCCATCACCAGGTAAAACTATTCGTTGGCATGCCGGTCGCGGCGGGGATTTTGCTTCTGAGCGGGGTTCGCGCCCAGGTTTTCAGCACTTTTCTGGAAGGGCGTGGCGGCGTCTTTTTGGACGCCGCACTTACGGTTTTCTGGGTCGTTGGCATTACCGCTTCCTTCAGCATCCTCGATCACATGGACGGTTTGTGCGCCGGCGTTGCGGCTGTGTCCTCTGTCTTCTTTGCCTTCCTTGCTTATAGGAACGGACAGATTCTGGTTACCATCCTGGCGGCGGCCGTGCTCGGGGCCGCCGCCGGGTTTCTGCGCTGGAATTTCAAGCCCGCCAGGATTTTCATGGGTGACGGCGGCGCGATGTTCTTGGGATTCCTGATGGCCGCTTTGGGTCTAAAGTTAAGTTTGGAGAATACCCCCCATTTTTCGGGTTGGCTGGCTCCGATCCTGATCCTGGGTGCGGCCATTTTTGATACCACCCTGGTAATCATCTCGCGTGCCCGCCGAGGGTTGCTGCCTTTTGCCACGCCCGGCAAAGACCATGCCGCCCACCGGCTGTCGAATCTCGGCCTTGGTCATCGCGGAGCCGTGGTCACGGTGTACCTTCTGGGGGCGCTCGGAGGTTCGGCGGCCTTGTTGATCGGTTATCTTTCCGCGCGGGGCGCGCTGCTGCTCGGCATTCTCGTGCTGGCGGCGGCCTTGTCCGGCATCGCCTATCTCGAGCGGGCCCCTTATGAGCGCCAGGAGCGCGAACCGTCCCGCGCTCGCTGAAAGTCGATCCGTTGCTCACGATCGAGAATTCCAAACTCCGTCTGGCACTGTCTTTCTTTGTCCTTGGATGGCGTTTCTGTATACTTACAGCGCCCTCCCACCCATTTCCTTTGGGGTCCCGCACGGGTCGGGCGGAGAAGCAGATCCAATCTTTTGCGTAGACTCTCGAGAATCAGTGTAGAGAGACGGCGTACCATTGGGATGTACACGACTGTGGAAGACGACAAAGCCCGGCCAGCAGGCGGCTGGCCCGAGCGGAACGTCATTGTTGTGGGTGCTTCGGCCGCCGGCCTATTCACCGCCGCAAACGTGGCCCGGGGCGGGCGGCCTGTCCGTGTGTTGGAATCCAGGCCGCGGCTTGAACCGGCCGCGCGCACACTGATCGTAACCGATCATTTCCGCAGCCAGATGGCGGTGGTGGCCCGGCAGAGCGTCATCAACGAAATCCGCCGTTTTGAACTCTTTACCGACGGACGCTCGGCGCAAATCGCGTTAAAGAAGCCGGACCTGATTATCGAGCGCTCGCGGCTTATTGCCGCCCTTGCTCGGGACGCCCGGCACGCCGGGGCCTCGCTTTGTTTTGATTCGCGTTTCTTAGGCGTGGGGGCAAACGAGCGCGGCTTGCGCTTGGAAATCGAGAGCGGCGGCAAGCGCGAAGAGCTTCATGCCGACAGTCTCGTTGGTGCAGACGGTGCGGCGAGCCGCGTGGCCCGTGCCGCCGGCTGGCCACCGGTCGACACGGTGCCGCTCGTGCAAGCCATCGTGCGCCTCCCCAAGGACTGCCCCCCGGATACCACCCGCGTGTGGTTTGTCCCCGACGATACACCCTATTTTTATTGGCTGATTCCGGAGTCCGCCGAGCGCGCCGCGCTCGGCGTGATTGGAGAGCACGGCCGCGACACGAAGCGCTGCTTCGAGAATTTTCTGGAAAAGAAAAAGCTCGATCCGCTCGAATGGCAGGGGGCGCGCATTCCGGTTTATCAGGGATGGGTGCCGGTACGGCGGCAAATCGGAAAGGGCGAAGTGTATTTGGTGGGAGACGCCGCGGCGCAAGTCAAGGTGTCAACCGTCGGCGGCATCGTGACTGGATTCCGCGGCGCCCTGGGGGTTGCCCGCGCGCTGCTCAAGCAACGCTCCCGAGAGGAGCTCTCGGCGCTGCGGCGTGAACTCGGCACGCATTGGATGATCCGCCGCGCGCTGCATCATTTTGCGCAAAAGGATTATTCGCAACTGGTGGATTTGCTGGACCTTTCCGCGCGGGAGTCGCTCGGAGAAATTCATCGCGACGAGTCCACCCGCCTGCTTTGGAACTTGGTCCGGCGCCAGCCCCGCCTCCTGCTGCTTGGATTGCGCGGACTGCTGATGGGAAACAGCATCAGGAATCGCGGACCGCTTTCTCCTCCGGGATAGGAGCAGGCTGTCCATCTTGACTGGTGTTTTTTGGGCGGGCAGGGAAACGAATCGCTTTTTTCTTTTTCTTGTATCGCTCACAATACAAAGAGAACTCCCTAGCGCGCGGGGTGGCGCCGGTTAAGCCCGGTCGAAGGAGGCTTTCTTTTGCGGGTTTCCGTCATTGGATGTGGGTACGTCGGACTGGTCACGGGAGCCTGCCTTGCCGAGGCCGGGCACGAAGTCGTCTGCACGGACATTGATCGCGACCGCATCGCCAAGCTCCAGGCCGGCGGCGTGCCCATTTACGAACAGCACCTGGAAGAGATTCTCACTTCCGCGCGTAAAGCGGGGCGCATTTCCTACACCACCGATGCGGGCGAAGCCATTCGCGCCGGAGAGGCCATCTTCATTTGTGTGGGAACGCCCCCGAAAGAATCGGGCGAGGCGGATCTATCCGCCATCGATCACGTGGCGCGGCAGATCGCCGCGGAAGCGCGCACGCCTAAGTTGGTGATCGAAAAAAGCACCGTCCCCGCGCGCACCGGACTCGAGCTCAGCCGGGCTCTCTCCGCTTATTCGCGAAACAGCAATACACAATTCCGCGTGGCGTCCAATCCGGAATTCCTTCGCGAAGGAACGGCGGTTGAAGATTTTCTTCATCCCGACCGCATTGTGGTGGGCGTCGAGGATTCCTCCTCGGCAGCGGAATTGCGCGAAATCTACCACCCCATTCTGGAGAAGAGTTTTCGCTGCCCGGTGCACAACGGCACTTGCCCGCCCGGCCAGAAAGCCGAATTTTTGGTCACCACCATCAGCAGCGCGGAACTCATCAAGCACGCCTCCAACTCCTTCCTCGCGCTAAAGGTCAGCTATGCGAACGTCATCGCCGACTTGTGCGAAAAATTTGGCGCGAACGTTGAGGAAGTAACCCGCGCGATGGGGCTCGATCGGCGCATCGGCGGACAGTTTCTTAAGGCCGGGCTCGGCTACGGCGGGTTCTGTTTTCCCAAAGATGTCCAGGCGTTTATCTACCTGGCGGCAAGAGTGGGCGTCGATTTTGCGATCCTGAAGGCTGCCGAGCACGTCAACAAACAGCGGATCGAACGCTTTTTCGAGAAAATTCACCAGGCGCTATGGGTGGTGAAAGGCAAGCGCGTCGCCGTGCTCGGCCTCGCCTTCAAACCAAACACCGACGACATTCGCTTTGCCCCGGCTTTGGAGGTCGTCAAGAGGCTCCTCGAGGAAGGCGCCGTCGTGCATGCCAGCGACCCCGAAGCCATGTCCCGGACGAAAGCTCTGTTTCCCGAGTTGCACTATCACGAAGATCCCTACGATGCGCTCCGCGACGCGGATGCCGCGCTGATCTCGACCGAGTGGGATGCCTTTCGCAAACTGGACTGGGAGCGTGCAGGGAGCCTCATGGCTCGCAAGCTCATCGTCGACGGTAGAAACCTGTTTTCGCCCCAGGATATGCGCGAGCTGGGCTTCGAGTATTATTCCTTCGGCAGAGAATAGCTTTTCGAGCTTTGCTCTCTTTGGCGACTCCATTTCTAATCAGCCGGACCCCCATTCACACTTCCTGGTCGAATCCGGAATCTCGGCTTATTTTTTCCGAAACACTGCTTTGAAATGGACCAGCGTGAGCTGCAATCCTTCTGCGAGTCCCACCCTTGGCTCCCATTTGAGGATGCGCCTGGCCTTGCTGATGTCCGGGCAGCGGCGCTTGGGATCGTCTTGCGGCAGGGGCTTGAACACGATCGGAGGAGGATTGTCGAAATGTCTAAGGATGCGTTCGACAAAGTCGAGAAGCGTGATCTCCTGCGGATTCCCGATATTTGTCGGCAAGTGCTCGTCGGACATCATGAGCCGGTAAATGCCTTCGATGAGGTCGGAAACATAACAGAAACTCCGCGTTTGTTTTCCGTCGCCATAAACCGTCAGCGGCATCCCGCTCAGCGCCTGAAAAACGAAGTTCGGCAGTGCGCGGCCGTCGTTCAAACGCATCCGCGGCCCATAGGTATTGAAGATTCGCACGATGCGCGTGTCCACTTTATGATAGCGGTGATACGCCATGGTCATGGCTTCGGCAAAGCGCTTGGCTTCATCATAAACGCCGCGCGGGCCAATGGGGTTCACGTGTCCCCAGTAGTCTTCGTTTTGTGGAGAAACTTCCGGGTCGCCGTAACATTCGCTGGTGGAAGCAAGAAAAAACTTCGCATTCTTGGCCCGCGCGAGGCCCAAAGCATTGTGCGTGCCGAGCGCCCCCACCTTCAGCGTGGGGATGGGCATCTTGAGGTAATCCACCGGGCTTGCGGGCGAGGCAAAGTGCAGCACGTAGTCCACGGTCCCGGGCACGTCGATGTACTTGGAAACATCCGCGCGCTGGATCCCGAACTTCGGATTCTCGAGCAAGTGCGCGACATTGCTGTCCACTCCGGTGACCAAATTGTCCAGGGCCAACACATCCCAGCCCTCCGAGATCAACCGGTCGCACAGATGCGATCCCAGGAAACCGGCCCCCCCGGTAACCACTGCGCGCATGAAGCCTCCTTCGCACTTCAGCCGATCAACGAGTGTACCCGGGCCCCCGGCAATTTGACCACCGCTTCACCGCGGGATAGCATGCCGAAGTTTCTCTATGGCCGCTTCGCAAGACTCTCCCGCCCTTGTCCCGCCCAGAAAGCGCCGCTCGATCATTGTTGCTGCCGCCGCTTGCTGCTTCACGGCGCTGGCTCTGGCCGCGTTCTCGAGCGTCGGTCGATGGCTGGTGGTCGAAGACCCTTTGGCAAAAGCACGAGCGATTGCCGTGCTCAGCGGAAGAATGCCAGTGCGGGCTATGGAAGCGGCCAAGCTATATCGCCAAGGCTACGCCCCGGAGGTATGGCTCACGCACTCCGCCGAGCCGGGGCAAGCTTTGAAGGCTATGGGACTCGCTTACGAAGGCGAAGAGGTTTACAGCGCACGCGTCTTGATCCACGAGGGAGTTCCCGCGGAGGCCATTCGCGTGCTGGAGCCCCCGATCGTCAATACCGCGGATGAAGTCGGAGTGCTCGGCGCGGCTCTTGCTCATGAGCAGGACCGCTCGGTCATCCTGGTCACCAGCAAGACCCATACGCGGCGGGTGCGGCTGCTCTGGCGAAAGCTCGCTCCGCCGGATTGCCGCGGCATGGTGCGTGCCGCCGGCGAGGATCGTTTTGATCCTCGCCATTGGTGGCGCAGCTCCGGCGATGCTCTTGAGGTGGTGCGCGAAATCCTTGGCTTGTTGAACGCGTGGGCCGGCCTGCCGCTCGCGCCTGCGCGCTGACTTTCTCGATGCGATGTTCTCCGGCTAAATCCGCAAGGCTCAGAAGAAAAAGAATCGCTTTCGCCGCCGCGGGGCAGCCCCCTCAGGAAGTTCCGGAATGTGCGGCAGGTCCCGCCCTTCGAACGCCGCCTGGGGATTTTCTTGAAACAAGGCGCGGGCTTTCTCTTCGCCAAACCGGTGCGCCACCTTTTCATAGGCGGGCCGCAAGCGCAGCGGCCGACTGCGGTTGTTGTGCGCGTCGCTCGCCACGAAATGAACCATCCCTTCGGCAATCCACGCAAGCGTGATTTGCTCGGTGGTCATCCCGAATCCTCCCGTCAGCGCGCCCCCGGTCACCTGAACAAAGCAGCCGCGTCTCACCCATTCTCGCAACCGCGCCGGGTGCGACCGCAAAATGACGTTGCGTTCCGGGTGCGTAACGATCAGCCGCAGTCCGGAAAGTTGCATCTCGTGCAAGGTCTTATCCATCGCCGGAGGGATGGAGACTTCATTGAATTCCACCAGCAGATAATCCCGCTGGTTGATGCAGTATTGCCGGGGCTCCTTGCCGAGCGCGGCTAAATTCTCCGGATTGAGGTGAAAATCACAGCCGGTCGCAAGCTTGAGCCGGTTGCCGATTCGGTTTTGCAGTTCATCCCGGAGGCGGCGGACCGTCGCGAAATCAAACCGGTAGCTGTCAGAGGAGTGCGGCGTGGCCACAACATGGGTTATGCCATCGGCGATCGCCGTCTCTGCCATTTCGAGCGATTCTTCTATTCTGTCGGGACCATCATCGAGCCCGGGCAGGATGTGACAGTGCAAATCGACCATTCCTCTCCGCCTTTATCGCCACCAGGCACTGAACGCCTGCCAGGCGCCCAGCGCAAACAAAATTCCGGCGAAAACCTGCCGCATCCGCCGCGGTTGCAAGTTCTCTGCCAGTTTTCCTCCCACGATCCCCCCCAGGAACACGCCCGGGATCAGGAACAAACCCGTCCTCCAGGAAACAAAGCCATCCCGCGCGTAAGCCACCAGGGCCAGCGCGCCGGTCGGTGGAATCAACGCCACTAAACTTGTGCCCTGGGCGCGGTGCTGGCTGAAAGAGAAAAGCAAACCGAGCAGGGGCACCAGCAGTACCCCTCCGCCGATGCCAAACATGCCGGAAGCAATTCCGCAAAGACCCGCCACCAGGAAAATCCCCGCGTCCCGCCCTATTCCCTCATTCATGAGCACTCTCTTTTCAAGCTAGCGTCGGCCTTTGCTCTTGAGCTCCGCCTTCCGCCACAGCAGGACCGCGGAGAGCACCAGAAAGCAGCCAAATAGCCCCTGCAAATGGCGCGAAGGGATAGGCAACGCCACCAGGCTTCCTCCGTAGGCGCCAAAAAGCATTCCTAGAGCGCATAAAATTCCCGCTCGTAGATCCACCTGACCCTGTCTCCAATATTCGCGGAGCGCGCCGAGCCCGATCGGCGGCAGCAAGATAAAAAGAGACGTCCCTTGCGCAAGGTGTTGATCCATCCTCAGCAGGTAAACCATTGCGGGCACCAGCACCACCCCGCCGCCAATGCCCAAAAGACCCACCAGGACGCCCACACCGAGTCCCAGCAGCAGAATGATGATCGTCATGCTGACTCCGGCGCGGCGAACCGATTCCGAACGCCCGGTGGCCGCCGACTCTGCTATCTTCTCCGGTCCGGAAGCAGGCGGCAACCTCGAGAGAGGCCAACCGCGACGTACCAAGCAGGCCAAGCAGGCCAACATTTTTTGGTTTTTCGGGGAACCTGTGATATTTACCTGTCTTTGCCCGATTGCTCGCGATTCCCGCTGGCTTGCTTGAATGAATGTAACCGGCGAACAAGCATCCCGGAAAATGTGACTCTTCGTGACCTCGGTTCGGCCCGAGGTCCCATCCAAAAGGAGGGCGACTCGACCCATGCCCATCGACCGCAAACCCGAATTCTTCAAAAGCGCCCACCTCAAGGTGGGGATCATCGGCTGCGGCTACGTCGGCTTGCCGCTGGCCCTGCGCTTTGCCGAAGCGGGTCACAAGGTCATCGGTTTCGATACCGACCCTGATAAGGTTTCCATGCTCAATGCCGGCCGGTCTTACATCCAGCACATTCCTCCAAATAAGATCCAGAAATTTATCGTCAGCAAGCACTTCAGCGCCACCACGGATTTCGCCAAGCTGCGAGAAGCCGACGCGGTGCTGATCTGCGTCCCTACGCCGCTCGACGACCGCCGCGAACCCGATTTGAGTTATGTCGAGCAAACCGCTCTTTCCATTTATCCGCACCTGCAAAAGGGACAACTGATTGTTCTCGAATCCACCACTTATCCGGGAACCACCGAAGACCTGGTCCTGCCCATTCTGGAAAGGAGCGGCTTAAGCTGCCCCATCGCCTCCGGCCAGGAGCATGAGCACACCGTTTGCGATTTCTACCTCGCCTTTTCGCCGGAGCGCGAAGATCCCGGCAACAAGCAATTCGGGTTATCCCAGATTCCCAAAATCGTCGGCGGCTTGAATCCCCCGAGCGGGCGGGCGGCGCAAGCGCTCTACACCCAGGTCGTGGCTCGCGTCGTTCCGGTGAGCTCGACGCGCGCCGCGGAAATGGCCAAGCTTCTTGAGAACATCTTCCGCTGCGTCAATATCGCCCTGGTCAACGAGCTGAAGCTACTTTGCTTGCGCATGAACATGGACATCTGGGAAATCATCGACGCGGCAGCCACAAAGCCCTTCGGCTACATGCCCTTTTATCCGGGGCCCGGGCTCGGCGGCCACTGCATCCCGGTCGATCCGTTTTATCTTTCCTGGAAAGCCCGCGAGTACGATTTCGCCACGCGGTTCATCGAACTGGCCGGCGAAGTCAATACCGCCATGCCCTATCACGTGGCGGAAGCCACCGCCAATGCTCTCAACGAGCAAAAGAAAAGCATGAAAGGCTCGAGGATCCTGCTGCTCGGCGTGGCTTACAAGAAGGATGTGGACGATTTGCGCGAATCGCCGTCGCTCAAGATCATGCAGCTCCTCCAGCAGCGCGGCGCAGCGCTCGATTACAACGACCCCTATTTCCCGCAACTCCACAAGATGCGTCACTACAATTACGAAAACATGAAATCCGTGCCGCTCGATCCGCAAACGCTCGCGAGCTACGATGCCGTGGTGATTGCCACCGACCACTCGAGTTACGACTACACCTCCATCGTCGATTCCGCCAAGCTGGTCATCGACACGCGCAACGCCACGCGCCGGGTTATGCGGCACCGCGAAAAAATCGTGCTCTGCTGATGTCCGCTCTTTGCAATTCTGTGACGGAGTTTGCGCCAGGCAACTGCTCTTGCGCGGGCGCAGCATGGCTGCGCCCTTCCTAGCGTCACGCTGATGATTCCGATTGCCTACCGGCTGGACTGCGTGTTTTCCTGCCCTGCTTTCACCAGGGCCACGCGCGCACTGGCAATCGGCATGACCGCTTCCAGCAGCACCGGCGTTCGCGCGGCATCGTTCGCCAGGTACAGCGCGAAGTAAGCATCCTTCGACTCCACGCCATTCTCAAAAACGTGAAGGGCGATTTTTGTCGCGCGGTAATCTCCCGCAGGCACGCCCACCGCTACCGACCCGCTCGCCAATTTCGCGCGAACTTCGTACAGCTTGTGCCCGTCGTACACCGGACTCGTCACTTCGCGCGTTGCCGACCAGTCCACGGTTCTCAGATACTGCATCATCCCCAGGGGATCGCGGGTTCCCGGCAGGACGCGCGCCTCGGCCGCCTCCGCCGCCGGCTCCCTGCCGCTCGTGGTCATTCGCTGGATCGATTGCACTTTTTGGCCCCGCTCGTTCAGGCGCATTTCGTACTGCAACGACTCGAGCGTCCGCGCGTCGCTGTAAGAGTCAAATTGATCGTCCAGCTCAAAAACGATGCGCAGCGGTTTCAAGGTGTGCGCCGCCGCTTGCAAATGCCAGACGCTCTTGCCCAAGAAACTTCCTTGGCCGCGAACCTTGAGCGTCAGCGTGGCCACGTTATCGAGCTTGGCCACGTCTGCCGTGTAATCCAACACTTCTCCGCTTTTTAGAGGCAGGGCCGGCGCCGCCGGGGGCGCCTTCTTTTTGGTTTTTGTCGTTGTCCCCGGCTTGGCGGGCACGGGAGTTGACGGGGGATTTCCCAACATGCCTTCCTCGAATCCCGGCGGCTCCGGGGAAACCACGTCGGGAAGAGGAAGCGCCTGCTCGCCCCGGGCGCGCATCCAGTAAAAGCCTCCCGCAGCCAAACCCAGTGCCACCAGGGCGCCAACCGCGACGGTAAACTTTCGGCCCATTTCGCCTGAAACGCTCCTCGAAACACGCGCGTCCGCGCCGCATTCCGTCGTACAATATCGCCTTGTGCGCGAAATCCTCCGGCGCTTCGCCGGCGCGCCACGAATCTATCAGCGTATCAAAACGCGGGTCCGTCGTCTTCCCGGCCCTCGCGCCTGGTGCGATTCCGGGCACCTGTCGTCTGCCAACGTGCCGACTGGTCCACGGTGGTTGCTCAGAGCTTAGGAGGTTTCCTGCATGCGATATTTGGTGACCGGCGGCGCCGGTTTCATCGGCTCGAACACCGTCGATGAACTTGTCCAACGCGGGCATAGCGTCGTCGTGCTCGACGACTTTTCGGGCGGCAAGGAAGAAAACCTCGGCGAAATCCGCAACAAGATCACCATCATCAAAGGCAGCATCACGGACCTCGAAGTCGTCCGCAAAGCCATGCACGAAGCCGAATTTGTTCTGCACCTCGCCGCGCGCACTTCCGTTCCGCGTTCGGTCAAAGATCCTCTCGAAACCAACCGCACCAACGTCGAAGGCACGCTCAACGTTCTCGTTGCCGCCAAAGAATTGAAGATCAAGCGCGTCGTGTTTGCCGCGTCCTCCGCCGCTTACGGCGAGACAGCCGCGCTTCCCAAGGTCGAAACCATGCAGCCGCAGCCGATTTCGCCCTATGGCGTCACCAAGTACGTTGGCGAACTCTACGCCCAAGCGTTTCTCAAGTGCTACGGGCTCGAAACGGTTTCTCTCCGCTATTTCAATATTTTTGGCCCGCGCCAGGACCCCAGTTCGCCTTACTCCGGCGTGTTGGCCAAATTCTGCACCGCGTTTCTCGAGGATACTCCGCCGGTCGTTTTTGGCGACGGCGAACAAACGCGCGATTTTACTTTCGTGGATAACGCCGTCTACGCCAACCTGCTCGCCTGCGAAGCGCCCAACGCGGCCGGCAAAGTTTTCAACGTGGGCTGCGGCGTCCGCATCTCGCTCAACCAGGTCCTCGCCGCGCTGCGGGAAATTACCGGAAAGCCGCTCCAGGCGACATACGATCCGCCGCGCGAAGGCGACATCCGCGACTCCCAGGCGGACATTTCCGAAGCTCGAAGGTATCTCGGCTACGAGCCGCAAGCCGGCTTTGCACAGGGCCTCCAGCTGACCTACGGCTGGTACCGCGAGTCGCAACAGAGGGCCGCCGCCAGAGCCGAAAAGTGACGGGCGCCTGATCCCGGCGCGCGCCATTTCGAGCCCAAGCGGGCGCTCCGCCTCCTGGCGCGCCTCCGCTACCAAGGCTAGGGTGTCGTGGTCTTGCCGTAGCTCAGCGGTTCGCCGGGAGTGGGCACGTCGTAATTGTTCCAGAAGAAGAGCGGCTCGAGTTTCTTCTGCTCCGGCCACACCTGGTTGAGCGTTTCGCCCTCGAACAGTTCGCCATTCTTCATCACCCAATGAATGGTGTTGGTGTTGTGGATGTCGTCGAGCGGATTCTTGTCAAAGATCACCAAGTCCGCCAGTTTGCCCGGCTCGATGCTGCCGATCTCCGCGGGACGCCCGACGATGTGCGAGCCATTCACCGTCGCGCACTTCAGCACTTCCATCGCGGTCATTCCGCCGGAGGCCAGCATCCACATCTCCCAGTGGTAGCCCAGGCCCTGGAGCTGGCCGTGGCTGCCGACGCCCACTAAGCCGCCCGCGCGCTCGAGCTTGGCCATCTGCGCGGCCAGCTTTGGAAACGCGTATTCATCCCGGCGGAACCATTCCTGGCGGCGCTTGGTTTTTCCGTCGAGGATGCGATGGGGCGTGAACCGGTTGAGCTTTGCGTTGTCGTGGACCTCGCTGTACTCATACCAGTAGTTTTCGCCGAACGGGCCGCCGTAATTCACGATGAGCGTCGGCGTTTCCGAGACTCCGGATTTCGCAAAGACTTCGAGCACGTCGTTGTAAAGCGGGGTGATCGGCAGGGTGTGCTCGTTGCCGTGGAAGCCGTCGATCACGTGCGTCAGGTCCAGCTTGAGGTCCAGCGCGCCTTCGGTGGTCGGCATCATCCCCAGTTCTTTCGAGGCTTCGACCATGAATTGCCGCTGCTTGCGGTTGCCGACCAGGTAGCTCTTGATGTTGTGCGTGCCGTAATAGTCGCGGTATTTTGTGAGCACGCCTGCGACTTCCTGCTCGGACTGGAAGTTGTTGTCGGAAAAGACGCCCGGGCCGGTCGAGTAGGCGCGCAAGCCGATAATGTCGCCAGTGTCCACCAGATCCTGGTATGCAAACATGTCGTTTGTGCCCGTCTGCACATCCAGGCCCGCGGTCACGCCGTAGGCGAGGTTCGCGAGAAACGCGAAGTTTTGCCTGTCCAGGATGCCGCGGCGAATCTCGAACCAGTGCGCGTGCGTGTCGACGAAGCCGGGGGTGATGGTTTTGCCGCCGACGTCAAACACTTTGGCTCCCGCGGGCACGCCGGAGCGCGCGCCAACGCTCTTGATGCGATTGTTCTCGACGACGATGTCGGCGTTCTTCAGGACCTCGTCGCCTTTCATCGTGACCACCGTCGCGCCGCGCAAAACAATCGTGCCCCTGGGCGTCTTGCGCGGCATCTCCAGGTCCACCCTGACTTCGCTAACGTCCTTTTCCTGTTCCTTGAACTTCTCGGGCTTTTTCTCTTCTTGGTTGGCCGCGGCGCTGTCTTTCTTCTCCGCGTCCTTGGCGGCGCCGCCGTCCTTTTTTTCGTCGTTCTTCTCGCCTTCCTTCTTTTCCTCCTTCGGCGCCACAAACTTGATCGAATCGAGAGGCTGGCGGAAATAACTCGCTCCGACGGCCCAGGTAATGGTCTTGCCGCCGTCCGCCCAGCCAAAATAATCGGCGCCAATGTCGGTGACGCGCTTCACCGGCACGGAAGGCGTCAGGACATTTACGGTAGGCGCTTCGCCAGCCGCGGCCGGCAAGGGCATCAGGTAAAGCTGGTTCATGACGTGCGCCAGGGCGTACTGGCCATCCGGGCTCGGCTGGATATCATCGGCCGGAATCGGCTCCTCGAAGAAGTACACGCCTTGCCCCTTTACCACCAAGTGCGTGCGGCGATCCGTGCCGTCGTAACGAAGCGAAACGAGTCCCTGTGGCGTGTAAACGTAAATGCGGTCTTTTTCATTCGTGAAATGCGGCCCGCCCGCGCCGCGTGCGGGCAGGATGAGCTGGGCGTCGCCGCCCTCGGCGGGAACCCACACGAGGTCGGCGTTGCCGGTTTGCCCGCCATCGAAGCCGCTGTTCTCGCGGTCGTAGGCGTTGCCGCGCAACAGCACGATGCGCGTGCTGTCCGGCGACCACACCGGATTGCTGTAGACCGCCAGCGATTTGGAGAGCTGCTGGGGCTGGCCGCCGCTTGCGGAAATCTTCCAAAGCTGCCCGCCCTTATTGTTCCAACTGACATAGGCGATCCACCGGCCGTCGGGCGACCAAGCCGGTTGAAATTCCGTCGAATCGCCGCTGGTCAGGCGCTGTGGCTTGCCGTTCGGAAGGTCGAAGGTGTAAAGATGCGTCATCGCGGAAAACGCCAGCGTTTTGCCGTCGGGAGATTCCGTGGGGTCCATAATCAGCCGCGCCTTGACGGGCCCGGAAGGTTCTTTTTGCGGGAAATCGAGTTTCGGCCCAAGGTCCACGGAAACCTTGGCGGTGAACGGGATGACTTGTTCGGCGCCGGTCTCCAGATTCAGGCGGCGGATTTTGCCGTTCTGGTTGTACACGATTTCCTTGGCGCCGGGCATAAACGCGTAGCCGGGAAAAAGGTCGCGTGTAAAGAGAGCCTCCTGATCGTCGCGCGTGACCGGATAGCGCACCCAGCGATCCTCGCCGGTGTGCAGGTTTCGCAGCCGCAGCCCCGTTTCCGTCTCGTAGCGGCTGACGTAGAGGATGAATTGCCCGTCGGGCGAGAGCAGCGGGCGAAACGCGCTTTCCGGCTGCTGGATCATCACATCTTCGTCGCCGGTCCTGCGGTCTTTGCGCTTGATGAGCCATTGCGGCAGCATCGCGTTATAAGAAAAGTCGCCCTGGCGTTCCGCGTAGTAGAGGTAACGGCCGTCGGCCGAGGCTACCACGCCCAGGTCGTTCGGCCGGTCCTGGCGGCGAATCGCGGGCGTCGGCTTGGACTTGGTGACTTGAATGCCCGTGCCGCCGTCGATGTGGTACATCCAGATTTCGCGGGGGCCGATGCCGAAGTTGGTCTTCGACACGAAGATGTACTTTCCGTCGGGCGACCAGCTCGGGGAGGCAAACTCACTGTTGGGATCTTTCGAAACTTGCTTGGGCTCGCTGCCGTCCGCCTTCATGATCCAAATGTTTTCCGTGCCCTCGCGGTCGGACAAAAACGCGATCCACTTGCCGTCGGGCGAAAATTTCGGCTGAGAATCGAACGCCATGCCGCCGTCGACCAGCTTGGCCTGGCCGCCTTCGATGGGCAGCGTGTAAATGTCGCCGAGCAGTTCGAAGACGATGGTTTTGCCGTCGGGCGAGACGTCCAGCGAAAGCCAGGTGCCTTCATCGGTCGAGAACTCGATCTTCCGGTCGGGCTTGAGCGGCAAGCCTTTCTTTTCTTCCTTCTTCTCGTCTTTTTTTTCGTCTTTGCTGCCCTTCTCCTGACCGGCGACCTCCTCCCGCGTTGCGGCAGCCGGTGGCGCCGCTGCGCCTGCGGCTATGGCCCCCAAAACAAGGGCCGGTAGGACGTACCACGCGACCAGACCGCGAAGGCTCGGCTGCTTCACGCTCATGTGTTCTCTCCTGAAAATCGCCAACGAATCCCCGGAAATCGTTTCTCGCCAGGCCTACCCGCAGACCCGCCGGAGGTGACGACACCTCTGGCGATGCTTCGCGGCGGAGGCGCGCCAATGGTTTCGACATCCTACCGCGATGTCCGTTCGAAATCACCCGCAGATGGTCCGACGTGCTCCGATCAGGGCTTTCGAAAGAGACGGATCTTTAATGGCCCAAGCGCCGTTCGAACGCAAAGCTTTGATCTCGCGGCTAAAAGCCTCCGATGCCCTGAAAGCAAAGACGAATTTCTCGAGTCTCGACACCCCGAAGGGCTTAACGGTCCGACTCCTCATCCGCCGGTCCGCCCCGGGGCCGCGGCGGAGCCGGAACGATGTGCGGGATTCCCGCATCATTCATTTTCTTGTTGAACGCGGGCAGGTCTGTTTCCGCAACGCCCTTGACCTCTGCGGATGCCTGGCTGACCAGCGTCGTCAGTTCGGCCAGTTTTTCCTGTTGCTGGCCGCCAGGAGCCGCGGCGAAACCGTCCAGGTCGTTCAGCAGGCTCTGCACTTGATTGGGGAGCGGCTCGGGTTTCCACTCGAGGGGCGGTCCGGCGTTCCCCAGCCCCTGCCTCGGACGGACGTACTTCTCGGCGACCGCATCCACTTTCTTCTGGAGTTCGTCGGCGGCTTTCACGATGTCTTCGGGAATCTTCGGTGCGGTGGGCTTGCCGGCATCTCTTCTCCATTGTTCTCGCGCAGTCGTCAGAGCGGTCTGTATGCCTTCGATGGTGGTGCGGTCTTTGTCGGTGGTCTTAGCCATGGCGTAAAGCTTTTCGACCGCTTCGTGGCGCGCGGCCCGGTCGGAGGCGGAAATGGTGATGCGGTTGTCTTCTTCCACGGTGACTTTTTGCGTGGCTTCCTCGGCGCCGGCCTTTATCTTGATGGTGTATTCACCGGGCTCGGCCAGAGGTCCGCGCGGCCCAAAGCCGAATCCCGCGGCAATGGCTTCCTGCTGTTCCGGCGTGGGCTCCGCGGGCGGATTTGCGCGGAGGTCCCAGTTGGTGCGGTTCACTCCGGCCGCGCCGGGTCCATCAAATTCGCGGACCACTTTTCCGTCTTTGTCGAGCACGGCGATTTTGACTTTGCCCTCTTTTTTCTCCGCGGCCTCAACCCTTGCTTCTCTCCTGGGCCTCTGTTCCGCGGCATCGGTCCGGTCTCCGCTATTCCTCGCCGGAGCTTCCGGCGGCACAGCCTCCCTCAGGTAATAACTGAGGAGCGCGCCGTAAGGAGGATTCTTTGCGGTGAACATTTGCTGGCCGGCGCTCCAGCGGCGCTGGCGAAGGAACCACGTGGTGGCCGTGCGCGGCGGGAAAAACACGAGGGGCGAGTTGGCCACGTTTGTGTCCATTTTTTCAAGCGGCGCCAAGTCGTCGAAAATCCAGATGGAGCGGCCGTGGGTCCCGAGCACGAGATCGTTGTCGCGGGCCTGAATTTCGATGTCGTCCACCGGCACGGTCGGGAAGTTGTTCTTTAGCGCCGTCCAGTTCCCGCCGCGGTCCCAGGAAACCCACAAGCCGAATTCCGTTCCGGCGAACAGCAGATTGCTGTTGCGCAGATGCTCGCGGATGACGTGAACGGTTCCCGCGGAATCGGGAATCCCGCTGCGAATGGACTTCCAGGTTTCACCGTAGTCGGTTGTCGCGAAAATATAGACGCCGTAATCGTCGCCGCGATGCCCGTCGAAGGTGGCGAAGGCCGCGCCCTCTGCGGTCTTCGATGCCGCAACACGGCTCACATAGGTGCCTTTCGGCACGCCGGGAACTTTCGACACGACGTTCTTCCAAGTCTTCCCGCCGTCGCGCGTCACCTGGAGGTTGCCGTCATCGGTGCCAACCCACAGCACATTGGCGGTGAGCGGAGATTCACTGATGGTGGTGATGGTCGGATATTCCTCGACGCCGTCGTCCCGCGACAAGGTGTTTTTGTCCGGCACTTTTCCGAGAATGGGCAGTTTGCTGCGGTCCGCTCCGGTGGTCAGGTCGCCGCCCAGGCGCGTCCAGCTGTCTCCGCGATCGGTCGACTTGAAGAGATAGTTTCCGCCGTAATAGACGGTCGTGTGGTTGTGCGAGGAGATGGCCACCGGGGAATTCCACTGGAAACGGTAATGGGGTTCGCCCGTTTTGGCTTCCGGCATAATCGAGCGCTGCTGCCCGGTGCGCATGTCGCGCCGCGCGATGTGCCCGTCCTGGGATTCGGTGTAAACAATCCCCGGCTCGACATTGTCGATCGCCGCGTAAAAACCGTCGCCGCCGTGAATCACCTGCCAATCTTCATTCACAATGCCTTCGCGGGTTAGCGTTTGGCTCGGCCCGCACCAGCTTCCGTTGTCCTGCAAGCCTCCGCAGATGTGGTAAGGCTTCTCGTTGTCGAGCGCCACTTCATAAAACTGGCCGATGGCGATGACATTGAGGAAATTCCAATTTTTCCCGGCGTCGTCGCTCCAGTGGATGCCCCCGTCGGAGCCGGTAATCATGTGGTTGGAATTGGCGGGATCGATCCACATGGCGTGAAAATCGCCGTGAATCCCGCGGATGCGCTGCGTGGCAAACGTCTTTCCGCCGTCCTCGGAGTAATACATCTGCGCGCCCAATTCCCAGATTCGCAAGTCATTGTTGGGATCCACGCGAATCTGGCTGTAATAGGAAGGACGCGGATCGGTTTCCCCCATTCTTTTCCACGTTTCGCCTTTGTCTTCGCTGCGGAATGTGCCGCCTCTTTCATGCTGAATCTCGGCGTACACGATGTTCGGATCTTTGCGGTAAACCTCCAGACCGATCCGTCCCGTATCGCCACCGTTCTCGTAGGGCAGGCCCTTCGTCAGTTTTTTCCAGGTCGCGCCGCCGTCGGTGGTCTTGTAGATGGCGCTGCCCGGTCCGCCACCGTTGAAGCCAAACGGGGTGCGCCGGCGCTCGTACGCGGCGGCGTACAAAATGTCCGGGCTTGCCGGGTCGATGGCGATGTCGGTCACGCCGGTGTCGTCATTGATTTTCAGGACCTGGGACCAGCTCTTGCCGCCGTCGCCGGTCTTGTAGACGCCGCGCTCGGGGTTCGCTCCCCAGAGGTGCCCTTGCGCGGCCACGTACACGACATCCGGATTCTTCGGGTGAATCACGATTCTGGCGATATGATGTGTGGCCTCGAGCCCCATCATCTTCTTCCAGGTCTTGCCGGCGTCGAGCGACTTGTAAATGCCGTCGCCCCACGAAGAACTCTGACGGTTATTCGGCTCGCCGGTTCCGACCCAAACCACCGATGGGTCGGACGGAGCAATGGCGACATCGCCGATCGTCGAAACGTTCTCTTTGTCGAACACCGGCTCCCAGGTCGTGCCGTTGTTGGTCGTCTTCCACACTCCGCCGGAAGCGGTGCCGACGTACACGATATTCGGATCGCTTTCGACCACGGCGAAGTCGTCAATGCGCCCGCCCATCACCGCGGGGCCGATCTCGCGAAATTCCAGGTTTTTGAATTTGTCCGTGGAGTTTTGCGGTGCGCCCGCCGTGATGCGAGCCCCCGCCAATAGGAATCCTCCGCAAGCGAGAATGCTAGGAAGGGCCCTCGACTTATGCTTCATTTCTCTCTCCTCACGCGCAAGGCCCGGCATCTTACTCCGGTCTCGGGCCCTGCGCACCAAATTGTTTCTCCGAACGGCAACCAACTCTGACGAGACAGACGCGCTCGGGTGTGGCCGCGTTTCATGCGGAAGCAGCCGGCCTCTCTTTTCACTTTTTCCTTTCCAAGCAGCCGTGCGGCGCTGCCGCGTTCCTTTCCTTCCAATCACCGCCACCCATGCTAGGCTATCGTCTCGGTCTCATCCATCGCATGGCTTGCGTGAATCATTCTTGGAGGCGGGTTGCGATCCGTCGTTTCCTTCGCTTGACGGCACTCCTCGGCACGGCTTCGCCTCTTTGTCCTCTCCTCGCCACGGCGCAGCAGATTCATCCGCCGCCCGGCAAGGGCCAAGTCGCCGAACTCGAAGCCAAAGCGCAGACGACGAAAGGAGACCTAACCACGGCCGACGGCGATGTGGAGATTCGCTACGCGGACACGCGGCTGCGCGCCGACCACGTCGAATACAACGACAGGACGAACGAAGCCGTGGCCACCGGCCACGTGCGCCTGGACTACCACGGCGAGTATCTCGAAGCCACCGAAGCGCACTATAACGTCAGCACCGGGCACGGCCTATTTCAGAACGTTTCCGGCACGTTCAAAATCGAACGCCAGCCGAACGAACAGGTGCTTCTCACCGACAATCCTTTGTATTTCCAGGCGCGCCGGGTGGAACGTTTTGCCGGCGATTTGTATTTCGTTCAAGGCGCCTGGATCACCATCTGCGACCCGCAACACCCGAAGTGGCAGTTCTTCGCCCCCGAAGCGCGCATTCGCCTCGACAAGACCGTCGCGCTGGTTAACGCCAACTTCCGTTTATTCCGCGTCCCGCTGGTTTGGCTTCCTTACGCTACGGCGCCCGCGGGAAGCAAAATCCGGCAATCCGGCTTGCTCATTCCGGAGGTCGGCCAGAGCTCCCGCAAGGGCTTCATCTTCGGTGACGCCTTTTATCTCGCGCCGCTTGCCTGGCTGGATACGACCTTCGGCGCGCAATACATGAGCCGCCGCGGCGTGCTCGAACGCGGCAACTTTCGCGCCAGGCCCTTCGAGAATACCTCGGTCGAATACACGTACTTCGGGGTCGACGACCGCGGGCTATTGACTGACGGCACGCGCTCCCCGCAGGGCGGACAGCAGCAACGCCTGGAGATCCAATCTTTGCTGCCGCACGGATGGCGCTTTGTGACCGATTACAACCACCTGTCGTCACTCACCTTCCGTCTTGCCTTTGCCGACACTTTCGGCGACGCCATCAACGCGGAGGTTCAGAGCGCCTTGTTCCTGACGAATAATTTCCGCGGGTTCAGCCTCAATCTCGCCGGAATCAACGACAAAAGCTTTCTCACGCTTCCCGTGGAGGCTACACCGGCAACCACTGTCACGCTGCGCAATCTGCCTCAGGCGCGTTTCGGTTCGGTTGAACAAGCTCCCTGGCATAAAATTCCCCTCTACTTCTCCCTCGACAGTTTCGTCGGGGCCGTGCATCGCGCGGATTCCGTCCCGCCAACTCCCTCATACACGCCCATTGACACCCCCTTGAGCGTCCCGCGCGAGGAGTTCGCCCCTCGGGTCACCCTCCCGGTGCATTTCGGTCCGTGGTTCGGCGCAACCGCTTCCGCGGCCTTTCGCGCCACGCGCTACGGCGATTCGCTCAATGCCGCCGGGGTCGTGAGCGGCACAGCTATCGTCCGCAATACCGGCGAATTCGCTGTCGAGCTGCGTCCTCCGTCGTTTGAGCGTTTCTTCGGTACCAAGAAAAACAAACTTCAGCGAAGGTACAAACACTCGATCGAGCCGGCCATCACCTACCGCTATGTCACCGGTGTAAACAACTTCGCCGACTTCATTCGCTTCGACAGCGATGCCACGCTCACCGACACGAGCGAAGTCGAATACGGTTTCACCCAGCGCCTTTACCGGAAAGACGGCGGTGATCAGCCGCAGGAACTGATTTCCTGGCGCATCGCACAAAAGCATTACTTCGATCCCACGTTTGGCGGGGCCATGGTCAACGGTCAGCGCAACGTTTTCCAAGCGCTCGATTCCATCTCGCCCTTTGCCTTTGCTTTTGGCCCGAGGAACTGGTCTCCCATCATCAGCGATTTCAAACTCACTCCGGGCGGTCCTTATGACCTCGAGCAAATCCTTCAGTACGATCCCGAGATTCAGCGGCTGGCCACCATCGGGACGCTGGTCAAAGCGAAGCCTTACCGCGAATTTTTTGCGACCATCGCCTACTTCCGTCTGAATGAGAATCCCTCGCCCGGCGATATTGCCTCTCTGCCGCCTCCGCAGGTTTGCGTCCCAGCGAACGAACCATGCCCTTTCCAGCAGCCGCTGTCGAATCAGATTCGCGCGCTGGTCGGCTATGGGAGCGAAAACCGCAAGGGGTTCAATTTTACCGGCGGCGTCGGGTACGATTTCACCAAGCAGACCTTGCAAAACCAGATCGTCCAGGCCAGTTATAACGGAAGTTGCTGCGGCCTCGCGCTCGAGTACCGCCGGCTGAACCTCAGCACCGTGCGCACGGAAAACCAGTTTCGTGTGGCCTTCATCCTGGCCAACATCGGGACCTTCGGAAATCTGCGGCACCGGGACAAAATTTTTTAGCCGCCAGTTCCCGCACCCGTTGCCGGCGGCCGAAGCTCATTCGTGAAATGTGATGTAATGTGTCGCACATGACTGATAGCGACCTCGCCTTCGCCTCCATCGAGCAAATCGGAAGACTTTTCCGCAAGCGCAAGCTTTCGCCGGTCGAGCTCACCCGGTTCATGCTCGCGCGCATCGAGCAACTCAATGCGAAGCTCAACGCCTACCTCACGGTCACTGCCGAACTCGCCCTCGCGCAAGCCAAAAAAGCGGAAGCCGAGCTTTTCGCTCCCCGCGGCGGCAAAAGCCGCCGCGACCGCGGGCCGCTTCACGGCATTCCCATTTCGCTGAAGGACAACATTTACACAAAGGATGTTCGCACTACGGCAGGCTCGAAGATCCTCAAGGACTTCGTTCCCGAGCACGACGCCACCGTTGTCGCCGAGCTCAAAGAGGCCGGCGCTGTTGTTCTCGGCAAAACCAACTTGCACGAGTTTGCCTACGGCGTCACCACCAACAACCCGCACTTTGGCCCCGCGCGCAATCCCTGGGATCTTTCCCGTATTCCGGGAGGCTCGAGCGGAGGTTCCGCGGCTGCCGTTGCAGCCGGGCTGTGCTACGGCAGCATTGGCACGGATACGGGCGGATCGATCCGCATTCCCGCGGCGCTTTGCGGCATCGTCGGACTAAAACCGACGTTTGGCCGCGTGTCGGTCACTCGCGTCGTTCCCCTTTCGCCCCGGCTCGATTGCGTTGGCCCCTTGGCGCGTTCCTCGGGTGATGCTGCCGCTTTGCTCGATGCGATTTTCGTGCGGCGGAAAAAAGAGCTCCCTTTGCGGAGGGCGACCAAATCTTCCTCCCGCCAAGGATTTCGTCTTGGTCTACCGAAGACGTTTTTTCCTGAGGTGCTTTCCCCGGATGTCTCGAGCGCATTCGAGGAAGGGGTCCGAGTCCTCCGAAAGCAAGGAGCGGCTCTCGAACCTATATCCATCCCTCTCGTGGAGGAAACCGAGGATGCGGGAAACCAAATCGCCTGGGCCGAAGCCACGCATTGCCACGAGCAGGCTGGATGGTATCCCGCGCGCGCTAAAGACTACGGAGAAGACGTCCTGACGCGCCTCGATATGGGCGCAAAGGTTCCGGCGACCACCTATCTAAAAGCCATGCAATTGCGGGATTCTTTTATCGAACACTTCCATGCGACCATGGCTCGGGCGAAATTGGATGCGCTCGTGGTTCCAACGACGCCTGTTCCCGCGCCGAAAATCGCTGAAGAAACCACCGCGGTCTGTGGCACGAATCATCCAACACGCGCCTTACTCCTGCGCAACAACCGCCCTGCGAATCTCGGTGGGCTTCCTGCGATTTCCGTGCCGTGCGGCAGAACGACCGAAGGCCTGCCCGTGGGTTTGCAACTCATCGGCGCCGTCATGGATGAAGCTCTGCTTCTCCAGATCGCCCAGGCGTTTGAGTTGGCGCGCCCGCTTCTTCACCCACCCCTCGCCTAACCGGAACGGCCTCTCCGAATGGAACCCCGGAGAGGCCGCGCCGAGATAAATCGAGCTTGCCTGCTTGAGCGGGCAAGCTCAACGTAGAGACGGACTGCGCTACAAGGAGCTGCCGTTAGCCTTTCGCCGGAACGGTGACGGGCTTCGACAACTTGAAGGTTAGCTGCGAATTGACCGCGAGCTTGGAGTTGTCAATCTTCTGGTTGGCCTTCTCCTTGCTTTTGGCGGAGGCCGTCTTGATTTTGTCGGACGGACGAAGCGAGTTGGTCTCCAGGTCGTAGGATTTTCCATGGATGACCACCGAAGCGAGCGCAACCTTCAACTCATGCTTCTTTGCGGTTACGACCTTGCCGGTGATGTGCGCGCCCTTGGGGAGCACGGTCTTCCCGTCGATCTTGACCGGCGAAGAGAGGCTGGCGACAAAAGTATCACCCTTGTGATTCTTGTCGCCCTCGAGCGTCTGGTCCACGATCGCGGTGATGGGCGTGCCCTTCGGCACGGTGATCACGCGTCCACTCGGCTGCGTAGCTTTAGCGGAGACGGGCACGACCTTGGGCCCCTCGGCTTTAGGCTTGGGGGCAGGCGCGGCCGCCCTCTTGACGTGCGTGGCCCTCGGGGGCTGGTCCGTGGCCGTCGTTTCCGGGTGACTGGAACAGCCCGCCAGGCCGACCAGACCCGCGGCTAGGAAAGCAAGCAGAAGCTTGCGAGAGACCTGAGATTGGAACATTTTTACACCTCCTCCAAAATAGCCCAATGGACGCGGAGGTGGCCGGGTAGACCCCTTCGCCGGATCAGACTACGAAAGCAGTATTCGAAATGGTGGTATCCCTTGAGCTTGAAGGAATTGTACTAAATCAGGGAAGCGAATTCGCGCCTATCCGGAGCGCGTGTCGTGCGAGGCACCGGGCCGTTCGGTCAGGGGAAGAAAATGACCCACAGAACAGCAGCGTTGCGGACGGTCATCTCGCGAGCAGCTATTGGATGGGGAGGGGTCGGGAGCGAGGTTTTTGCTCTCGCGAGAGCGCGCTAAAATCGACTATCCACAGGGCTGAGGAAAAAGGAGCCCAAATAATTGTTTTGAGGGCTTGACGAACCAAGAAAAGCTGATATGATTGCGGATGGTCTGGGGGCTGCAGAACGCCGCGGACCGCTCAGGGGCATCACAGTCGGATCGCACGAAATCTTCCAGCCCGAGAAAAAGCGAAGGCGAGAAGTAGATCCTAGAGTGGGGTTCTTTACGAGTACAGGGTAGAAAGAAGTCGAGCAACGCGTGGAACCACTCCGGCATGGGTGGTTGCGCCCGGCGCTCGACGCCGGGTTTTCTATTTTGCGGTAGTGACTAGTGGCGGTGGCGAGTGGGAAGAAGTTCCGCAAGGGATTTCCGAAGCGAGTCGCAGAGCAACTAAGACACGAAGCAAAATCCCAGAAGAAACTGGGGCAGAGCTGGAAGGCAAGTTCGTCAGGAACGAACTGGTAAGTCCCTCTAGACAGGTCCTGAGGCATTCAGGGCATTCCGATCGACTCGGAAAAAAGGTTCTTTGACAACAGAAAGGCTGGCAAGCCTGCGCCGATAACCTCGAGCGGATTACGGTCCGCGCGAGGGAATGAAGGCGTGGGTTTATTACAAGTTTGCTCGAGATTGAGCATAACTGTGGAACAAGGCGGCTTATTCAAGTCCGTGACCGGCGACTGGTGATCGGTGACTCGTGAAGAGAAACCGGAAGCAAGTTGTCGTCACGGTTCTCCGAGGACGGTAGAGTCGAAAGCCTCGAGTCGGCTTCCTAGCTGCTCCGCAAGGAGCGGCTCCGACAACCCCGCGAGCCCATGCCCGGGCGAGCGGAGGGCCGATGCGAGGAAGTAGGGAGCTGCAGGAATCGGAACGTCAGGGCTTGTTTTGGAGACCGGTCGGAAGTCCGGGCACTCTCAAAGCAGCAAGACGGATTGAGTAAGTTTTATGATTAAGCTACTAAGGGCGTACGGTGGATGCCTTGGCGCCAGAAGGCGACGAAGGACGTGGCAAGCTGCGATAAGCCCCGGGGAGCCGCAAGCAGGCTTTGATCCGAGGATGTCCGAATGGGGAAACCCGGCGGGATGAACTCCCGTTACAGCCCGCTGAATCCATAGGCGGGTATGAGCCAACCCAGGGAAGTGAACCATCTCAGTACCTGGAGGAAAATAAATCAAAGAGATTCCGAAAGTAGCGGCGAGCGAAATCGGAACAGCCCAAACCCAATTGTTTACAATTGGGGGTTGTAGGACCGCGTGAGTAGAGTTACCAATTCGACGGCTAGGTGAACCCGCTGGAAAGCGGGGCCATAGAATGTGAGAGCCATGTAACCGAAAGCTGATCGGACTCGAAGCGGACTCCTGAGTACCACCGGACACGTGTAATCCGGTGGGAAGCTGGGGAGACCACTCTCCAAGGCTAAATACTCTCTGGCGACCGATAGTGAACCAGTACCGTGAGGGAAAGGCGAAAAGCACCCCTGCGAGGGGAGTGAAATAGAACCTGAAACCGTATGCTTACAAGCAGTCGGAGGGCCATGCAGGGACTTCGGTCCCTGAAAGCCTGACGGCGTGCCTCTTGCTTAATGAGCCGGCTAGTTATTCTTACGTGCAAGGTTAAGCGCAAGCGAGCCGTAGCGAAAGCGAGTCCGAATAGGGCGACAAGTACGTAGGAATAGACGCGAAGCGGGATGATCTACCCTTGGCCAGGTTGAAGGCCGCTTAACCGCGGCTGGAGGACCGAACCGGTGTGAGTTGAAAATCGCTCGGATGAGCTGAGGGTAGGGGTGAAAGGCTAATCAAATTCCGTGATAGCTCGTTCTCCCCGAAATGTCTTTAGGGACAGCCTTGTGCGAATTGCCACGGTGGTAGAGCACTGAATGGACTAGGGACCAACTCAGGTTACCGAATCCAATCAAACTACGAATGCCGTGGACAACTGCACGGGAGTGAGACTACGAGGGATAAGCTTCGTGGTCAAAAGGGAAACAGCCCAGATCGCCAGCTAAGGTCCCTAACTGTATGCTAAGTGGGAAAGGAAGTGTATTCGCTCGGACAGCCAGGAGGTTGGCTTAGAAGCAGCCATCCTTTAAAGAAAGCGTAACAGCTCACTGGTCAAGCGGATATGCACCAACAATCCAACGGGGCTCAAGCACACGACCGAAGCTGCGAAATGACATTTCTTCGGAAATGTCTTTGGTAGGGGAGCATTGTGTGTGGTCTTAAGGCAGACCGAGAGGACTGCTGAACTCCACACAAGAGACCCTGCCGGCATAAGTAGCGATAAACACGATGAGAACTCGTGTCGCCGAAAGTCTAAGGTTTCCTGAGGAAGGTTAATCCGCTCAGGGTTAGGCGGGTCCTAAGGTGAGGCCGAAAGGCGTAGCTGATGGACAACAGGTCAACATTCCTGTCCCGCCTGGCGACGTTAACACGATGGGGTGACGCAGAAGGATAGGAGATCCACCCGATGGACGTGGTGGTTGGCGAGTGTAAGCCGGATCCCGGAGGAAAATCCCCGGGGTCATTCAACGGTGAGACTCGACACGTGGCCGTATGGCCAGGAAGTCTCTGATTCCACGCTGCCGGGAAAAACCTCTAAGGAGTCCGCCAGGCGCCCGTACCACAAACCGACACAGGTAGACAAGGTGAATATCCACAGGCGCTCGAGAGAACGCTCGCTCAGGAACTAGGCACATTAGCCCCGTAACTTCGGGAGAAGGGGCACCGCACTAGGGTTTATAGCCCGAAGCGGTCGCAGTGAAATGCGCTCTGCAACTGTTTAACAAAAACACAGCTCTCTGCAAAGTCGAATACGACGTATAGGGGGTGACACCTGCCCGGTGCCGGAAGGTTAAAGCAAGGGCTCAGCCGCAAGGCGAAGGCCTGAACTGAAGCCCCGGTGAACGGCGGCCGTAACTATAACGGTCCTAAGGTTAACGATCGCGCAGCCTTAGTAAAACTGAACCATATGCGGGAAACTCCTCGCACAGCAGTCCGGTACTCGTCGCGGTCACACGCGGCAGTCAAAATCCGGCTGACATGGGGACAATCCGCAGGGAAGACTCCAGGAGAAGAAAATGGAGAACCCTCAGAGACTTGACGTTCAGTCGCATCCTGAGAAGCTACAGGCTCAATGGGTAGTGGGGTTTGTTGATGGCGAAGGTTGTTTTTATGTCGGCATCAACCCACATCCAGAAATACCTTGCCAATACCAAGTGCTCCCCGAATTCACGGTCGTTCAGCACCGACGTGATGTTCAACTGCTTCACGCGCTGAAGAAATTCTTCGGTTGCGGTGTAGTGAGACAAAATCACGGAGATCGCATGGCCTATCGTGTCCGGGGGCTGAATCACCTCAACGAAAGGATTGTTCCTTTCTTCGAAAAGCATACCCTGAAATCGAAGAAGAGGGTCGACTTCGCGAGGTTCCGAAAGATTCTGCACCTGATAAATCAGGGAAAACACTTGAAAGCGGAAGGCATTGAAGAAATACGGGCCATAGCTTCAGTTATGAACACAGGCAGCGAAAGGGAAAGTCCGGCTTCTCTGGAAACAGAGTAGGGGAAACCGAGCGAAATTCCTTGTCGGGTAAGTTCCGACCTGCACGAATGGTGGAATGATAGAGCGACTGTCTTGGCGAACGGCTCGGCGAATTTGTGGTTCCGGTGAAGACGCCGGATGCCCGCATCTAGACGGAAAGACCCCGTGCACCTTTACTGCACTCTGGTCATGAGTAACGGAATAGTCTGCGTAGCATAGGCAGGAGCCTGTGAACCTCTGGTCTCGGCTGGAGGGGAGGCAACAGTGAAATACTGCCCTGATTGTTCTGTCGCTCTAACCTACCGCCCGTAACGGGCGGGGAGACACGGCCAGACGGGTAGTTTGACTGGGGCGGTCGCCTCCTAAACGGTAACGGAGGCGCCCAAAGATCGGCTCAGGCGGATTGGAAACCCGCTGTGGAGTGCAAGAGCAGAAGCCGGTTTGACTGTGAGACTTACAAGTCGAGCAGGGACGAAAGTCGGGTCTAGTGATCCGGTGGTCCCGCGTGGAAGGGCCATCGCTCAACGGATAAAAGGTACGCCGGGGATAACAGGCTGATCTAAGCCAAGAGTTCACATCGACGCTTAGGTTTGGCACCTCGATGTCGGCTCATCGCATCCTGGGGCTGTAGAAGGTCCCAAGGGTTAGGCTGTTCGCCTATTAAAGCGGTACGTGAGCTGGGTTCAGAACGTCGCGAGACAGTTCGGTCCCTATCTGGTGTGGGCGCAGGAGACTTGAAGGGAGTTGTCCCTAGTACGAGAGGACCGGGATGAACAGACCCCTTGTGTACGAGCTGTCGCGCCAGCGGCATCGCTCGGTAGCGAAGTCTGGAAGAGATAAATGCTGAATGCATCTAAGCATGAAGCTCGCCCTAAGATAAGGTCTCCCAATCCCGCTTCGGCGGGATAAGAAGGGCAGTCGAAGACTACGACTTTGATAGGCGGGAGGTGTAAGCACAGCAATGTGTTGAGCTGACCCGTACTAATCGCCCGTTCGGCTTAATCATAAAACTTTCTCAAACCGTCTTGGCTCATATACGGAGACGAAAGAGGAAGGGGAAGCAACGTCTTGCTTCCGCGGTTTGCTCGATTCGAGTCGAGCTTGTAATGCCAGCCCATTCTGTTGTCACACTCGCGATTCGTTGGACCTTTGGGCCAAGAAAAAGAACGCGAGTCACAAGTTTCCGGTGGTTATACCGCGAGGGTCACACCCGTTCCCATCCCGAACACGGAAGTTAAGCCTCGCTGGGCCGATGATACTGCGCGGGTAACTGCGTGGGAACGTAGGTCGCTGCCGGGATTAAATTCCAAGAAGCCCCAAGTATCGGTTGGTACTTGGGGCTTTGGTTTTTTTAGGAGAGACTTCTTGTTTGTTTCTTGAAAAGAGGAAGAGTAACCGGGCTTTTGGGCTTTTGGGCTTTTGCCTTCTGCCTGAAAACCACATCGCGCCGTTCTCGTGCCCTCAGAAGCGGTATCCGAATCCGAAGGCGATCACCGGATAGTATTGGTACGGCGAGAGCTTGTTGTTAATTTTGGTTTGTTCCGCGCGGATGTTCGCCTGAACGGTGGGGTCGGTCGCGGCATTGACGCAGTTGAATCCGCTGGGGCAGGCGCCACCGGCCAAGTTCAGTTTTGTGCGGGCGGATCCCTGAAAGACGGCGCCGAACTCGACATCGAAAGTGAAGTGACGGGTTGGAGGAACGAGGTTGCCAAATCCGACCATCGCTGTCGGTGCGGCTTTCATGAAATCCACCTTGCCGGAGCCGGTGATGGGATTGCTCGGGTCGCTCGTGTAGGTTACGCCGCCGAGAGTAAACGTACTGCCGCCGGGAACGCTGGCCGTGGCCGTAGCGCCGTTGCCGTTGTAGATGAGCAGGCCGGGACTTAGGTGGAAGGCGTAGCCCAGGGGATACCAGTCGAGATGCGCTTCGCCGGACCGCAGATCGACCTGGCCCTTGTAGATGATCCCGTCGTGACTAAAGCCGCGGCCGTACTGAAAAATGTTGAAGCCGCCCCGAAGATTCAGCCGGTTGGTCAGCGAAACGGCGGCCTCCGCGCCCGCACCCAACGTCGAAAGCCGCACCCCCAGGCCAACGTGACCGGCGTCTCCCTTGGAAGAATGCGGGGGTCGCGGGGCGTCGGCGGTATAGTTCGAGACAAGGCTCTCGCCGGGGAGGGATCGAGAATCCCATTTGACGGCATCGCGCTCCGTTTTGTGGGCATCTTCGTCCGCGGCCGCCAAACATCTTGCCGGAAGGACAAGCAGCAGGCCGCAGAGGAACCATGCATGCTTACGGCTTTCAGACTTTCGCACTTGGAACTCCTTTTGGGGATTCTTGAAACGCCAAGCCAATGCTGCGCCGGGTCCCACCGGCGACCGCCTCAACGCATTGGGTTCGTGAATCGGTCCGTGGGTCCCCAGAGGACGACACTGTATGTAGAATGCAGAACCCGCCTGAGGCGGAGGGTTTAGAAATTGTCATGGGGAGGCGCAAGAAAGACAAGATGGAATTAGTACCTGAGCGGCCCCCCGGTGTGCTATCCGTCACCCGGACCGGTTGAGGCCCGTGGGGGGCCGGGGCTTACCAAAAGACAGGCCCTAAAAAAGCCTTAATTAAAAGTAATCAAAAAGTCCTATTGACCTGGACGACGCCTCGGATTAATTTGGAGGTTCCCCTTCGGGCCGGCCAGCCCGGTAATGAGGTCCCCCATGAGCACCAATATCGTTTCCAGCACCGCAGCGAGCGCCCTACGAGACAGGTGGGAGAGATTGCGGAGCCACAAACGCATCATTTCGCGCATCAAGCTGCTGGTCGAGTGGGATCAGGGGGGCGCGAAGGAAACCGCCAATGCGGTCACCGTGGACGTCAGCCACTCCGGGTGTATGGCCGTCGTGGGAGCGGACCTGCCACTACACCGGCGAGTGCGGCTGATTCACCCCGAAACGGGCCGCGACGCGGAAGCCGAGGTGGTGTGGCGCAGCCACGAGGCCTGGGATGCCGGATTCGAATTGCTGAAGCCCGACGCCACATTCTGGAATCTGTAGTAACTGCTCTTCGAAGCACGCCGCTGGGCGTTCCGAGTCGACTCCATCCGCGCTAATACTGCCATTCTCCCCTTCGGCAAACTCCGCCTGAATCGTCTCGAGGTTCCGCGAGCGACTGGAGTCAAAACGCCGCCTAGGCCGGTTTGCCACTTAGCTAGCTGCTAGGCTTAAGCGCATGCGAGCTGAGCACACGCATATAATTGCCGCGCTCAAAGGCGCTCGGATCGGGGACCGAGCGGCGGCTCATGCTGCCGCACATCTGGCGGACGGAATCGTACTCGTGTTCTTCCAGCCAGCGGCGAAGATCGCTCAGGATGGAGCAGGCGTGGTGAATCCCCTTCTGCAATAACACGGAGGCCACCATGGTTACGCTTGCTCCGGCCATGATGGCCTTGACGACGTCAACGGCGCTGTGCACTCCCCCGGTAACGGCCAGATCGGCTTCCACATGATCGGAGAGAATGGCTGTCCAATGAAGGCGCAGCAGCAGCTCATCGGGATGGCTCAGCGTGAGGCGCGGCACAACTTCGAGCGATTCCACGTCGAAGTCCGGCTGATAAAAGCGGTTGAAGAGCACCAAGCCATCAGCACCTGCGTCATCGAGGCGCAGGGCGATGTTCGCCGGGGCGCTGAAAAAGGGAGAGAGTTTCACGGCGACCGGGATGCGCGTGGTGCGCTTGATCTGCCGCACGAAATCGACATAGCCCTTTTCGACCTCTGCGGCACCCACGCTAGGCTCGGTCGAGATGGAATAGATGTTCAGTTCAATGGCGTCCGCACCGGCCTCCTCCATGAGCCTTGCATATTCCGCCCAGCCGCCGGGTGACACGCCATTGAGGCTGGCGATCACGGGAATGTCCACAGCCGCCTTGGCTCCCTCGATCAAGTCGAGATAGCCGTCGGGGCCGAGATTGTAGTCTTCGAGATCGGGAAGCAGCGACTGGGATTCGGGGTAGCTTTCCGCCCCACGCCAGAGGTCATCATCGAGAGCGTTGCTTTCCAGTTCGAGTTGCTCCTCGAAGAGAGAAGGCAGAACCACCGCGCCCATGCCCGCGTCTTCGAGCTCGCGGATGTTCGGCACGGATTCGCAAAGGGGAGAAGCCGAAGCGACGAGAGGAGACTTCAGCGTAAGACCCAGATACCGGGTGGCAATGTCGCTCATTTCCCCTCGCCTCCCTCCTTGACTGTCTCGACCGGGGCTTGTTCAGGTTCGTGCGGGGCGATATGGGGGGTTTCCGCCCGACCCGGCATGGCCGCGCGGCTGGAGTACACGCGCCACTGGCGCTCGACGTCGTCTTGCGCTGCGCGAAGCAGTTCGCGCGCGGCCTTCGGGTCGCTTTGCGCGAGCATGGTGTAGCGCGCCTCTTGGTAGGCATACTGTTTGAGCGGGATGCTCGGAGGTTTGGAGTCGAGCTGAAAAGGGTTCTTCCCTGCAAGACGCAGGGCCGGATTGTAGCGCACCAGCGGCCAGTAACCGGAAAGCACGGCATTCTTCTGCTGGTTCAGCCCGAAACCCAGGTCATATCCGTGCGCGATGCAGTGACTGTAGGCGATGATGAGCGACGGGCCGTCGTGCGCCTCGGCTTCCTGAAAGGCCTTGATGGTGTGCGTGTCGCCACCGCCCATAGCTACCCGCGCGACATACACGTAACCGTAGCTGATGGCCTCCATGGCCAAATCCTTCTTGGCCGTCTGTTTGCCGCCGGTCGCGAACTTCGCCACCGAGCCGCGGGGCGTGGCTTTGGACATCTGCCCGCCGGTGTTGGAATAGACTTCCGTGTCAAGCACCAGGAGGTTGACGTTGCGCCCCGAGCCGAGCACGTGGTCCAGGCCTGCCGCGCCTATGTCGTAGGCCCAACCGTCGCCCCCGACGATCCAGACGCTCTTGCGCACCAGCGCGTCAGCGACAGCGAGAAGCGCGCGGGCCTCCGCCGAATCGATGCCCGCGAGCTTGCCTTTCAGCTCGGCGACGCGCTGGCGCTGGGCTTTGATTCCTGCTTCCTTCGACTGATCGGCTTCGCGCAAACCCGTCACTAGCACGCCGCCCAACGGGCCTGAGAGTTGCGTCAGCAGGTGATGCGCGAACACGGCTTGCTGGTCCATCGCGAGCCTCATGCCCAGCCCGAATTCGGCATTGTCTTCGAACAGGGAATTCGACCACGCCGGGCCGCGGCCTTCCCGATTCACCGTGTAAGGCGTGGTCGGCAGGTTGCCGCCGTAGATCGAAGAGCATCCGGTGGCATTGGCGATCAGCAAACGGTCGCCAAAAAGCTGCGTGAGGAGTTTGATGTAGGGCGTTTCGCCGCAGCCGGCGCAAGCGCCGGAAAATTCGAAGAGCGGCTCGAGAAGCTGCGTGTCTTTCACCTGAGTGTGGGAAATGCGCTCGCGGTCGAATTCGGGCAGAGAAAGGAAAAACTCCCAGTTGGCGCTCTCTTGCTGGCGGAGCGGTGCCTGCATTTCCATGTTGATGGCCTTATGTTTCACTTCGCTCTTGCTCTTAGCCGGGCAGATTTCCACACACAAGCGGCAGCCGGTGCAGTCTTCCGGCGCAACTTGGAGGGTGTAACGCAGGGATGCAAATTCGCGCCAGCACGGCTGGGCGGTCTTGAAGGTGGGCGGCGCGTTCGACAAGAGCAAGGAATCGTAGACTTTGGCGCGAATCACGGCGTGCGGGCAAACCATCACGCACTTCCCGCACTGGATACAAAGCTCTGCGTCCCAAACAGGAATTTGCTGCGCGATATTGCGCTTTTCCCATTGCGCGGTGGCGGTCGGGAAAGTGCCGTCGATGGGCAGGGCGCTGACGGGCAAGGCGTCGCCGTTTCCGGCGATGATCGTGCCGACAACCTCGCGCACAAAGGCCGGGGCGCGCGCAGGAACCGGCGGGAGCACGTCAAACGTTGCGGAAACCTTTTCCGGAACTTTCACCTGATGGAGGTGGGATAGCGCCTGATCGACGGCCGCAAAATTCTTCTGGACCACGGCTTCGCCGCGCTTCCCGTAGGTTTCCTGGATGGCCTGCTTGATGGCGGCGATGGCCTCCCCCCGGGGCAGAACGCCGCTGATGGCGAAAAAGCATGTTTGCATGTGGTGTTGATGCGGCTGCCCATGCCCGCTTCCCGCGCCACGCCGTAAGCATCGATCAGATAGAATTTGAGCTTCTTGTCGATGATGGTTTGTCTGAACTTGGCGAGGCAGATGGCTCCAAATTTCTTCCTGACCAAAGGGGGCGTTCAGCAGGAAGGTTGCGCCTGGCTCGGCCGCCGAGAGCACGTCGATGCGATCGATGAACGGGAATTGGTGGCAAGCGACGAAGCTGGCTTGGGAGATGAGATAGGTGGACGCGATCTGTTCCGGGCCGAAACGGACGTGCGAAACGGTGATAGCGCCGGCTTTCTTCGAGTCGTAGACGAAATATCCCTGCGCGTAATTGTTCGTGCCCTTGCCGATGATCTTGATGGAGTTCTTGTTGGCGCCCACGGTGCCATCAGAGCCCAAGCCATAAAACAGCGCGCGGACGGTCCGCGGATCTTCGGTCGAGAATGCTCGATCGTAATCCAAGCTGGTGTGCGTGACGTCGTCGCGAATGCCGATGGTGAAATGATTCTGCGGCTCAGGCTTCTTCAATTCATCGAAGACGGCCTTGACCATCGCCGGTGTAAATTCCTTGGACGAGAGCCCGTAACGCCCGCCAATGATCCGCGGCATGGGCCGCGCACCGTTTGCGGCCTGGCGCTCCATAAAGGCGGTAACAATGTCCTGATACAACGGTTCGCCAACGCTGCCCGGCTCCTTGGTGCGGTCGAGGACGGCGATGCCACAGACGGTCGCGGGCAGCGCCGCAAAAAACGCCTCCAGAGCGAAGGGTTTATATAAGCGCACTTTCAGCAAGCCCACCTTTTCGCCGGCCTTTTCGAGGGCGTTCAGGCATTCCCCTGCCGCACCGGCGCCGGAACCCATCAGCATGACCACGCGCTCGGCATCGGGCGCGCCGACGTAATCAAACAGGTGGTAGCCACGCCCAGTCTGCTTGGCAAAGCGGTCCATTACGTCCTGAACGATTTGCGGGCAAGCGCGATAGAAGGGGTTCGCGGCCTCGCGAGCTTGGAAGAACACATCGGGATTCTGCGCCGAGCCTCGCAGGACGGGCCGGTCGGGAGAAAGGGCGCGTTCACGATGCTGCCGAACGAACCTTTCATCCACGATGGCGCGAAGGTCTTCATCGAGCAGCGGAATGATCTTGTTGACTTCGTGGGAGGTGCGGAAGCCGTCGAAAAAGTGCAGGAAAGGAATCCTCGATTCGAGCGTCGCGGCATGAGCGATCAACGCTAAATCGTGCGCCTCTTGGACGGAATTGGAAGCCAGCATCGCGAAGCCCGTCGAGCGCGCAGCCATCACGTCGCTGTGGTCGCCAAAGATGGAAAGGGCATGCGTGGCCACGGTGCGGGCGGCAACGTGTATGACCGCGGCGGTCAGTTCCCCGGCGATCTTGAACATATTCGGGATCATCAGCAGCAGGCCTTGCGAAGCGGTAAACGTGGTGCCGAGCACTCCGGTCTCGAGCGCACCGTGCAGCGCCCCGGCGGCGCCGCCTTCGCTTTGCATTTCCACCACGTCGGGCACGGCGCCCCAAATGTTCTTTTTCCCTTCCGAGCGCCATTGATCCGCCCACTCGCCCATGGGAGAGGAAGGCGTAATGGGGTAGATAGCAATCACCTCGCTCAGCCGGTAGGCAACCGACGCTGCGGCTTCGTTTCCATCGAGAATGATAGGAACCCGGTCCATCGGGACCTCCGCGTGGTTCATTGGCGATGTTTGCGGTCCATCCATCGGCAAGCCATCCCGGCGAGTGCCTTCAAATCATCGCTGTCACACTGTATGCGAGCGAGTGCCAAGGCTCCTGTGACGTGGGACACATTTTGCTGTGACCTATGAACCCGGGCTCTTCGCTTCTTGTACCGAAACGAAGACAAAGAGCTTCCTCGGGTAGGATGGCTACCGCTTTTCGGTCAGGAAGCGTTCGAGAGCCGGAGCCAGGCGTTCGCTCAAGCGAGCGATCGACAGCGCGGCGAGGATTCCCGTAAAGACATCCATGGTGTAGTGGGCGCGCAGGACGAGAACGGTTAAGACCTCAAACAGGACCAGCAAGATGGCACCCCAGGTGAGCCAGGTGCGGCGAAAACGCGAGAGTTCGAGCGCCCCGAAAACCGCGATGGCCGTATGTCCAGAGAAGAAAAAGTCATTGGCGACATGGTAGGTCACCAAAAGCGAAGGGAATCCGGGGTAGTGCCAGATCATCCCCGGCGGCACGGGGAGCGAGCAGAGAGCCTCGGCAACCTGCCGCAAGAGCATCAGCATCACCAAGCCGAGAAACGGCCGAACACTTCTGCCAAACAGCCAGCTGCCCAGGAGAAACACGCCCAGGGCATCAATGATCGCGGAGCTCAGAATGAGCAAGACGTTGGCAGCCGCCGCATGGTGCGCCAAATAGGCATTCCACCCGGCGGTCAGGTTGTGCAGCGCGTCGGCAACGCCGGTCTCAGGCGCAGTTCGCGCGCCGAGCAACGATTGCGTCCAGAACCAGATCGCGAGAACCGTTCCCGCGACCATCAAACGGATGAGCAAGCTAGTCGGGGACCATGAATCCTTTTCAGCAGGCTTCATGCCAGCCGCTTCGCCGCCAAGCTCCGCTTCGAAGTTATTGGGGGATGGCACGCTTGGTCATCTCCAGCGCCAGCTCACGCGCTTTTCGAAGATCGAGTTTTCCGGTACCCAAATAGGGCAGCTTCTCGATGCGCAGGAACTGATCCGCGCGAGGCCGCCACAGCGCGGGCAAGTCGCTCTTGCCGAGTTTTTCCAGGCACTGCTCGAGCCGGTCGTCGTGCAAGGTGTGCAATACCACAAGGCGCTCACCCTTCTTTTCGTCGGGCACGGCGGTGACCACAAACGTTTGTTCGGTCGCGCCCGCCAGCTCCTGCAGCAAATCCTCCACCTTGATGTGCGGCACCATCTCTCCGCCAATCTTGCTGAAGCGGCTCAAGCGGTCGGTGATCCGCAGAAAACCTTCTTCGTCGACCCGCGCGATGTCGCCGGTGTTATACCAGCCGTCGCGCAAAACATCCGCGGTTTTTTCCGGTTTATTGAGGTACCCGCGCATGACATTGGGGCCGCGCACCAGCAGCAGCCCCGGCTCGTTTGGAGCGACCGGCTGCATCGTGTCCGGGTCCACAATCCTCACCGCCACTCCCGGCAGGGGGTGGCCGATCGTCCCGCGCTTGGCGCCCACTTGCCGGAAAGAAGCGGCGCGAAAATCGGTCGTGTTCACCGTGACTGCCGGCGAACATTCCGTGCAGCCGTAGCCCTCATGCGGCCGGATGCCGAAGCGGTCTTCAAAGGCTTGCGAAATGCGTTCCGGCAATTTTTCCGCGCCGGCCATCACGAAACGCAAGCTGCCAAAATCTTCAGGCGCGCAGCGGCGCGTGTAAGCATTCAGGAAAGTCGGTGTGGCGAGCAGCATGGTTACCGCATATTTGCTGACCAGCGCGCCGATCACGCGCGAATCGAGCGGATTCGGGTGAAACACGACACCGATACCGGTCGCCGCGGGCAAACAGAGCGTGCCGGTAAAGCCAAAGGAGTGGAAAAAAGGAAGAATTCCCAGGATGCGGTCGTGGGCGTGCAACATGAAAACCTGATTGAGCTGCTCGACATTCGATGCAATGTTGTAATGCGTGAGGACCACGCCTTTGGGATCTCCGGTTGAGCCGCTGGAAAAAATGATCGTGGCAATGTCATCGAGAGAACTGCGCCGGTGGCCGCCCGCAAATCTCCCGAGGGCCCGCCCGGGGAAAAGGCCCGCCGCGACGACGGCAGCGAGTTTTTCGCCGAAGCCGGGATCGCTGGCTAGGTCTTCCATGAAAATCACTTCGCCCGGCGGCTGAACCTTGACTTTCTCGAGAAAAGCGCGGGCGGTCACGACCGTTTTCAAATTGCACTGCTTGGCGCACGAAGCCAGCGTCTCACTCGAAACCGTGTAGTTCAAATTCACCGGGACCTTGCCCATCAGCATGGCCGCAAAATTCACGAGCGCGCCCGGGACCGACGGGGGAAGCAAGACGCCGACCATTTCCTGGCCCTGCCAGGGCCGGCCTAGCCGCCTCGCTAAAAGCAAAGTGGCAACCAGCGCCGAAAAGTAGTTGAGTTTCTTCCGCTGCCCGTCGGCCATGGCAAACCGCAAGGGATGCCTGCGCGCGGTGTAGGCAAACGCTTCTGGCAGCGTGTGCATGCGCTTTTTGCGCCGCTCGAAAGCCTCTGCTCCGAGGTCCTGCACCACGCGGCGTACTTCCTCGGACGTTGTGGTGGACGGCAGTGGCTTTCCAAACGTGACGCGCACCGGGTAGGGAACGCGCCTCGGAAATTTCCAAAGGAAGCGCCCGCCGGCAAAACTGAAAATCGAGCCCCACACGCCGTCGAGATTCACAGGGATGATGGGCACGTCGACGCCCTTGATAACGCGCTCCATGCCCCGCCGAAACGGCATCATCTGCCCGATACGCGTCATTTGTCCTTCCGGGAAGATGCACACCGCTTCGCCGTGCTTAAGCGCTTCCGTGGCTTGACGCAAGGAGTGAATCATTTCGCGCGGGCCCTGGTCCGACGCAATGGGAATCACGCCGAGAATTTTCGCGAAAGGTTTCACCAGCGGATGCTCGTAGGAGCCGCGGAACATCAGGAATCGGATCGGACGGTCAATCGAAGCAAGCAAAAATGCGGCATCGGCCATGGAAACGTGATTCGGCGTCAGCAGCGCCCCCCCGCGCACGGGCACATTCTCGCGACCCACCACATCGAGCCGGTACAACGTGTGGGTTGCGAGCCACAGCAGCAAACGCAGCAGCGAATCCGGCAGCAAGCACAAGATATAGCCGGAAGCAGCGAGGGTGGCGCCCGCCCCCCAGAAAAAGACTGCCGGCGGGCTAAGCCCGAAGAAATTGGTCAGCAGATAATACAGTCCGCCGGCGGCTCCGATGCCCGCAAAGGAAAGCAAATTCGCGGTTGCGATCACGCCGCCCTTGTGTTGTTCTTCAGGGCGGTGCTGGATCAAGGCATTGATTGGCACGACAAAAAACCCGCCGGCAAAGCCCAGCGCGGCGAGCAAGAGCAGCACCTTGAGAGAAGAAAGCCCGGAAATAGCCAGGGCGAAACCCAACCCGGTCATGCCCAGCGCGCCCAACGGGATGAGACCGTATTCAATCTTCCCGCCGGAAAGGTAGCCCGCCACCACGCTGCCCAAACCAATTCCGATAGCCACCGCCGCCAGCAGCGGCCCGGTGTGCGAACTGCTTAGCCGCAAGACTCTTTCGCCGTAGAAAATGACGTTGTTTTGCAGAAGAGCCCCGAAAAACCAGAAATAGGTGTTGCCCGCCACCGCCAGCCACAGTATGCGATCCCGGTGAATCAGCCGGCCATGCGCCCAGACATCCGCGAAAGCGTTGGCGCGGAATCTCTTCGACGGGTCCGCGGCGGGAACGCGAGTGATGGCCAGCGCCCAAACCAGGCCCACCACGGAACAGCCCAGGAAGATCAAGCCGGAAATGGCCTGGCGGCCGCGGAACGCGTCCGCCATGATTCCGGCTACCACCACGGCGGAAATGATGGCAACAAACGTTCCGAGCTCGATGATCCCATTGCCCCAGGAAAGCAGCTTTTGCGGAAGAAGCTCCGGCAAAAGCCCGTACTTTGACGGTCCAAAGACAGCTGCTTGGGTGCTCGCTAAAAAGACCGCGGCCAGTGCCAGCGTCAGGTTTCCCTCGGCCAAGGCCATGACCGCCAGGAGCATCACGGCCATCTCAAAGACCTTGGTTCCGATCGTGACCGTGCGTTTGCTGAAACGGTCTGCGAGATAGCCGCCGGTCATGGAAAAGAGAATGAAGGGAACCGCGAACAGCAGGTTCAGAATGAAAACTTTGCTGTTTTCCTGTTGCGGCTCGAAATGCATCGCCAGGATGAGGAAGAAAACCAGACTCTTCAGGCCATTTTCGTTGAACGCGCCCTGAAATTGCGTCGCGATCAGGCTCCAAAAGCCAAGCCGCCACTTCTTTTCAGGCTCAGCGGGAAAGGGGGTTCCGGAACTTGCCATCCGCGCGCACCAATCCTCTCCGATCGAAAGGTACAGAAGATAGAACGATTCTAGCAGGGGTTCTTGCGGCCCGGATAAGAGGTTGCCGATTCGGTGACGAAGGAAAAGCCATGCACACCCCGCGGTGGCTACGGGTTCGAAACCTGGAACGACAGGCTATTCTCGCGCTTTTGCTGCCAAGATTTCGACCAGGCCTCGTGCACCGGGCTCTCCGCATAATCGGCGGCAGCTTCCGCATTCGCGAACTCGATGGCGTAGACACCGCTGAAATCGCGGGCCTGGTTGCGCTCCGTTTTCAGCCAGATATTTTTGATGCCCGGAATTTTTCCCGCCATTTCCCTGATGCCGTTGATGGCCTGCTCGCGGTCGTAATTCGACACGTCGTCCCGAAACTTATATACAACGATGTGCAGCACGGTTTTTGGCTGGCCGAAACGGTTCTGCGCGGCCCCGCTGCGCGCATGCAGCGTGCCCGCAGCGACTCCGGAAAAGAACAGCGCGGCCCCCGCCGCGATTTGCACTATCCGTTTCCTGACCAACCTCATGGTTTCCTCCCTATTGTTCGGTCGAAGCAGAGCCTCGACAGTGTAAGCAAGCCGCACGACGCGAAGCAAATCCGCGTGGTCGAAGGCGCAAAAAGTTCGCAAAGAGTTTGACGTACCAACGGCCCGCTCGTTACTCTCCGGAGACACCTTTGGCGGTGGCAAAATGGATTCGTCGGGCGGAGATTCGCAAGGACAGCCGGCACAGCCGCAAGCTCCGCCTCGCTTCCCGCGCATCTGGGTGGGCTACCTGCTCGGAGCGGCAACCATCATCGCCGAGATGATCGCCATTTCGCTGCACCCGGAACTCGCCAAAGAACCCCTTATCGTGCCGCCGCTTTATCTGTTCCTTGCGAATTTTATCAGCCTGGTGTATTGGCTGGTGTGCGTTTATGAGTTTCATGTGCTGCTGGTGCAGGCGTCCTCCGGGACCTATTCCATCAAGCCGCTGCGCGCGGCTTGGTTCCACTTGATTCCGATCTATGGTTTGTATTGGGTTTACAAATGGCCGCGGGAGCTGGCGCGCTTCGTGAATAGCCGCCTTCCCGCCCCATTGATGCGTCCGGAACGCACCGGCTTTGCGATTCTGTTGGCCTTTATCGTGTTTCTTTTGTTGGACCGCGGTTTTGGCATGATTTTATTGTTCTGGGCGGCTTCGCATCTTTCGCGTTGCTTGCGCCTCGCGCTCGCGGTAGATCCCGGGCCACGGCAAGGCCCTTTGCCTTTTTCCTGATTTCCGCTCCAAGGAGAACTGATGCACAAAACGATTCTTTCGATGGTGGTGTTCAGCTGGATTGGCGGTTTCGTTCCCGGGGCCGGGGCACAAAATCTGAGTCCCGCCGATCAAATGGCGCGTGACATTTTTAAGCAACTCATCGAGATCAACACCACCGACTCCGTGGGCAACGTAACCACCGCCGCCGAAGCCATGGCCGAGCGACTTCGCAACGCAGGGTTTGCCGAAGATGATCTTCACGTTGCCGGGCCGAGCGACCGCAAAAAGAATCTCGTGGTGCGCTTTCGAGGCGCCGGGAAGCGCAAACCGGTCCTGTTTATCGGCCATCTCGATGTTGTCGAGGCGCTTCGCCAGGACTGGACTACCGATCCCTTCGCATTTCTCGAAAAAGACGGCTATTTCTACGGCCGAGGCACCGAAGACATGAAAGAAGGTGACGCCATCCTGGTCACCAACTTTATTCGCCTGAAGAAAGAGGGCTTCGTGCCGGACCGCGACCTGATTCTGGCGCTGACCGCCGACGAAGAGGGCGGCACGGCCAACGGCGTCAACTGGCTGCTGAAGGCGCACCGCGACTGGATCGATTCGGAGTATTGCATCAACCTGGACGGGGGCGAATTCGAAAAAGAGAATGGGAAACCTATTCTTGCGGCCATTCAGGCCAGCGAAAAAGTTTACGTCGACTTCCAGTTCGAATCCCTGAATCCCGGGGGCCACAGCTCCATTCCCACGCCGGACAATGCCATCTATCACCTGGCCGGCGCGCTCGTCCGCCTGCAATCGTTTTCTTTTCCGCTGCATCTCAACGAGATCACGCGTAATTTTTTTAAGCGCATGGCTGCGCTGGCTTCGGGACAATTATCCGCGGACCTCGAAACCGTGGTCAAACAGCCCGCGGATCCCGCCGCCGCGCGCCGCCTATCCTCGAGCGCGTATTACAATTCGTTGCTGCACACCACTTGCGTGGCCACCATGCTCTCCGGCGGCCATGCGCCCAATGCGCTTCCGCAGACGGCCCGCGCCAACGTCAACTGCCGCATTTTCCCAGGGGAAGACCCGCAGGGAGTTCTCAAGACGCTCGAGCACGTGGCCAACGACCCCAAAGTAAGAATCAGCATGGTGAAGCAGACCGATCCCGAAGGAAAAGTCGTTCCCGCAGTTCCCGTACCGCCTTCCCCGCTGCTTCCGGAACTGACCGCCGCCATGGAAAAAACTCTGAGCAATACCTGGCCGGGAGTCCCTCTGGTCCCGACCATGTCCACCGGCGCCACCGACGGAAAGTACACCCGCATCGCCGGCATCCCCACCTACGGCGTCTCCTGCATGTTTTTTGACAAGCATGACGACCGCTCGCATGGAAAAGACGAGCGCGTCGGTGTTCAGGATTTCTACGATGGCCTGGCTTTCAACTATAAGCTGATTCGCGAGCTCGCGACCCCACACTAAAGCCAGCGGGCCAAGCAAGACGAAGAAGTACAAAAAAATTCGGCCCGGAGAGAATTCCCTCCGGGCCGCAACATTTCCGCCTGGTGATTCTCCAGGTACCCTTACGGCTTGCCGGGCTGCGCCTCACTCGGTTTGGCATCCGGCTGGGCCGCGGTGCTTGCAGCAATGGGTTTCGCCGGTTCCACGCTAAACCGCGTTAGGTACGGCATGAACGGCGTGACCTCAAACGGCATCTTTTCCCGTTCGGCAATGGTCCCGACCGGCTTGCTCTTAATGAGTTCCAGCCTGTCGCCCCAAGGATCAAGCTTCACGCGTCCGCCGAGCGGCAGCGCCACAACCGTCTGCGGGCTCTGTTTTTGGTCGGCCGGCGTCACGGTCTTGAGGTCCGCTATCACCGGAACACGGTTCCCCAGGTGGCCGCTGATGAGGTTAGGAATTTCCTTTTGACGCTGTTCGAGGGCGGTCAGGAACAGCCCGGCGTTGCCAAGCTGGTTTTTATAAGGCGAGTTATTCAGGAACTGCATGCCCTTCTCACTCGCCGCTCTCTCTTCCTCCGGCGTACGGGCAAACCCAAAGTGACGAAACGTCTCCTTATCGTCCACCAGCAAATTGTCGAAGAATCCATAGGCAGGATCCATGCGATGGCCAAGGACTACGTGTCCCAGTTCATGAGCCAGAATCGTTGCCAGGCTGGCTTCATCGGGAAGCACATCGACCAAGCCTCGGCTTAATACGATCGTATGGCCGATGGTAAAGGACTCCAAAGTCGACACCATCAGAATGCGGCAGCGTACCTCGGGGTCGAGCTCGATATTGTTGGTCACCTCGAGGTTGTTGACTACCGTGTCGAGCACTTTGTCCACTTCTCCGCGCGGCGCGATCAAACCAATGCGCTCGAAACGGTCAGTGACGTTGTCCTCCGCCTGACGGTCCCAAGAGCGCTGCGCCTGAATAGGAGTAAGGTCATTGGCTGTCTTGCTGTCGTCTTGCACCGGGGTCTCGATTAGGATCTTGCTCAATTCCTGTTCCTCCCCGGCATGGCTGAGGTTGTAGCCCCAAAGCCGCGTTTGCGCCCGGAAGTCCAGCCTCTTCGATACCGCGTAATGCAGATCGCTCTCTTGGCTGTAAACAAATGAAGGCAGCCAGAGACCTGGCTGTACGTTGGTGCGCCAGCTGTCGAAGTGGAAGTACCAGCTGGCGTGACCGTTGCCGCTGTATCCGCCGTTAAACCGCACGATGTTGTAGTCCTGATCCTCCACCCAGATGCGCCCGAGGAAACGGCCTTTGCCGGCCCTCTCCGTGGGAGTCACGTCGAATGTCAGGCAGCGCACCTCTCCAAGAAACTCACGCCGCACGTAATCGAACTTGTAATGCTGCTTGTCGAAGCCGTTGGTGTCGATGAAGATCATCTGCAGGAATCCCCCGGGTATGAATTCCGCAGAGAAGGAAAAGAAGTTGCCGATGGCGCCAAAGATCTTCCGTCCCTTGCTGTTGGTGTCCGTCAGGGAAACCAGGGCCACGCCCTTGGAAAAATCCGCGCGGCCAAGAAAGTATTTGTCGCCCGCAGGCACGGACCCGAGGTCTTTGTCCGGCCTCTGGTTCTGAATGTAGGTTTCGACCATCGGCGAGTACTGGCGGATTTGCTGGATGACGCGGTTCTCGTTGGTGATCACCCGGTCGATCACATCCGCCATGGTCCGCGCGGGGACCTGGGCCTGCGGTCCGGGGGTCGCTCGGGCGACCGCTCCCGATCCGCTCAGCAACACACCACAAACAACTGCTGCCACTCTACGCATCTTCCCTCTCCTCAGTAGGCCAGGCGGAACTCGATTCGCACGCGCGCGGGAAAATCGACCGGTTGGCCATCGCGCTTTGCCGGCTTGAACTTGATTAACTGCGCCGCGCGCATGGCGGCGTCATCGAGCCCGTGACCCAAGCCGCTAAGGACCCGGTTTACCTGAATGCTCCCATTCGCCAGAAAGACCATGTCCAGAACTACGTCGCCTTCGATTTTAAGACTGCGCCCTTCCGCCGTATAGACCGGATGCGGTTTTTCCAAAATGTCCACCGGCGTTGTGGGGTTTTCGCTGCTCGCGACTTTTTTCTTGGGCGCTTCCGTGACTACGGATTCATTCGCGAAGCCGCCCTCATGAACCGTGCCCTTTTTCGTGCTGGGGGGAGGATTCGCAATTCCGTTGCCGAAACCCGTGCTCGCCACGGTGCCGCGAATTCCTTTGTCTCCTCCCGTGCCGTTGCCGTAGCCGGGTCCACCGGGCAGTGCGGGGGAACCCAGGCGGTTCACGTTGGTCGCATGGTTCGCATCACCCTTGCCCGGTATCCCATTGGGATCGCCGAATCCGCCTGTTTGCACTTTGTCCAGCGGTGCCACGACCGTCGCGGGCGCCGCGCTGCCGGTCGATAGGTTCCCGACCTTCACCTCATCTCTTGGACGCTTCGGTTGCTTCGTCTCCACTTCAACCTTTTCATCGAACTGCGGATTCAACTCGACCGGCTTCACTTCGACCTTCTTCATTTCCGGCTGGATCGCCTTCGCCGTCATGAACACGTGCGGCTGCTTCGGGTTCAGTTTCACCGGCACGGGAACTTCCGGCTTCGGTTGGACAGCTTTAGGCTTGATCTTCGGCGGGGGAGGCGGCGGTGGCGCGACCGGAACCATCGTCACCGGCTGCATGATTTCGGTAATTTGATATTTCAGCGCGGTCTTCATCTGCTCGGGGAAGGCCATGGGGATGAGGAGCAGAAATCCGAGAACCGCGATTTGCCCAAGTGCGCTGACCCCCATGCGGTCCCAGCGCCGCTCTGCTTCGGGAAGCAAGGCCAGTCGAGCCGACACCGGCCGTGTTCCGATGGTTTTTCTCCATGCTTGCGCGTCGCCCATCCGGCCACGGTTGGAGTCGAAACCGACGCCCATCGACGTCTTGCTTGGTGGATCTACGATCATGGTTGTCATCCGCGTGCCGCCTCGTGAAATTCCGTCCAGAGACAGGGAATCCTAGGGATAGCCGGTGTTCCCAAGTCCGCTGGTAAATTAGGAAGTGCGCTCTTACCAGTACCAGAGTACTGACGAGGCTGAGGGAGCCTGAATAGGACTTTCGTACTATCGAGGCAAAGTCGCTACTGCTCCCGTGAGCGCACCGTAACACACCTTACTTTTCCAACCCCGGCGAGGCGGTTTCCGTTGCGGGCAGAGTTCGCAACACCATCCTAGCATACTCCAATTTCGCCTCCGATTGTTTGTGTTTTGCTCAGCAACTTCCCGTCCAAGGGCTTATGCTCTAGGATGCAAGGGAAATCTCCGGCGTTGGTTGATATAGCGGGGATTACCTTATTCTGTGCCATGGCAAAAGACACGCCAAAGCAAAACCCTGAGCCCATCTCGGGTCTTTTCCGGCTGCTCGATGGTCTCGCCTCCCTCGTCGAGAAACTCTACGCCGAATCGCAAGCGGCCCGCTGGGGGCTGACCTTGGAGCGTCTCGCGCTCGCCCTGGAACGCAGCGCCACGAAACGCTTCGCGGACGCCGCGCCTCCCCGCCAAAAGCTCGAGGATTACCTCGCTGGGCTTCACCTGGAGGACCTCGCCTTGGCCACCGCCTGTGCTGCCGGATGCGAAGCCGCCTGGGAGCATTTTTTCGCCACGTACCGTCAGTATCTTTACTCCGCTGCCGCCGCAATCACTCGGCGCCCGCTCGGAGACGCCTACGCGTGCGAATTTGCCGATTCCTTGTACGCCACGCTCTATGGCCGGGAAACCGCCCTCGGTCGCGTCTCTCTGTTTCATCATTTTCATGGCCGCAGCAAACTTTCCACCTGGCTTCGCGCCGTGCTTGCGCAGCGATACATCGATGTCTTGCGCCAGGAAAAACGCCTTGAGAGTCTCGAGGACAACGATGGTTTCGAGAAAGTCCTCGCTCCCAAGCACAAAACGGACTGGGAACCGAGCGACCCGCGCCGCGCGCGCTACCTTCAGCTGCTGGCCGCGGCCCTCAAGCAGGCTATCGCTTCTCTCGATCCGCTCGATCGCACCCGGCTGATTTCCTACTACCTGAACGACCTGACCCTGGCGGAAATCGGCAAGGCCATGAACGAGCACGAGGCCACCGTATCCCGCAAGCTCGAGCGCGTGCGGCTGGAACTGAAAGACAGGGTCATCGCCATTCTGAAATCCGGGTGTGTTGCGAAGGACGGCCCGCAGGCGCAGTCCGGTGCTCCTCGGCAACCCGGTCTCGATGACGCCCAGATCCAGCTCTGTTTTGAATACGCCACGGAGGCGTGGTCTTTCGATTTTTCGCAACTGCTCGAGGCCATCCCGCCGCAACCCGGGGCTTCCAAATGGCCCCCGCCCGACGGCTGAGCCGGGCTTGCAAGAGAAGCCCTGAGGTCCGTTCTAACAAGGAGAGATAAAGGGATGGCCGCCGAAGAAGACAAAAAGTTTGACGCCGTTTTGAGCGGGTTCCTGGTGGGCGGCCTGCGCGTCCCCGCCGGAAATTTGCATTGTCCGGAATCCGATGTGCTCGCCGCGTACCATGAGCGCTCGCTCCTGCCCGAAGAAATGAATCCGTGGAAAGAACACATTGTTGGCTGCGCGCGGTGCCAGGCCGTTCTTGCCGAACTCGGGGCAACCGACTCCCTGCCAGTTCGAGCTTCCGCAGAAGCTTCGGAAGAGGCTTTGCTGCCGAAATCCCTGGAGCCGGCGGCGGTTGCCCGCGAAGAGCGAGAGCTCACGCCCGCGAAATTCCCAAACAAATCTCGTATCATAACTATCTCCCGTGGCGTGCGTTGGCAATGGCTTGCTCCCGCAGGAGCTCTTGCCGCGGGCCTGCTGGTCTGGGTTGCCTGGCACGAAAATCAGCCGTTGCCATGGAAAACTCCCGCCAGAGTCACAACGGCAGAGCCAGAGCCACCTTCCACCTCCCCGCCGTCCGCTCGGCAGAGCGCAGCGTCTCGACCATTGGATCAGGCACAAACGGATCAATCCGCCAGCCTTTCCAAAGATCAGGCGGCCGCCGCCGGAGCGATTTCCGCCGAGGAAACGCGGATGCCGCGGGCCCTGAAGCAGCAAGAAAAGTCTGAAGCCCGCCTCAAGAGTGCTCCCGCAAAGCCGGCGGCCAACAAAGAGCGCGTTAGGCCGGAGGGCGCCGCCAATGACCTCGTGGCGCGGAGTCCTGCCGAGAACCAGCCGTCTAGCGAACTGAAGCCCGGCGCCGTAGCGACCATGTCGGAAACCGTAGTAGTACAAACGGAAACGGCGAGTGCCCAGACGCAAATGCAGCCAAGCCCGCCGAGCGCGCAGAAATCTGCCGCGCCAAGTCCTCTTCCCGAAGCAGAGCCGGGGAACAAATCAAAATCAGAGTCACGTGCGCCCAACCTGCGCCGGGCCGTGGCTGCACCTCCTTCTCCCGGCACGTCAGCAGCGCTTAGCGGTAATCTCAGTCAATCCTCGGCGCTCATGGCTCGCGCCTCCAATCTGAATTTGATCGTCACCCCCGATAAGAAAACCCTCTGGCGCGCCGGCCATGCGGGCATGATCGAATTCTCTGGCGATGGCGGCGCTTCCTGGTCGCGGCAATCGAGCAATGTCGTTGTGGATCTGACCGCGGGCGCCGCTCCCTCGGAAAAAGTTTGCTGGATCGTGGGCCGCGCCGGAACCATTCTTCTGACCACCGATGCCGGCTCGCATTGGGCCCTCCTCCATTCCCCGCTCGAAGAAGACCTGGGCGGAGTTCGCGCGACCGACGCGCTCCACGCCGCCATCTGGAATCTTGGCAACACGAAAGTCTTGGAAACCGCCGACGGCGGAGTTAGCTGGAAGCCCGCCGCCTCGCAGTGAGCGGCGAGCGGCATTTTTCCGCGATTCTCGGTTGATGCGACCTGTGAGGGCGCGGCTTTATCCCGAGAGGATGCTGCGCCGCGGGTTCAACCACTTGTCCTGTTTGCGGGGGGTTCCTTGCAAGAAATTCCTCGCATGCCGTTCTAACCAAGAACGCAAATCCCGATTGAGGTGAAAGCGAAATGAAAATCCCCACAATTCCGCCAGCCGCGCGGTGGCTTTGCGCCGCCGCCGTTCTCACTGCCGGCGCAGTGATCGCATATCCCGCGGCCCGCAACGAAACCGTTCCGAAGCTCCAGGAAAGAGAAGCGGCCCGCTCGGTCCCCGATCAATCCACCGGGTTGAATGATCAGACCGAGCTGAACGTCACGGTTTACAACTCCAACATTGCGCTGGTTCGCGACGTCCGCAATCTCGTGCTTCCCGCCGGCACGTTTCGCCTGAAGTTCATGGACATCGCCGCCACCGTCAATCCGGCTACCGTGCATTTCCGCTCGCTCACCGACCCGGACAAGCTCGGCGTCATCGAGCAAAACTACGAATACGATCTGCTCGAGCCCGCAAAACTTCTCCACAAATACGTCGGCAAGGAGATGACGCTGGTTCGCACCTACCAGGAAAGCGGCACCACCAAGCACGAAGAGATCAAAGCCACCTTACTTTCCGACAACAACGGACCGGTCTGGAAAATCGGCCCGGACATCGTGACCGGAATGTTCGCCGAGAGCTATCGCTTCCCTGAGGTTCCGGCGAATCTTTACGACCGTCCAACGCTCGTTATGTCTCTGGAAAATTCCGGCCCCCGCAAGCAGCAGATTGAGGCTTCCTATCTTGCCAACAACCTTTCCTGGAACGCCGATTACGTCCTCGCGGTCGCTAGGGACGACAAGAACGCGGACCTCGACGGCTGGGTTACCGTCATCAACAACAGCGGCACCGGCTTTCACAACGCGCACCTCGAACTCGTCGCCGGTGAACTGAACCGTGTGCAACCCCCTGCCGCCATCAATGCCTTGGCCCTCAGGGAATCTGGCATGAACAAGGCTGCAGCACCGCAATTCCAGCAGGAAGCCTTCAGCGAATATCATCTCTACACGCTCGGCCGCAAAACTTCCGTCGAAGACAAGGAAACCAAGCAGATCAGCTTGCTTGAGGGCTCCGGTATCCCGGTCGAAAAGGTTTTCGCCGTCAACGGCCAGAGTTCCTACTATCGCAATCAGCAGGCCCCCGGCGCGCCGCTGAAAGATCCCGTGATGGTCTACTACAAATTCAAAAACGAAGAAAAAAACGGCCTGGGCATTCCTCTGCCTGCCGGCAATGTGCGCGTTTATCAGAAAGACTCCAAGGGCGGCATCCTTTTCGCGGGGGAAGACCGCATCGATCACACACCCAAAGACGAACAGGTCAGCATCCACATCGGTAATGCCTTCGACGTCGTGGCCGAGCATAAGCAAACGGATTACAAGCACGTGGACACGCACACCTGGGAATTCGAGTATGAGATCACCCTGCGCAACCACAAAGACATTCCCATCGTCGTTCAAGTGAACGAACCCATCGGGGGCGATTGGGAAATGCTCTCTTCCAACTACAAGTACACCAAGACGGCGGCCTTCGCGGCGCAATTCAACGTTCCCGTGGCTAAAGACGGTACTGCGGTCCTGAAGTACCGCGTCCGCGCCAAATGGTGATTCTCGACCCTGGTGCGAATGCGCCCCTTTTTCCCGGTTGGGGCACGGTACCTCGTGCCCTTTCTTGTCGCGTGCCGGCCCTGTCTGCCATCTTTGCGCGGTGGCATCCCGAGCGAGGGTCCCGGCCGGAGTTGCCCAGGGTCACTGCGACCAACCTTCCTCCTGGCCCTTCCCACCGGGGAAACATTTGTTGCATTTTCTCCGAGGTCCCTGCTCCATGACAAAATGCCTTGACAGATTTCGTCCCCGCCCCTAGAGTAACGCGCACCGGTGGAATATAGTTCCTTGCATCATCTGTTGCACAAGGCTCTTCGTGTATTCCCTCCGCGCGACCTGCCTGGTGCCTCATAACTGGGCAAGACTGGCAATCTGGGTGGGAGGCTCGCATGCACCGTTTCCGTGTCGCATTCGTCGATTCCTTGTCCGATCGCTTTGTGCTTCCAAAAGGGATGTGGCGCCTCGCCCTTGGTCTCCTTCTTGGCTTCCTCGCCTTCCCCTTGCTTCCTGCCTTCCTCGCGCAAACCACGTCCACCATTGAGGGCACGGTGAGCGACCGCCAGGGCCTGGCGATCTCCGGGGCGGAAGTGAGCGTTACGGCAAACACCCTGGCGGTGAGCAGGAAAACAACCACGGACGCCACCGGAAACTATCAGATTTCCGCTCTGTCCGCGGGCATTTACAGGCTGACCGTTTCTCACGCCGGGTTCAGCACTCAGGAATTTAAAGATTTGGAGATGACTCTAAACCGTACCCTCAAATTCGACGTTTCCCTTGACGTGGGAACCGTCGCGCAAAAGGTGGTGGTCTCCGCCGAGATGCCTCTGCTCGAGACCACGGCTTCCTCACAAGGCGCAACCATCGTTCCCAGCCAGATTGTGAACATGCCCATCAACGGGAGGAATTATCTGGACCTGATGCAGCTGGTCCCCGGCGTGGCCATCAACCGCCAGGCCGATCTCAATAGCGACAACGCCACGCCGGTCCTGGGTGAGCGCGCCAACAACACCGGGTTCCTGATTGATGGTCTTTCCAATCAGGACGAACTGAGCGGCGGCGCGGCGGCGCAATTCAATCAGGACACGATCGCGGAGTTCCAGGTCATCACTACCGGATACAAGGCCGAGTTCGGCCATGCATCGGGTGGCGTCGTCAACGTCATCACCAAGTCCGGCACCAACGATACTCACGGCCTGGTCTCCGCCTACCACCGCAACAGTGCCTTCGACAGTTCCAACATCCCGGGTCAACCCAATGTCCCTTATCTTCTGCGCTGGGACTACGACGTCGCCGGCGGCGGCGCCTGGATTCGCGACAAAGCCTTCTGGTTCGGCTCCGCCGAAGGCATCCACGAAAATCGCCAGCTGAATTTCGTCCCTCCCCCCAATACCCCACAATTTCTTATCGACAACGAGGAAACGTACAACGAGCCTACCACCAACCGCGAGGTTCGCCTGTTCGCCAAATTTGATCAGGTTTTGAGCAATCACCATATCACCGAGCAAATGAACTACACCAACGTCCACGTCAACAGCACCAATCCTCTTTCGGCTGCCAATTCTCTTCCCTCCACGCGCACGAACCTCGGCGACCGCAATTTGCTTCTCGGCTTCAGCGATGTCGTGACCTTTGGGAACTCCGGAAGCCCCTTCATCCTGAATCTTCGCGGCCAGTATCGCGACGAGCCCACGCTCACAAGTCCGGCTCACCCTCAAGCCGGCCCCAACACGACCTTCAACCTTTTCAGCAGCTACACCACCTTCGGTATATTCGGCGATCTAGGCCAGTTCAGCTATGGCGCTACGTTCACTCCCTCGACTGTGGAGCAGAAGTACGGAGCCTTCGGCGCCAACCTGAACAAAGCGATCAGCCGTCACAACTTGAAGTTCGGTTGGGACTTTGAGCGCACTCATGTCGATGGCGTGGAAGCCAACGGGCAGAATGATCAGCTCTTTGCCACGGAGAGCGACTATCAGCAATTCGGCCCCATCGATGCCGGCTTCTTCCTGCTCCTGACCATCGGCGGTCTAACCCCGCAAGCTAATCAAATCAAATTGCGCAACAACTACACGGGCTTGTGGGCGCAGGATGACTGGAAAATTGCCCGCAACCTGACCATCAATGCGGGACTCCGCTGGGACTACGACTCGTCCTTCAATAAAACCGACAATGTCTCACCGCGCGTGGGTTTTGCCTTTTCTGCCACGCCGAAAACGGTTATCCGCGGCAGCTTCGGCCTCTTCTACGACCATTTCCGCCTTGGCCTGGTTCGCGACATCCCGGGCTTCGGTGGCGCGGATATCCGCGAGAGTCAGCCGCTCTCCTTCCCTCGCCTGTTCTACGGCGTGCCCACGATTGCTCCCGCTCTGTTTGGATTGTGCCTCTCGCCCACGCAAACCGACGCACAAATCGCTGGTCAGCCGTGCCCTTACCCATTCGACCCTGCGGGCACTCCTTACTTCGGAGTCGACCATCTGCATAAGATCGGCCCAACGCCGATTCCTGCTAACGTTGCCGTTAACCAAAGCAACGTCCAGCAGCTCTCCGGTCTCGGTCCCAGCGCTTTCCTGACCGCGGCAGACACGGCTACCGGTATGCCGTCCAATTTCTGGTTCTGGGGTCCGTTCGGTGCGCTCTCCTTCAATGTGTTCCAGCCCAGCAACTTCCCGGTAACCATCGATCCCAGCTTTGCCACTCCGTACACCCGCAGCTACACTCTCGGCGTTCAGCGTCAACTCACCAACGATTGGGTCGTCTCCTTGGACTTTTATCACAAGGACATCGTAAACATCCTCGGCGTTCGAGAGACCAATCTTCCCTTTGCGGCCCGTATCGATAACAGCGGCGGCGGCCTGACACAAGTGAATGGCTTCGGGCCGTGGTATGCCGGCACCTACAACGGCGGAGTGCTTTCTTTTGAAAAGCGCATGAGCCGCCGCTTTACCTTAGGCGGCAGCTACTCGTATGTCTCGGAAGGCGACGATGCGCTTTCCTCAAACCTCGGCACCGGCGCCATTGGTGGCGGCAACACATTTCCCACGGACAGCTTTGTCGGCGTCCCGCCCGTGGTGACCGATCCTGGGAACATTGCTCAGGGAGGCCCTTGCCCTGGCGGCACCAATGCCACGGTTTCCTTCTTTGCATGCAACGGCAACTACGTGCCTAAGGCGGGCGTTTTTTACAACGGAGCCGCCCTCGATACCGGCCACTCCGATTTTGCCCTGCGCCACACTTTCGAAGCCCACGGGCTAGTGCAACTCCCCTGGAAGATCCAATTCAGCAGCCTTTTCCGGGCACAGAGTGGTTTTCCTTATACGCAGAACGCCCTTGTCCCTATCGACCAGGACGGCAATGGAAACTTTAACGGCAGGGATCTGAAAACCGGACGCAACGCTTTCACCGCCCCGCACTTCCTGAACATGGACACGCGCATCGCGAAGACATTCAACATCACCGAGCGCGTCAGGGCGCAAGCCATGTTTGAATTCTTCAACCTTTTCAACAGCGCGAATCCGGCTGCGGTGAATCTAAATCAGAATCACACGCCCTTGAATCCCGGAGAACCCATTTTCGGCACGGTTACACAATTCCTGCCTGGCCGTGAAGGTCAGATTGGCCTGCGCATCGAATTCTGAGTTGGCCTCACGCCGGAAAGGACCGCGATGCAAAGACCGACGCCGGTAATATGCTTGTCCGCACTGCTTCTCGCGGCTGTGCCCAACCCTGCGCAAGCGCAGAAGAAGAAACCTGCTTCTCCCGCCGCTGCCTCCGCGGCTCGAGCGGCCTCTCCCGCTGCCAAGCTCGAGGGCCTTGATGATCTCGCTCGTCAAGCAATGAAGGAATGGAAAGTCCCGGGCGTCGCCCTGGCCGTCGTACAAGACGGCAAAGTCATCTACGCCAAAGGATTCGGCTATCGCGATCTCGAAAACAAACTCCCGGTCACGACCGCAACCCTGTTTCCCATCGGCTCGATCACCAAATCCTTCACGGCTCTCACCTTCGGCATCCTCAGAAACGAAGGTAAGGTCGACTGGGACAAGCCCGTCCGCACCTACCTCCCGGAGTTCCAGATGTATGATCCGGTCGCCAGCGAGCAGGCCACGCCCCGCGATCTTTTCTCGCATCGCACCGGTCTACCTCGCCACGACCTGGTTTGGTATTCCTCCGATTTCAGCCGCGAAGACCTCGTCAGCCGCTTGCGCTATCTCAAGCCCAACAAGGGCTTTCGCAGCGCCTATCAGTACAACAATCTCACCGTCATGACCATGGGCTACCTCGAAGGGAAGCTCACCGGTCTTGGTTGGGAAGGCTCGATTCGCGAAAAGATTTTTGCTCCGCTGGGCATGTCGCATTCCGATTTGTCCGTCGCGGATATCGAAAGAGCCGACGACCACGCCCTCCCCTACGAACTAAAGAAGGAGGTCGTCACCAAGGTTCCGTTCCACAACATCGACGCCATCGGTCCCGCAGGCGCCATCAATTCCAGCGTTGACGACATGGCGCACTATTTGATTTTTCAGCTGGGCGAGGGCAGATACGACGGCAAGCCCATCGTCGCCGAGAGCGACCTGCGCGAAATGCACAGCCCGCAAACGGCCATCCCCGATCCGCCGCCCGCATTCAGCATGTCCGGTCTCGGCCATTTCAGCTACGGGCTGGCCTGGGTGGTGACCGCGTATCGCGGCCACAATCTGGTCTGGCACAACGGCGGCATCGACGGCTTCTACGCGCTGCTGTCCATGCTTCCCGACGACCACCTGGGCGTGGTGGTGCTCACAAATCTGCCGCACGGCCAAACGCCGGAAGTTCTTGCCTACAACGTCTACGACCGTCTGCTCGGGCTCGATCCTTTGCCCTGGTTCGATCGGTTCAAGGACCTTGAAGCCAAAGGCAAGAAACAGGAAGAGGAAGCCAAGAAGAACAAGCCCGCCGACCGCAAGACCGGCACGCATCCCTCGCACAGCCTTGCGGAGTACGCCGGCGAATACCAGAATCCGGGCTACGGCATCCTGAAGGTTGCGGTCAAGGGCGACGCCCTCGAGCTGAGCCTTAACCGACTGGGCCCATTTCCGCTCGAGCACTACCACTATGACATCTTTCGGGTCCCCGAGGATTCCGACAGCGTCGCGGCCGGCGAAAAGTTTCAGTTTGAGATGAACAAGAAAGGCGACATCGACCGCATCGCCGCCACGCTCGAACCTGCGCTCGGCGAAGACCTCGTCTTCACGCGCTCGCCCGAAAAAGTCGCAAAAGACCTTTTGCAGCAACTCGCGGGCGACTACCTGCTCGCCGACGAGACCGTGACCGTTGCTCTTGTGGGTGATGTTCTGCGCCTCACCGTGCCAGGCCAGCCGGTGTACGAGCTGATTCCCCGCAAGGAACTGTCGTTCGACGTGAAGGGCCTCCCCGGCTTCAGCATCGACTTTCAGATGGAGGCCTCCGGCAGAGTCAGGGAAGCCGTCTTCAACCAGCCGAACGGCGTCTTCCACGCCAAGCGCAAATAGCCGCTAGCTTGAAAAGCAAACGCCGAGGTGCGAGCAACGTACTTGCCTGGCCATCCTGCGGAAAACTCTGACAGAAGGTCGTAGCACCAGCCTCGACGGCGGCCTAAAGCCGCAGCTACCCGCTGGGCTCGGCGACGAAGATCATTTCGGGCGAGTCGTCACGGATGGGCGTTTTGTCAAAATCTCCATATTCCGCACCCACGCGGAAGCCGCAGCGCGAGAGCAGGTGCTCGACTTCGTAGCGGAAGAAATAGCGTAGCGGCCAGGCAAACACCAGGCGCTCCTTGCGCCCGTCGGGATGTTCGATGGTGTAGATCATCTCGGAGTCATTGCGCTGCTCGGCGCGATGAAACGCGGCAACACGTTCGCTGATGCGCACCTGCTTGCCCTGGTGCGTCCTGTACTCGACCAGCGGGGATTCGCGCATGTGGACGGGATCGTGGATGCGCTCGGCGTCGGTCTGGAACACGTCCAGGATGAGGCGGCCGGCAGGCCGGAGATGCTTGCGGACCTGCTCGAGGCAGGCCATCTGGTCGCGCACCTCGAGCAAGTGCTGAAACGAACGGAACGGAATAAGGATGAGCTGGAACTTTTCGCCCAGGTCAAACTGGGTCATGTCGCCCTGCACGAGATGGACGCGTTCGCGCTCTTCTTTGTTGAGCGCGGCGCGCTTGCGCGCGGCGTGCTCGAGCATGCGTTCGGAAAGGTCGAGACCGGTGACGCGCTTGCCCATTTGCGCGAGCGCCATGGCGATGCGCCCGGTGCCGCAGCCGAGCTCGAGCACGGGATCGCCGAACTCCCGCGCGGCGTCGCGGTAAAACGCGACGTCCTGCGTGCGCTGACGCACGAGCGGCGCTTCGTCGTAGTAGTCCGCGATGAACGAATCGTACAACGCGGGGGGCATTTTTTTTTCGTGCAATCGCGGTCCTTGATCTTTCGAGAGATTTTCGCCTTCAGGCGGTTTTAAGAGACTACGGCATCGGCTTCGATTTCCACAAGCATTTCGGGGGAAATCAGCTTGCTCACTTCGACCATGCTCGTCGCGGGACGAATCTCGCCGAAAAATTCTCCGTGCGCGCGGCCCACCTTTTCCCATTCGGAAATGTCGGTGACGTAAATGCGCGTGCGCACGACATCCTTCAGTGCCGCACCGGCCTTCGCGAGCGCGGCTTCGATGTTGCGGATGGTTTGGATGGTTTGCGCGCGGGCGTCGCCTACGCCCACAATTCTTCCGTCGGGCCCCGTCGCCGTGGTTCCCGAAACCGTGACGGTGTTGCCGATGCGCACCGCGCGCGAGTAACCGACAATCGGCTCCCAGGGCGCTCCGCTGGAAATGTTTTGCCTGTCCATGTTTGATCTCCTTGGGCTCGATTCTCTACCATCGGCAGTACTATGTTCGCGTGCCCGAAAGAATAATCCAATCGGCATCATTTCAACACTGGCGGCGGGAAGTATCCGCGGGTTTTGCAATGATGCTAAACTGAAGGCACCTTCGCGGAGAAACCGCCAACCAAAAGAGACCGAGACAAGGGATGAAGTGCAACAACATTCTCGAAGCAATCGGGCATACGCCGCTGGTGCGGCTGAACCGCATTACCAAGGACCTGAAGCCGCGGATCTACGTGAAGGCGGAGTTCATGAACCCGGGCGGGTCGGTGAAGGACCGCATCGGCATGACCATGATTAATGACGCCGAAAAACGCGGCCTGCTGAAACCGGGCGGCACGATCATCGAAGGCACCTAGGGGAATACCGGCATGGGGCTGGCGCTGGTGGCGGCAGTGCGCGGCTACAAATGCGTGTTTACAACAACGGACAAGCAGTCGAAGGAAAAAGTGGATTTGCTGAAGGCCCTGGGCGCGGAAGTCATCGTGTGCCCCACGGCAGTGGAGCCGGAAGATCCGCGCAGCTACTACTCGGTGGCAAAGAAACTCGCGCGCGAAATTCCCAATTCCTATTATCCGAATCAGTACGACAACCCGATGAATCCCGAGGCGCACTACCTCACCACGGGACCGGAGATTTGGGAGGACAGCGAAGGGAAGATCACGCACTTTGTTTGCGGGTTGGGCACCGGCGGGACCATCAGCGGCGCGGGGAAGTATCTGAAGGAAAAAAATCCCGCGGTCAAGATTATTGGCGTCGATCCATACGGCTCCCTGTATTACGACTTCGTGAAGACCGGGACCACCATTAAAGCGAAGACCTATGTGGTCGAGGGCATCGGCGAAGATTTTTTCCCGGCGACGATGAATTTGAAGATTCTCGATGACATTATCCAGGTGAATGACGAGGAGTGTTTTGTGGTGGCGCGGCGGCTGGCTAGATTGAAAGGACTGATCACCGGAGGTTCGGGTGGCGGATGCCTGTCGGGCGCTTTGCGGCTGGCGACAAACCTGGGGCCCGGCGATTTTCTGGTGGCGCTGCTGCCCGACACGGGGATGCGCTACCTGAGCAAAGCGTACAACGACGAATGGATGCGCGAGCGCGGATACGTGGATGCGGCGGTGCAAATCACGGCAGCCGAAGTGGTGAAGGCCAAGCATGCCGCCGGCAAGGTGCGCGAACTGGTGATTGCGCGGCCGTATCAGACCGTTTTTCACGCGCTGAAGAGCATGCAGGACCAGGACATTTCGCAGATTCCCGTGTTCGAGGAGAACACGCCGATTGGGACGATCTACGAGGATCAGATTTTGAATTTGGCGCTGCAAGGCAAGGATTTGCGGAAGCTGGTGGTGCGCGAAGTGATGAGCAATCCCTTGCCGCAAGTGCCGAAGACGGCGCCGGTCGAGCGCGTGACGCACATCCTCAGCCACGAAAACCCGGCGGTGTTCGTGGACATGGGCAATTCGCACTTCGAAATTCTCACCAAGTACGACCTCATGAGCACGGTGGCCTCGCTCATGGAGCAAAAGCGGTAGGGAGAGCGCGTGACGCGAAAGGGTTCGGTCAGATTCTTCTGGGTTGCTGCTCTCCGTCTTTGCTCCCGCCTGGCTTTCTCTCGGTGTTGCGATTGCCCAAGCCTTGCGCACAGGCGCGGGGAAGAACCGCAGCCCTCGATACGGGTGACCAAGGCCTTTGTTTTGGCAAATGTGCAAACAGCTAAATGAAAATCTACGATTTCAATGAGCGGCTGAAGGACGCGATTCTCATCGCCGATGGAGCGATGGGTTCGATGCTGCACGAAGCGGTGGGTCCGCAGCGGTGCTTCGACGAGTTGAACGCGACCGAGCCGGAAGCGGTCTTCCGCGTGCATCAGGCATACATCGAGGCGGGCGCGCAGATCATCGAGACCAATACGTTCGGAGCGAATCGCTTCAAGCTGGCGCCGCTGGGACTCGGCGACGAGGTGCAGCGATTCAACAGCCGCGGCGTCAAGATTGCGCGGGAAGCCCGCGAGTCCGCGGCGCGGGAAGTGCTCATCGCGGGCTCGATCGGGCCACTCGGTCTGGGTGTGCAGGCGCGCCATCCCGACGACAAGGAGATCCTGGATGTTTTTTATGAGCAGGCGCTGGCGCTCGAGGAGCGCGGCGTCGATTTCTACATTCTCGAAACTTTTTCCTACATCGAAGAGATCTTGCTCGCGGTGGATGCCATTCGCTCGTTTTCCGGCTTGCCCATCGTGGCGCAGCTCACCTATTCGGAAGAAGGCACGACCCACGGCGACATTCGGCCTTCGGACGCCGCGGCACAACTAAAAAGCAAAAATGTGCAGGTGATTGGCGCGAATTGCACGCTGGGTCCGCAGGCGCTGCTCCCGATTTTGCAAGAGCTTGCGGCGGTGGACGACAGTCGAACCAGCGGCATGCCCAACGCAGGCTTCCCCAAGCGAGAAGGCGACCGCATCGTGTATCCGAAATCGTCGCCGCAATATTTCGCGCTGTTTGCCCGCGAAGCGGCGGCGCTGGGAGTGCGCATTCTGGGTGGCTGCTGCGGTACGACGCCGGCGCACATTCAGGCGATGGCGGAAGCGGTCAAGTCGCTGCGCCCGGCGAAGGCCCATGCTACGTCCCCGGTGGCGGTGGAAGCAGTCGCGAAGCCGGCCGCGGTCTCGCAGCGCGAACCCGAGAGCCGATTCTGGAAAAAGCTGAGGAAAAAAGAGTTCACGATTTGCGTGGAAATCGATCCGCCAAAAGGACTCGCGCTCGACCGCATCTTCGAGCAGGTGGACAAGGTGATGGCCTCGCGCAAGATAGACGCCATCGACATCAACAGCGGAGCGATGGCGCGCGTGGGGATGGACGCGCTGGTGGTTGCCGGTGCGCTCGAAGCGCGCGGTGTGGAAACCATTCCGCATTTGACGACGCGCGACCAAAATATTATTGGGCTGCAAGCGGCGCTGCTGGGCGCGTGGACGGTGGGCGGTGTGCGCAACGTGCTGGCGATTACCGGCGACCCACCTTCGGTGGGCGATTACCCGGAAACCAGCGGCGTGTATGAAGTGGATTCGGTGGGCCTGGTGAAAGTGCTTAGCCGGCTGAATCAAGGGACGGACTGGGCGGGCAAAACGCTGGGCGGCGCGACGAATTTCGCCATCGGCGTGGCGCTCAACCCGGTGGCCGATGATCTGGATAATGAAATCGCGCGTTTCCATGCCAAGGTGGAAGCCGGCGCGCACTATGCGATGACGCAGCCGCTGTTCGACCCGGAGCATTGGCACGCGTTTTTGAAAAAGCTTGGCGACAAGCCGCCCATTCCCATCTTGATCGGGGTCTGGCCGCTCAATAGCTATAAGCAGGCGCTGCGGTTGAACAACGAAGTGCCTGGCATGGTTATTCCTGAGGCGTTGTTGAAGTCCATGGAAGCTGCCGGAGCTGCTGCGCGCGATTGCGGCTTCCAAGTTGCAAGGCAGATGCTCGCTTGGGCGCGGAGCGAGCTTGCCGGCGCCTACCTCATTCCACCGTTCAAGCGTTACGAAGAGATTTTGGAAATTCTATAGCCACCCTAAGCCGGTGTCAGGCCAGAATGAGCTCCTTTGAGCGGCTCCTATTTTAGGACTCTGATGTCTGACCTGAACCTCCCCCGTCTTCGCACAAGGAACTTCTATAAAAGGATACGTTTCGGATTCCGATCGAAGGCCTCGCGCCAGGAAACTTCTAGGGATTCGGCTGGGGAAAAGACACGGTGCTGGTGTGGTCGTGGATGATCTTCCAGCCGTCGGGGAACTTCTCCCAAACGAGGGTGAACACGCCGCCGACGTCGCCAGCGGTTTCGCGCTTCAGATGCCACTTGCCCAGAACCAGCGCGGCGTCGGGTCCCAGAAACCGTATCTCCAAGTCGGAAAAATCCAGTTCGCCCATGGAGTCGCGGTCAGGATAGTTTTTCTTGTAGCGCGCGACCACGCCGTCCCAGCCGCGCGCGACTCCGTTGCTTCCGGAGAAAGTCAATTCGGTCGAATGCCAATAGCCGGTCAGAAAGGCTTCCACATCGCCGCGATTCCAGGCCGCTTGCTGCGCTTTCAGTACGGCGTTGATGGCAGCGCGTTCGGCCTCACGCGCATCCCCTGGTTTGCCGAACGGCGGCCAGGCGAAAAGCGTAAGGCAAACTGCGAGCAACGCTATCCGAGCAGTGGTCCATACCGTGATGCGAGTCCGAGCCATGGTCCTTTTCTCCCTCCCCACAAGGGGTTCGCTGCATCTCCAACCGAGCGACCCGTAAGTGACTGATAAGTTGGAGGATAGGCTGGCCGCAAGGAAATGACAAGGCGTTCTTTCAAAGAGGCGTCCGAAACCCGGAGGAGACGGCTTTGTTTTCGAGGACGTTACGCCGGTCGTTCCACGCCCTTAGTACTTCGGAGCCATTGGAACTATTCTTGCGCCCGGGCAATATCCCTTATACGAGGCAGAGGGATGTTCGCAGCCATAGTATTTACGATCTCAATGGTGGCCCTGTCACAGTTTGCTCTCTACTACCTGAGGGCAGTGCTGACGGGGGTTGCCGCTCTTCCGGTCTCGGACCGAGTGCTGGCTGCAGCCCATATCGAAGAGGCACGCCTTTTGCCGCAACACTTTGCAACGCTAGCCCAGCTGCATGATTTGACGCCCGATCTCGAAACTGATCGCGGAGGGCTTGGCCTGGTGCGCGTCTATTACCGCTTTGTGCAGGCTCTCGGCGTCCTGCTAGGCAAGCACATGCCGGCGCTCGCTGCCTGGAGCGAGCAGGAGCGCGCGATTTGCGCGCGCTACGCCGCCGTGCAGGTAGGACGCCGGCTGCAGGCGAATCTGGAGCTGGCGGCTTCGCTTCGTTCCTGTTAAGCCCTTTTAAATTAAACCCACTCCAACGCATCGCAAATTGCTGCGGTATCCCGCAAACCGTTCCGCGTTACGGCAAGCGGATGACGCAGGGGAGCTTCACGGACAGGAACGAAAGCAACTTCTCACTGGTTCGATTGGTTTCTAAGCTAGGGCGCAGCACGGTGATCCCGCTCGACCTATGCCAGTTCCTTTCGCGCGACCTTGCTGGCGCGGGCGGCAGCTTCTTCGAGCATTTTGCTGATGCGGCGGTCGCGGGCTTCCGGGCTGCGATAGTAGAAGACACTGAGCAACTGGTGGCGGCGTTGCGTCGGAGACATGCGCTGCCAGCCCTGATAAGCGCGAGGATCACGCGCGAACGCGGCTTTCAGGATGGGAGGCAGGTCGCGTTCGGCTTCCATGGCGGTCAGCAAGCGCTCGGCAATTTGCTCCGCGCGGCGCATGCGCGCGTCCCTGCTTTTTGGTTGCGTGATCGAATCGGTGAACCACTTGCGGATGGAATAGCTGAGATTGTCGAACCAGCGGCCGAGCGCGCGATCCTGCGAGAGGAAGCGCTTTAGTTCTACGGGGACAACAGCCTTGCGGACTTCCAAGTCCGGTTCGAGGCAAAAATGCGCCGTGCCGCCTGGACGCACATCGCCGCCTGCTTGCATGCGCTTGTTGACGAGAAGGAAGTGATAGCCCCTGCCTGTGGGGAACAGTGCTGTGCGAAACGGGAAGCCGTTGATTTCCCCTTTGACGCGGAGCCTGCCGCGCACGCTCCAGACTTTGGAAACGTCGAAGGGGATGCGAATGATGACCCAGCCGAGACTCGACGACTGCATGCGCTCAAGAGTGGCCTTGAAGGATTTCTCGACGGCTTTGGGCTTTGTTTTCACAAAGGAACCCGAGAAAGACGCGAGTGAGGACAAAAACAGGGCACTCCGGGCCCTGCTTCCTCCCGAGAGTTCCCGTTCGAAACGGCAGCGCTACTTCGAAAAGCTGGCGACGGCCTCGGCTTCGGTGTTGTAAACGTCGAAGACGGTCATCAGCTTGGTGATCTGCAGAACTTCCTGGAACTTGCTGCCGAGATGGCAGAGGCGCAACCCCGCGCCCTGGGATTTAGCGCTGTGATGGGCGGCAACCAGAGTGCCCAGCCCGGCGCTGTCGATAAACGTCACGTTGTCCATGTTGAGGACAATTTTCTTTTTTCCCGAGGCGATGAGGCTCTTCACTTTTTCTCGCAGCGCGTTGCTTTCCTCGCCGAGCACAATACGGCCGTCCAGCGCCACCACCGAGACGCCATCCACTTCGCGATTGGTCATCTTCAATGCCACGTTCGTTTCCTCCTCGTCAAAAAGAGGTTCCGGCGGCAACCCGTGCCGGAGCCGTAAAGCTTATCAAATTAGGGTTAACCGGGAGCGATGAATCGTAATCGAAGACCTGGCGCCGGTCAAATTTCCTGAAGCCACCGCAGCCGATTTGCAGACCGCCGGGGAACGGCTAATAGTAGTCCGCGCAGGACATGTAATAGCCGCAGACCGAGCAGATCAACTTGCAACGACGCGATTCCAACCGCTCGGAGCAAACCGGGCAATACCGCGACGGATCCTCGTTTCGAACGGCCGGAAGCTCGCCGGCGTGCGAGGACGCTTCGATTGAATCGAAGGCCTTGACCGATCGAGCTGAGTCGCCGGCAGAGGCCGGATTCGCGGTGAAATTCACGGCTGCACGGTTATAACACAGGGAGGGGACCGGGGGGTAGGGATTAAGGGACCTTGCCCTCCCCCAGTTTCTGAGTACCCGCAAAGAGAAAAAATGTAAAAATGTGTTGACACAAAGGTCGCTATTGTGTTTCATACAATAGAATGAAACAGAAGAACATCCTCGATTCCCGCGATCGGCTCGCCCAGCGACTTCCGGACCCCACTCAGATTGCGCGCGGCACTTTGCTGCGGCGAACCATTCGCCATGCTCGAGGCTGTTCGAAGTGCCGGGCCGGAGGAGGACATCCGGTCTGGGTGCTCACGGTAACCTACCCGGGTGGGAAGACGCGGCAGTTCAGCATTCGTCGGGAGCAGCGCACGCAGGTCCAGCAGTGGGTGCGCAATTATCAGCGTCTGAAAGAGGGATTGGAAGCGATCAGTGAATTGAATCACGAGCTGCTGCGGCCTTAGCCGGTGGCTTTTTTTGTTGAGGTTTGTGTGTTTCATTTATATAAATGAATCAAGAAGAGGACCTTCTTTCCGCCGTCCGGGAGCTCGTCGATGCGCACTTCTCCGACCTCCGCCGCACGGTGCGCAAGAACCTTGCCCGTCTGACTTGCGCTTTCCTCCACTTGGCCTGGAGCATCCGTTTCGGCTACGGCGGACTGCACCTCACTTCCATCGCCCGCGTCCTACCCCAAGGCAAGAAGTTTAAAAGCAGCTATAAATGGCTCTCGCGCTTCTTGAAATGTAAGTACTTTGACGCTTCCAGTCTGGCCGAGTGCATGCTGGCGGTGATCTTGGGACAGAAGCCCCCGTCCTGGGTGATCGTGCTGGTCGACCAAACCACCGTGAATGGCGTCGAGGTGGTCAATGCCGCCATCCCGTTTCAAGGGCGAGCCGTGCCGGTCGCGTGGGTCGACTTTGAATATCCTTGGAAGACGGTCGATCCCGCTTCGCAAAACACCATCGAACGTTACCTGCTCACCTGGTTGGGACTGGCGGTCCCGCGCGGGGTACGACTGATTTTGATTTTCGATCGCGGCTACGCCCGGGTGGAGTTGATCAAGGATTTAAAGCACGGGCAGCAGCCGTTCCTCATTCGCGGTCGCCGCAAAGTGATCGTGCAGACCAAAGTGCGGGGCCGCCAGCGACGGCTGAGCTTGGGGCGGCTGCCCCATCGCATGGGCCGTCCGCTCCGTTATCGCCACGTCCTCTACCATAGTCAAAAAGCCGAACCAGTAGACGTGATCGTGTATCGCGGGAAAGGATTTCAAGAGCCCTGGTTTTTAATCGTGCCGCCGGATTCCGAAGCTTGGCTCCCCACCGAAGAAGTAGTCCGGCTGTATCGGCAACGCATGCAAATCGAGCAGTGTTTTCGCGATTGGAAAAGCCACCTGGGGCTGCGCGGCTTGCACCTGCAGGTGCAAAAATCCGAGCGCCTGCTGCGGGTGCTGATGGGATTCACCCTCGCTTATTTGATCGTTCTGCTGTTAGGGACAGATCCGTTCGCCGAAAAGCTCCGCCCCTACTTTGAACAGCAGCGGCGTAAGCCTCGCCACGGAACCTGCAAGGTCCTCAGCGTACTATCCATCGCTTTGCAGGTGCTCTCCGATGCGCGTTGGGAGCAACGAGCGCGAAAACGCTTGATCGAGATTCTCGCGCGACTGGCGCAGGGGCGTGGAGTGGCGCTGCTGCCGGCCTTCTCGCCCTAACCAGCAGAGCTCGCTCTCTTCTCGCAATCCTCGATCCTCTTCTCCGGTCCGTGTGGAGAAATTGTCTGCGGTGCTCCCGAGTTCGGAATGCCGAGTTGCTCTTGCCGAAAGAAACCACTCCGTCTGCCTGGTTTCGGAGAATGCGTCAACACTACGTCAGTTTCTGTGTGCAAGAGAGTTCATCGCCCTCGAATAAATTTCGCCAGGGACCGCGACAGCCGCATCGAAACTGGTGGTCGCATGAAATACTCGCGAGAGCGCCCAAAATACTGGGGGAGGGCAAGCTAACTCGAGGCTTGCGACAGCGAACCAGAACTGTCATCATTCGTGACTCTGGCATTTTTCCAGGGATATTTGTTTGGCTCCATGTGTTTCATTGAAGCTCGAGCCACAGAAGCAGGCGCATGAGTACATCTCGCAATCCGCGAATTCTCGAGAGTACTCCCGAACACGAACCTCCTGGGTTTAGCTCGGTGCTCCGCCTAAGCTCTACCTATCAAACGATCCTTTTAGCTGGCTTTGTGGGCGTGTTTTCCTATCTTGCCGCGAAGCTGGGCGGAGCATTGGTATTGCGGCCCCAGATGATCTGGCCTCTCTGGCCGGGATGCGCGTTTCTGGTTGCAGTGTTATTGCAAGTCCAACGAAAAGCCATCTGGCCTGCGCTTCTTGCGGCTGGACTTGCGGGATTTGCACTATACGACTTACAGGCCGGTTTGACATTCCGCTCGATTGCCCTACTTCTTCTGGCAGATACGGTGGAAGTTCTTGCGGCCGCTCTCGCCGTAAGCTACGCATTCAATGGCACGCCCCGTTTGACGAGCGTCAGGTCGCTGGCGAAGTATTCATTATTCGCGGGGATCATCGCCCCGATTGCCGCGGCTGTCATCGGTGCCCATGCTGTGAGCGCAGGCTACTTGGCTCGGTGGAAGGTTGGGTTTCTCACCGAGAGCCTAGCTCTGTTGACTTTAACGCCCGCCATTCTGAGTTGGGCGGACATGGTCCTCAAGCCCGCTAAGAAGCCCGTAACTTACTACTTCGAAATCGTGTTGATGTTCGTTGGACTGGTGATCGTAGCGTATTTCGCTTTCGTGGCCCCAGGCGGGATTAGCCGCCCAGCTCTTCTTTATTCCCTGGTGCCATTCCTGCTGTGGTCTGCTTTGCGTTTCGGAATTGCGGGGATTACGAACTCGACGATAGTGATCGGCCTTTTCTCGATTTGGGGCATTATCCATGGGCGGGGCCCGTTCTCGGCTGGCGCTCCTGCCAGCAATGTGTTCTCCTTACAGCTTTTCTTTTTGTTCGCAGCGAGTCCTTTCATGTTCTTGGCAGCTCTGGTCGAAGAGCACAAAGAAGCCGAGCGAGAACTTCGACGTGGTCAAGAACGGTTTCGGCTGGCAGCTCAAACCGGAAAGATGTACGCATACGAATGGGATGTCACTAGCGATATTATCATTCGATCAGAAGAAAGTGTGAGTGTCCTGGGTTTCACCGACAAAGAGAAGGCACTTACCCGCAAACAATTGCTGAACAGGATTCACCCGGAAGACCGAGCACTGTTCAGCGCTTCCTTTGAGCGCGTTACTCCCGAAAACCCAAATAACAGAATGACTTACCGCCTGTTGCGGCCGGATGGGACGATTCTTTGGTTGGAGAAGAGTGCACGCGCCTTTTTTGATGACCAAGGCAAGATGCTGCGGATGATCGGTATGGTTGCAGATGTCACGGAAAGAAAAAAAGCGGAAGAAGCCGTACTTCAACGAGAGGCGGAGCTGTTACAGGCACAGCGAGTAGCGCAACTCGGGAGTTGGCAATGGGAGCCAGAAACGGATGAGGTGACTTGGTCCAGGGAACTCTACCGAATCGCGGGCCGCGATCCCAATTTGCCGCCTCCTAACTTTAGGGAACAATCACAATTGTACGGGCCTGAAAGTGCCGGACGCCTGAAGTGCGCCGTCACGGAGGCATTACGAACCGGGACACCTTACGAGCTCGATCTCCAGATGATTCGGCCGGATGGCAGCACAAGATGGATCATCGATCGAGGCGAAGTGTTGCGCGATGCTGCCGGTCAAATCGCGTTGCTTCGCGGGACGGCTCAGGACATCACCGAACGCAAGCAAGCCGAGGACGCGCTGCGAGCGAGCGAAGAGAAGTTCCGCAATGTGTTTCGGGATGCGGGAATAGGCATGGTGATCGTTTCTCTTGAGGGCCATTTTCTCGCCGTGAACGACGCCTTCTGCGAGTGTCTCGGCTATAAGGAACAGGAGCTGCTCCACAAGACCGTGCAGTCAGTTACCGCTGCGGAAGACTGGCCGTCTTTCTCCCAGAGGCTCCGTGAAACACTTGAGCGGGGGACGAGTTTCCAGAGAGTTGAGAAGCACTGCGTTCACAAGAGCGGGCGCATCGTGATCACGGAATGCAGCGCTTCATTAATTCGAGGTCCCAGCGGCGAGCCTCGATATTTTGTCGGGGAGGTTTTGGACATTACCAAGCGTAAACTGGCTGAGGAAGCCCTTTCGAGCGTAAGCCGCAGATTGATTGAAGCTCACGAAGAGGAACGTACGCGGATTGCCAGAGAATTGCACGACGACATCAATCAGCGCATGGCTTTGTTGGCGGCGAATCTCGAGAGAGCTAAGGAAGCTCTGTCTGCTTCGGAAGGTCGGGCGAGGACTCTTGTTGAACAGGCCAGTCAAAGCGTTGCAGACCTCGGGTCCGATATTCAATCGTTGTCGCACCGCTTGCATTCGTCAAAGCTGGAATACCTGGGGCTCGCTGCGGCGTGCGCTGTTTTCTGCCGGGAGATTTCAGAGCGACAGAATGTCGAGATTGACTTTCAGTCGAACGCCGTCCCGAAGGCTCTTCCCAAAGAAATTTCACTGTGCTTGTTCCGTGTCTTGCAAGAAGCCCTCCTGAACGCGATCAAGCATAGCGGCGCACAGCGGTTTGAAGTGTCGCTCACCAATGTGTCGAATGGCATTGAGCTGAGAGTTCATGATTCAGGAATTGGCTTTGACCCGGAAAAGGCCATGGCCGGGCACGGACTTGGCCTCACCAGCATGCGGGAACGCCTGAAACTGGTAGATGGGCGGCTGTCAATCGAATCGAGGCTGCACGCCGGAACAACCATTCACGTTCGCGTGCCTCTCGCTCCCCAAGCGAGGTCTGCGGCGATCGGATAGACGCTGATAGGCAGAAACGGAGTTGTCCCCCGACTTTTTCCTCCCCTTTGAGACTCGCCAAGGAGCGTTGCATTGTCTCAAGCACTTCACATATCCTCGCGATCATGGAACGGCTGCGGACTTGTTCCTTCGTGTTTGCTGTTCTCGGCTCTATTATTATTGCCCCGCAGGACCGGTCTACAACGAAAGCTGCCAGGATTGACGAACTAATTTCCCGTTATCAACAGTGCGGTTACTTCAATGGTTCGATCCTCGTGGCCGAGCACGGCAAGGTTATTTACGAGAAGGGCGTAGGCTACGCCAATATGCGAATGCACACCCCGAACACGCCTCAGACGAAATTCGGGATCGCTTCCATCTCCAAACAGTTTACGGCCGCATTGGTGCTGATGCAGGTCACTAATGGCAATCTTCGCTTGGACGCTACTGTTTCAGAGATTCTGCCGTGGTATCGAAAAGACACAGGGTCGCGCATTACCATCGAGCAACTTTTGCGACACACTTCTGGCCTACCTCCGGATTATGACGCTCCGGAATTCGGCGACGGAGTGGCCGCCGCCCGGCACGCCGAGCCGGAAGCGTTTGCCCAAAGCGTATGTCAGCGGACACTCGTGTCGGAACCGGGCACACGGTGGAATTACAGCAACTGCGGTTACATTCTTTTGGGAATCATCCTCGAGCAGATTACCGCAACGTCGTTCGATGAAATTCTGCAGTCGCAACTTCTCCGACCGCTAGAGATGAACGACACCGGAATGGACAACAACAGCTTGGTGCGTCTAGGTGGTGCTGTGGGCTATCAGCGCCGGCCCGGACCTCGGGTATGTACCCGGCCCGTATATTGATCGCAGCCATATCTTTGCTGCCGGGTCGATGTATTCAAGCATCGAAGACCTGTACCGTTGGAATCAGGCTCTCACGCATAGCAACCTGTTTTCTGAAGAGCTGCGCAAGAAAATCTTCACTCCCGGACTCGGCGATTGGAGCTATGGGTGGTTCGTAACAAGAATTGCTCGCGGCCAGCCCGGCGAAGGCAGCATGATGGCAGAAATGCGCGGTGACATGCCGGGAAACTTCTTCGCTTGGATTCTGCGCTATCCCGAACAGGACGATGTCATCATCGTCCTCCGCAATGGGTACGGGTCTACCGAGCGTCTCGAGCAGAATCTCCAAGCGATATTATTTGACCGCGAACCGCATCTGCCTCGAAGAAGTCCGTTGGATATCGCCGCGCAAGTCGGTTGGGTGTCTGTGAACTGGATTGTCGCCCATCGCTTCTTGTCGAGTCTCATCGTGATCCTCATCGTCTTTTGGTCAGCTTGGGCCATAAGGAGGCGCATGGGCTCTGAGACGCTCCTGACAAGGAAACCGTAGCCGTAGCAGCGAGGTTAGTCACCCATTTGGGAGGTTAGGCTGTTTTTGCCATCCGCTAGCCGGCGGCGTTGCTAACTAACGTCAGGACTGGCGGGGATACGTCGCGACGCCAACCGGACTCTTACCGTCGAGCGCGGGAATCGCTAGATCGAATAATGAAGCCGCACCACACCGTCCGGATAGCACCGGGAGGAGAGCAATTTCAAGGGAACCGCGCGGTGATGGGCCTCGATGAGAGGAATTCCTTCCCCAATGAAAATGGGGACGACGTGAATAACGAACTCATCGATTTCGTTCTCATCCAGAAACGAAGCGATGATCCCGCCTCCGCCCATCATCCAAATATCCTTGCCCGGCTGCAAACGCAATCGTTGCGCAAAAGCCTTGATCGGCTCGCCGATGAACTCGACTCCCGGCTCCAACGACGGTTGCGGCTGGCGGGAAAACACGTAGTTTTTTATGCCCTTGCCAAATCCCGCCGCCTTGACTCCCTTTTCGACGCTCCTATCGTAGGTCTTGCGGCCCCACAAGATAGTGTCGATGGTTCTGAAAAACTCACCCATTCCGTAGTTGCCCTTTGGCCGCGGGCGGTCGAGCCAAGCTACGTCACCATCTGGCCGCGCGATGAAGCCATCGGCACTGGTTGCGATGTACACAACGATCTTGCGACGCTTCTTCACCGTAGGTTGTCTTCCCAAATGTCTCTCGCCGCTCCAGACCTCTCAAGGGCTCGCCCAAGAAATTGTACAGACACTACCGCAAACTCCCGTGTCCGGTCACCCCGTATGAAAGCTCCCATCCGACCAGCCGCCTGCTCGAGTGATTTACGCTTAGTGTGCGAGCGGGTCGGGGCGCAGCTGGAAGTGCAAGACCTTGCTGGTCGTTCCTTTGCCGCCTTCGGCGTGAAAAGGCGTTCGGGTACCGTAGGTGGCCCACAGTCCCTTTCCTTTCCAGCCGCCTTTCGGATCATCGATCCGGCCGTCCATCCCTTTTGCGTAGAATCCCATCGGATAGGGCACGCGCAGGACAACGAATTTCCGGGTATCGGGCAAAAGGGCAAGCAGGGCATCATTCCCGTTGCCGGTGGCAATCGGCACATTCCTTCCCAACCCCAAGGTGTCGAACTGGTCCACCCAGTCGTAGTAACTGGCCTCGGCGCTTCCCGGGTCGGTGACTCCCTTCAACTGTGGCCCCGGGAGTTGATAGAGCGTCCAACCCTCCGGGCAGTGCTCTCCTGTCGCAGGCGGCCCGTTGAGCGGACCTTTACACTTCCGCCGGTCGAAGCTTGCCAGGTGTCCACTCGCAATGACCGTCCACACGACGCCATTGCGATCAATGTCGAGCCCACGCGGCGAGAACCCATGCACCGGCGCTCTTGGATCGTTCCATGGCAATTCGTAGATTTCGGCCAGGGTGGTAACCGGGGGATTCGAGCCAGGGCTTAGGCGAACGACCGCGCCAGGGAAGCCTAAGACCGTTCCCCAGATCGACCCATCCGCTGGACTAACGGTGACGCCGTAAAAGGCAGCGTTGATTCGTTTGTCCTTGGTGGGATCCGCGGGCTGATCAGGCTCCACATAATCATCACGTTTTCCGTTGCCGTTGGTGTCGAGGATAAGGGCCGTCCAACCCTGTGACTTCTGTTCGTCGTGGGTTTGGTCGAACATCTTTGTGTTCAGCCAGCCCACTGCTCCTCCGCCTCCGCCGCTGCTCGTCCACAGCGTGCTGCTGGCATCCTCTGCAAACACCAGGTGATGGGTGCCAAAACAGGTGTCAATGAGCGTGAGCTGCTTGGTTCTTGGATCGTACATGGCGAGTTGCCGCCCGCTGCGCTTAAGGGGAAACAAGACCGCCGAAGGATGGGTCGACCCTTCCTGGCAGAAGGCTGGGTTGTCGCTTGGACGAATTCGGGAGGTGATCCACACTCTTCCTTTTTCATCGAACATTGGATTGTGCACGTTGGCGCGGCTATTCCAAATGGCTTCGTCTCCCCAATACGGCGAAGGCGCAGCCGGCTTGTCGTCTGCGCTCGATGGAGTCTTTGGATCGCGCACAGTCAATTTGACTTGACTCGCCGCGGCCCCAACTGGATCCAGCACCGGCAGGTAATCCACGCTGAGTTCTGCGGCCCCATAGATTGGACCATTGGCATTCAGCGTAGGATTGCGCTTGTCGGTTGCGATCTCGTCGTGAAGATACGCTTTCGCGTCGGCCCAGTCCCACTCAGTGATAACAACGTTCCGCTCCACACCTTGTGGTCGCGGCGGCGCCGGCGGCAATTCGCCGGCCGCGACCCCGTCAGACCAATTCGCGAACATCGGCAATGCGCGCTCTGGTCCAAGCTGCTCGAGGCCGTTGACCATGTTGTTGCCGGCTTGTCCGGAGAGCAAGCGTCGCGCCCAGGCTGCCGTTGAAGAATCGAAATGGCCCAGGTTTTTTGGAATTTCGCGCGTAGCCTTGTCGCCGATTTGATGGCAGGACCAGCAACTATCCGTCTTCAGCAAGTGAAGCCATTGGCCCTGGTTCTTCATATTTTCCGGAATGCCGTTGCCTTTGGGCCCCGTGCCGGGGAACTCGCTTTTGTCGGGCACGTGCAGGAGAGAAAACCAATAGATGGCCGGGTAGTATTCCGCGGCAGCGCGGGCGTTCGGCGCCAGAACGGCGGTCAAGTTAACGATTCTTCCGGGAGTCGTCTGGACTGGCTCGGAATCCACGAGCCCGTAGCCGCGCACCCATACTTTGTAGTTCGCCTTGGGAAGCTGCGGCACGAGGTAGCGGCCCCGATCGTCAGTAACCACAATCTTCACGAACTTGGTCGGAAAGTCGGTCGTTTCCGCAATGACCCAGACCCCACCCTCCGGACCCTTGGTGCTGTTGACCACACCGCCAATGTCGTCGTTTCCGATCGAGATCGCTTCGCCTGCAGTCTGGGCGTGCAGCCCGCTGACCAAAGCTAGGAGGACAGCACTTAATCCGATCGACCTCAGAGGACAGAAAACTCTCTTGCTCATCATGTTGTAACCTCATGTGCGATCGATTGACGACGACATGATTCACCGATTGCGGATCGGGGCTCTGGCGGTCTAGAGAAATGGAACGCGCACGAAATCGTAAGCACATACCATTGCGTTGTCAATTTGATCTTATTTTGTCCAACGAAACGCACAGAAGCCCGGGCTCCGGCCTTTCACGATCTGAAGGCCTCGCCACGGTTTTCCGATCTTCTGCGGCGCGTCTACCTGCCCGCTCCAGCCTTTTAAGCAGTAGTAAATCAGGCGCGCAGGTCCCAGGTAAGGTTGGTGTTACCGGATGCGCGTTCCTGCCCAGGTGTGAACGGGGCGGGGCGTTCTGCACGAATCCCCTTCTAAAGAGACTTGGTACGACAACGCTTCTGATGCCGTATACTTGCATGCGTTCCTATGCCACTTCACGGGAACATCGGTCGGACATCAATGGAAGCAGGCAGGGCCTGAGCTGTGAAGGAACCGGAGTTTAATCAAGCCTTCTAAAACGCTTTGGATACTCGATTCCAGTCGCCAGTAACTCGCTCTGAACCGAACACCACACATCGCGCGCCCACCGCTCGCTTCGCCTTTCTTGTAGCGGCGGGAATCTTCCTAAGCCGAATCTTCGGACTGGTTCGCGATCGTGTTTTTGCGCACTACTTCGGCAATTCCGCTGCCGCGGACGCGTTCCGTGCCGCCCTCCGCATTCCTAATTTTCTGCAAAATCTATTTGGCGAAGGTGTTCTCTCGGCTTCTTTCATTCCCGTTTACGCAAGCTTGGTTGCACAAAAAGACGATGCGGAAGCACGTCGTACGGCAGGCGCGGTAGCGGCACTGTTGGGATTAACCACTTCCTTTCTCGTCCTCATCGGTGTGCTGGCAACTCCTTTCCTAATCGCCGTCATCGCACCGGGTTTTTCTGGTGAAAAGCGTGAGTTGACGATTCGGATTGTGCGCATTCTTTTCCCCAGCACGGGCTTATTGGTCTTCTCCGCCTGGTGCCTCGGCATTCTCAACAGCCATCGTCGCTTTTTTCTTCCCTACGTCGCGCCGGTGATCTGGAACACGGCCATGATCGTCACCTTGTGGGTGTTCGGGCGCAACCACACGCAGAACCAGCTGGCCGTCATCCTGGCCTGGGGATCAGTGGTGGGCAGCGCGCTGCAGGTAGGCGTGCAATTGCCCGTCGTACTGCGTCTCCTTCAAGGCCTGAATCTTTCACTCGCAGATCCTCGGGGAAACGTGGCAATCATAGTGCGAAATTTCCTTCCCGTTTTTATCGGACGCGGCGTCCTGCAAATCAGCGCCTACATTGACGCGCTTCTCGCAAGCCTTCTGCCCACCGGCGCCGTCGCAGCGCTTTCCTACGCCCAGACACTGTACACCCTTCCCGTGAGTTTGTTCGGGATGTCCATCTCCGCAGCGGAATTGCCGGTGATGTCAGGCACGGTTGGCGGAGAAAGTGTGGTCCGAGAGACGCTGCGCCGGCGGCTCAATTCCGGTTTGCGGCGGATTGCGTTCTTTGTCGTACCGTCGGTCGCCGCGTCTCTTGTCCTAGGCGACGTGGTCGTGGCCGCCATCTACCAATCCGGGCGATTCCAGCATGCTGACGCGATGTACGTTTGGGGCATTCTCGCGGGTGCTAGCGTCGGCCTGGTTGCCTCGACGTTTGGCCGTTTGTATGCCTCGACTTACTACGCCCTGCGCGATACCCAGACGCCGCTTCGGTATGCCGTCATGCGCGTCTTGCTGACCACAATTCTCGGCTACCTTTTCGCTGTTCCACTGCCCCCTGCGCTGGGCATCGAAGCCCGCTGGGGAGTCGCCGGACTGACCATCTCAGCCGGGATCGCCTCCTGGCTGGAATTCGTTCTGCTTCGACGCACGCTGAACCGCAGGATCGGGCATTCAGGAGCACCGCCAGCCTACCTCGTCAGTCTCTGGGTGGCCGCCTTGCTCGCTGCTGCCGCAGGCTTGGGGATTCACCATTTCTTGACCGTTCGCTCGCCGATTCTTCGTGCGCTCTTTGTGCTTGGACCGTATGGGGTTCTTTATTTTGTCTTCACGATCGCTTTCGGCTTGACCGAAGCCCGCGAAGGTCTCGAGCGAGGCATACGCTTACTTCGCCGCTTAGCCTCAGGCCCTCCGGTTGGTTAGCGGGCCGAGCCGCATGAGCCCGACCGCCTGGTGAGCCTCATGCTTGACGAGAGCGTGCCACTCCTTCATCCGCTCCCGCAACGCCGGATTATCCCGGCGCACCTACTCGTATCTCAATGCGACCAGGGGATCGAGGCGAGAGGCGCGACGCGCGGGGATGTAGCAGCCTAGCGTTGCCACGGTAGCGACTACAAGTACGACAGTCCCGAAAGTGAGAGGATCGTGCGCACTCACGCCAAAAAGAAGGCTGCTCATCAGCCGACCTGCGGACATCGCCGCGACGACGCCGGCCGCCAAGCCAACAAGGACGGGAGTCAAGCCTTGACGAAGAACCATGCGGAGCAAATTTGCCGCCCCGGCGCCAAGCGCCATACGAATGCCGAATTCCTGGCTGCGTTGCTCGACGGAATATCCCACTACCCCGAAGATGCCCAGCGATGCCAGAACAAGAGAGAAAAGAGCGAACGACATGGAAATGAACATCGGAAACCGGCGCGCGTCCAAGGACTGCGAAACGATTTGGGTCATGTGGTGCAGAGACGTGATGGGCACGTCGGGGTCAATGCTGTGAATCAACCGACGAACCTCGCTTACGAAGGCGGCGGGCTCGGTGGCCGTGCGGAGAACGAACGAGGCCGACGAGGGAACGGAGATGGCGTTAAACCAGTAAGGCACGTAGACCATCATGAGAGGAGGTTCGTCGAGCTGCACCGTGCGAATATCACCGACCACGCCTATGACCTCGGCGGGCTGGTCTCCGGCCCAGCGGGTGATGCAGACTTGGCCGACGGGGTCCGTGCCGGGCCAGAATCGGTCCGCGACGCTTTGCGAAACAATGACGACCTTGCGATGGAGATCGGCCGACGCAAAAGTCCTGCCATGCAGCAACGGGATGCCCATCGCAGAAAAATAATCCGCGCTCACAGGACGATAGTTGGCGACGGGTGTTTCGGCGCTGGACTGCCGCTCGCCGGGAAGGCTAATTCCGGTGACACTTCCTTCGCCGCCCAGCGGAGGAATGCTGACCCAGCCGGCGGCGCGGACGGCAGGTAGCGATTGAACGGCGGCTAGCACACGATCGTAAAAGCGCAACCGAACGCCAGGTTGAGAATAGCTCTGCGGTGGAAGATCTACGCCGGCAACTAGGACATTCTGCACCGCAAAACCGGCGTGCTCTTGAAGGAGCCGGCTGAGGCTGGCGGTCAAAAGCCCTGCGAGGATCAGCAGGATTGTGGTCAGGGCCACTTCGAAGGCAACCAGGCCTTCGCGAAGGTGGCGGGTTCGGCGGCTTTCCGTGGTGGCCGAGGCGCCGGCCTTAAGAGTGTCGAAGGGCGCGAGACACGTGACGCGCCATGCAGGTAAAATGCCGAATAGACAGCCGGTAGCGATGGACGCGAGCAAAGCGAATGCTAAAACACGGGCATCCATTTGGACCTCGTCGAGACGCGGGATGCTTGCGGGGGCCAAGTGCACGAATCCCTTTACCGCGAAAGTCGCGACCCATACGCCGAGCGCCCCACCGGCGAGGCTGAGCAGGAAAGTCTCAGTAAGCATCTGGCGAATGACGCGCGCCCGGGTTGCACCCAACGCAACACGAATCGCAGCTTCACGCATGCGGCCGGGAACCCGCATCAGGAGAAGGCTCGCGAGATTGCTGCAGACGATTAATAAGACCATACCGACCGCGCCAAGAAGAAAGATCAACCCGAGGCGGGCCGGTCCGACCACTTCGGCTTCGAGCGGCCGAAGCGCCGCCAGGAGATCCACGCCTTCATTTGCGTGCTTGGCGATTTGGGACTGGACTAGGTTCAATTCAGCAAGCGTCTGCTCGGGCGTTACCCCGGGTCCGAGGCGCGCTACGGCAGCAAAATCGAACTCCCCGATCAGGTCCTGTTCATAAGATTTGGGACCGTTCAACGGACTGAAAAAGGCGAGGCGAACCGTGTTGTTAGCGCCTCCCAGGGCTGCAGGGAAGCGAAATGACGAAGGAAGGATACCCACGATTTGATGGGGGACGCCGTCGAGCACAATCGTTGCACCAAGCACCGCCGGATCGCCGTGGAAGCGTGCGCGCCAGAATGCGGCGGTAAGGATGACCACGTTACCGCGACCGGGATCGTCCTCCTCGGGTAGAAACGTTCTGCCGAGCGCAGGCTGGATGCCGAGGACCTGGAAGATATTTGCAGAGGCCCGAACGCCGCGGACGATCTCCGGCTCGCCGGCGCCGGTCAGGCCCGCGGTGGTGTATTCGGCAATGGCTACATCGGCAAACGAACGAACCTGCTTCTGCCAGATGCGAAAGTCGGGCAAGTTCGCGCCAAGAGTTGGGGCAAACTTTGCAAGCTGCGGCACAATCTCCCGCACGATGTAAAGCTGCCGGGGTTCACGATAGGTGAGAGGGCGAAGCAGCACGCTATTCACAACAGAGAAGATGGCGGTGTTCGCGCCTATGCCGAGGGCAAGGGTTAGGACGGCGGCCGCCGCAAACCCAGGGGACTTGCGAAGTTGGCGGAGAGCGAAACGGCAATCCGAGAAAAGCGAAAACAGCCAGCGGTCCATGCGCTCTTGGCGAGCCATCGGCAGATTCTAACTCCAAGTGGGAACTAATTCCTATTTCCCTCTCGCAGCTTGTGCGCCTAATGGGAGAAGATACGACCGTGAGAGTGCCTGCTCTCGATCTGACCAAAACATCACTGGCCTGCGCCCTGGCGCTTGGCACACTGCTCGCCGGCGCGCAGACGAGCACCTACGACGAGGCTTATCGTCCTCAAGTGCATTTTTCTCCACGCGAACACTGGACAAACGACCCGAATGGCCTCGTCTATTTCCATGGGGAATATCACCTCTTCTATCAGTTCAATCCCTTCGGCAATAAATGGGGGCACATGAGTTGGGGCCACGCTGTCAGCACGGACCTACTGCATTGGACCGAGCTTCATGTTGCAATCCCGGAAAAAAACGGCGAAATGGCCTTCACCGGAAGCGTTGTTGTGGACCGTGACAACACAAGCGGTTTCTGCGCGGCTAAACAAGACTGCCTCGTAGCCATTTACACCGGTTATCGCGAAGGTACGGAGGGGGCACGACAGACCCAGAATCTCGCCTACAGTGTCGATCAGGGGCGCACCTGGACTCGCTACGCCGAAAACCCCGTGATCGATCTGCACTTGGCTGATTTTCGTGACCCAAGCGTATCTTGGGACGAAAAGGAAGGCCACTGGTTGATGGCTGTTTCCTTGCCGGCACAGCACCAGGTCCGTTTCTACTCCTCATCCAACTTGAAGCAGTGGACACGACTGAGTGACTTTGGCCCCGCTGGTGATGTGGGGGGAGCCTGGGAATGTCCGGATCTCCTGCGCATCCCTGCCGAGCACGGAAAGGAAAAAATGTGGGCGCTCAAAATAGGCCTCAACCCGGGCGCGCCACAAGGGGGATCGGGCGAACAATATTTCCTGGGTAAGTTCGACGGCACACGGTTTGTTGCTTCTGACGAACCCGGTTCACACGGATGGACGAACTACGGAAAGGATGACTATTGTGCGATCAGTTTTAACGCGTTGCCGCCAGATGAAAAGCCGGTCCTGATTGGCTGGATGAACAACTGGCAGTACGCGGCAAAACTTCCGACATCTCCATGGCGCGGACAAATGAGCATTCCACGCAGACTTTCTTTCGTTCGTGATCCGTCCGGATTGGCCCTCAAGCAGGAACCCGTCATCGCTCCTGTCCGTGGAGGGGGCACGGAGGTTTCGGCGCCGCCACGCGGCAATGCAGAGGGCAACGTTCTCGAGACAGCTTTTGAGTTGGATTTGCGGTTTAGCAGCGGCTCGGAACAGGTTTTTGGCGTGCGGCTCTTCACGGACGAACAGCACTGGACAGAGCTTGGTTTTGATCAACCCAAGGGCGAATTTTACATGGATCGAACAAAGGCCGGCGCCACCGTATCGCGGGACTTCCCGGCGAGCACCACGGCTCCGCTGCTTGCGAGCCGCACGTTCGACCTCAAACTCATTGTCGATCGCTGCTCGATGGAGGCTTTCGCGCAGAATGGCACAATCGCCATGACCAACCTGATTTTTCCTCCGTCGCAAAACAACAAACTTGCATTCTTCACGTCAACCGGAAAGCCGGTCTCTGTGACGGGCAAAATCTGGCCACTCCGCTCGATCTGGAAGTGAGGCGCGTTTGTGCAAGGCCTGTCCGCTCGAATCGAAACCGCCCGGAACCTCGTTAAATCCGGGGCCGGGCCAGCTCCGCACCGGATTTCGGTACAGTTTCCTTCAGCACCAAGCTAGCATTCCTGGAATTTCGCGTGGTAAAGGAGGTCTGATGAGGTGGATGACGCGCGTGTTCGCAGCTTGCGTACTCCTGGTCCCGATTGGACTCGCTGCGTGCCGCAAATCCTCGGGCTTGAAGGCTGATCGTGAGCCTGAAACGCTGTTGCAACGCTTGGCGCAAACGGAAGGAACCATCAGAGTACTCGGCCTCAAGGACCAAGTAAGAGTAGTTCGAGACCACAGCGGTGTTCCACATATCTACGCAAAAAATGTGGACGACCTATTCCTAGCCCAAGGATTCGTCCAAGCCCAGGATCGCCTGTTCCAGATCGACTTGTGGCGGCGGTCCGCACAAGGACGCCTGGCGGAAATTCTTGGACCCGAGTTCGTCGAACGAGATCGCCTCGCGCGGCTCATGCATTACCGCGGCGATATCGAGGCCGAATGGACCAGCTATGCCCCTGATGCGAAGCCAATCGTCGAACAGTTTGTTAAGGGCATCAACGCGTGGGTCACAATTGCCGGGAAAAATCCCCCCATCGAGTTTGTCTATGCCGGATATGCACCGGAATTTTGGAAGCCTGAGGACCTCCTCAGCCGTGCGGAAGGATTCACCATGGGAGGCAATGCGCTAGGAGAAGTATTCCGCGCGCGGCTCACGGCGCTTGTCGGTCCGCAGCTGGCCGTCGAGTTACTCCCTCCCGAACCTGCGATTCCCGTGAAAGTGCCGCCTGGAGTAGACCTGGGTATCATCGACGAGCGTCTCGAAACGCAATTACTAACCATCGGCGCCGGGGCACGATTCAGCCAACTCGAGAAGCAAGCGGCCCTGACTGATGGACAGCTCAGCCGCCTCGAAGGCAGTAACAATTGGGTGGTCAGCGGTCGAAAGTCTGAAACCGGGAAGCCGTTGCTGGCCAATGATCCTCATCGGCGTCTGGATCATCCTTCGCTTCGTTACTTGGTGCACCTGAATGCGCCCGGTTGGAATGTCATTGGCGCGGTGCAGCCATACCTGCCTGGCGTGTCTGTGGGCCACAACGAGCGCATTGCGTGGGGGCTCACGGTATTTCCGACCGATGCGCAGGATTTGTATATCGAAAAACTTAACCCAGATAACTCACGGCAATATCAATATCGCGGCAAATGGGTCGATCTGGAAACTCAAAAAGACCGCATCGCTGTGAAAGGCCGCGAAACGCCGGTTGACGTCGAGTATCAATACTCGATTCACGGACCTGTTGTGACAACGGACTCCAAAAGGCACGAGGCCATCGTACTGCGCTGGACCGGTGCGGAGCCAGGAACGGTCGGCTATTTGGGCGACTTATCCATCGATCGTGCACACAATTGGGAAGAGTTCCGCAAGGCGCTCGCGCGCCACAAGATGCCGGCGGAGAACTTCGTCTACGCGGACGTTGACGGCAACATCGGGTACCAAGCTGCCGGGTTGTCGCCGGTTCGACCAAACTGGTCCGGTCTCCTTCCGGTGCCAGGTTGGACTGGTGAATATGAGTGGAAGGGCTGGTTCTCCCTTGACGACTTGCCGCACGCATTGAACCCAGACAGCGGATTTCTTGCGACCGCGAACAATGATGTGCTGCCGCCCGGTGAGAAACGGCACATTGGCTATGAGTGGTCCAATCCGGCGCGGATTAACCGCATCCGCGAGGTTCTTACGTCCCGTGAAAAGTTCGGTGTCAGCGATTTTGAGAAGCTACAGCACGATGCGGTGGCCTGGAACGCCGAACAGCTGGTTTCGTTATTGACGCGCCTCAAATCGGACGATGCGGACGTTGAGCACGCGCGTACCGAGCTAGTTGCCTGGGATAAGGATATGCTGCGTTCCAGTCCAGCCGCAACGATCTACTTCGTTTGGGAGGAGAAGGCTCTCGAGTTGCTCGTCGGCGGTAAGATCGCTGTCCCGCTTGCCACAGAATACTCCAGGCATGGCGGCGACGTTCTTGTCCCGGCATTGACTTACCCGGGGCGTCCCTGGTTTGCACGAAACGCCGCGAAGGACCGGGACGCCCTTCTCCTTGCCGCACTGGCAGCCGCGGTGAAAGACCTTAAACAGAAGCGCGGGAATGACATTTCGCAATGGTCCTGGGGATTACTGCACAGCGCGACGTTCCAGCATCCTTTGGCAGTCAATGCCCAGCTGGCCTCGCTCCTCAATGTCGGCCCGATCTCACGGGATGGCTATGGCCTGACTCCGTTATCAACCGGCGGCAAAGGGTTTTCGCAGACGGTAGGGGCCACTTTTCGGGAAGTGATAGACGTGAGCGACTGGGATCGCTCCGTGGCAACCAGCGCACCCGGCCAGTCCGGACAACCGGGCAGCCCGCACTTCTGCGATCTCGCCAAGCTGTGGGGCGACGAACGCTACTTCCCGCTGCCGTACGGCGATTCAGCAGTGAGCGCGAACACGGAAGCCACCTTGCTATTGATACCCGAGCAGTAGCCAAAACAGGAGGGCACCATGAAGAGGAAATCTTTGAGGACCATCCTTCTTGCTTTTATGTTCAGCATGCTGCCCATGCTGCTAGAAGCACAGCAAGAGAAGAGACCACAGCCGGGGACCAAGCTCACTGATGAGCAGATCAAACAGTGGGTTGCTCCGATGCGCGCGGGACGAAAGCTAACGCCCAAGAGTTGGCCCAATGGAGCGAAGGTCGCGGTTTGCCTCAGTTGGGACATGGACAACGAAACCTTTGAGATCGCTGCGGGACACAGCGCGCCGGTACTCCTGTCGCAAGGGGAGTATGGCTTCACCGAAGGGCTACCCAGGATTATGGCGCTGTACGACAAGTACAATATCCCAGGTTCGTTCTACATCCCTGCGGTCACCGGCGTCCTTTATCCCGCAATGATTCAGGAGTTCAAAAGGCGGCCCCGCCATGAGATCGGCATACATGGGTGGATTCACGAGAGGCTTACGGACCTCGACGACCAGGCGGAAGAAGAACGGCTCCTGAATAAGGCGATCGAGTTTTGGACGAACGGTATGGGCCAGAAGCCTGTGGGATATAGGGCTCCTTCATGGGCATTCAGCAAATACACCCTCGATCTCATTCGCAAGGCCGGATTTCAGTATGACAGCAGCGCCATGGCGATGGACGAGCCGTATGAGCTGCTTTCCAACGGCCGGCCAACCGGCATGGTCGAACTGCCGGTTGATTGGATTCTTGACGACTACCCGTACTTCGTTTCCAGCGGCTCACTCCCGTCGCCGGAACTCATTTTTAAGGTTTATCAGGATGAATTCGACGGCGCGTATCAGGAGGGCACAATGTTCATGTTAACGCTGCACCCGATGGTATCGGGACATCGCTCACGAATCGCGTATCTCGACAAGCTGATTGCTTACATGAAATCCAAACCAGGTGTTTGGTTCGCAACCGGTCGGCAGATTGCGGATTACGTGCGGCAGAACTTGAAGTGAGGAGGATACGACGGCGCGGTAGTGCGTAAGATGCCCAATAAGGTTCTTCTTTTGTCCGTTCTGCCGTGCTTCAGAATCTAGCCCTCGTTCTGGACGAGAGCGTGGCACCCGGTATCTGCTTTGAGCCTTTTGCGATACCCCAATTCGACAATTTCGCAGATTTCAAAATAGCGGCCTAAGTCCAGGCTCTGTGGCGCCTTAGTGCCTGCTTTGCCGGTAAAGCCGCCTCACCGGACATCTGCGCTCGGGCATTCCCGACCGAGGAGCGACCATTGCTACAGGACAACGACAGTGGTGGCGTAAGAAGCTAGTCTTCTAGTTGCATCGAACCGTTGCCACTACCTGCTCAGATGTAGCCGGTGGAGGAAGCTATGGAGTATTCGGTCACGGTATGGCGCACACCGGTACGGGAGTCGAAAGAAGTTCTCTACCGCCTGACCTACCGCAGGGAATGGGTGCCCGAGCGAAACTGCTGGCGGGACATGTTAGTGGGCCAACAGAGAGTGTGATTTGAGTCGCGACTAATCATCGTCCTTGGAAAACGCCGATAGTTCCCGCGTGGACAGCCCGCCAACACACCACACCTTCGAACCCCACTTCCCGGCCCTCGCGCGTTAGTACTTGCGGCCGTTCCAACGGGCCCCGGCTGCACGCTCCAGCAACGAGCCTAACAAGGAATCTGAGGGCTGCGATCGTCGGAAGGATCGGCCCAGCGGTCGTTTGGAATCGTCGGCGTCCAGCAAGGCCGAAGCGGGTCGCGGTCATAGGTGATAAGGACCCAGGCGGCGGTACATTTCGCCGTATTTCACCAGCTTCTCGCGGTCTACCCGGACTCCCAGGCCCGCGCCCGTGGGCACGCAAATCGCGCCGTCCTGGTAATGGAATTTTCCACCTTCGATGATGTCGTCCACGAGTTCGTGATAGTGGGCATCGGCCGCCAAGGAAAGATTAGGTATGAGGGAAGCCATGTGCAGCATCGATGCGAGCTGAATACCGAGCTCTCCCGAGGAATGGACTGAAACGCCTAACTGAAATGTGTCGCAAATCCCTGCGGCCTTAAGACAGGGCCGGATGCCGCCCCAGAACGTCGTATCAAGGAGTACCACGTCCACCGCGGGATCGCGAACGTTTGTCGCAAGTTGCTCGAAATTCACGACCGTCGTGTTTGTTGCCAAAGCCATTCGGGATTTCTCGCGCACCTGGCGCATGCCATTCAGGCCAAAGACTGGGTCCTCAAGATAATCGTTGTTCAATCCTTCGATGGCCCGGGCAAATTGGATGCCTTGCTCGGTGGACCAAGTGCAGTTGGGATCGAAACGCAAATGGTCGCCGGGAAACGCCTCGGCAATCGCCCGATAGCACTCAAGTTCATAGGGCGGCGGGAAGACACCGCCTTTTAGTTTGTGGGTTTTGAAACCGTGTTTGGATTTCAATTCTTGTGCGTGTGAGACAAGCTGATTGACGGTTCGGACCTCGCCCCCGCCATTCTTCGGATTTGAATAGCGAAAGAACAAGTAAGAGGCAAACTCGATGCGGTCCCTTAAACGCCCGCCCAGAATTTCCGAGACGGGAGCCCCCCAAGCCTGTCCGAGCAGATCCAAGCAGGCGAATTCGAGTGCTGCAAAGTATCTGAATATGATTGTTGTAAAGCGAGGCGGTGGGGTTGGCAATGCGGAACCTGAGTTCCTCCAATCGGCAGGGATCCCAACCAAGCAGAGCTGATTTGAGTGCGCGAAAGGTGTTTTCGCTCGACTGGCCCCCGCCGCCCATTTCCCCGAGGCTGACCAGCCCGTTGTCAGACTCGACCTCCACCACGGTGCGAACAAAGCGCCCCCAGTGACATCCATTGGCATGACGCAAAGGCGCTGCCAGCGGAACACTTACGGTCGTGGCGCGGAGGTCTTTGATTTTCATACGGTCTTTTATCATCCCGAAGACTTTTGCCGGCGCGGATCAGTTCACGTCCGCGGTGCGTTCTCCCTCGTAATGCATGATGTGGTAGTAGGCCTCCCAGCCCGTCCAGTAAACGGGCGGCGGCATGGGAGACCACGGATCCTCAAGCTGCTTCGCAAAGATTTGCACGAGTTCGCGCGTTCTGCCAATCCCGGTCAGCCAATCACCGCGGTACCAGCCCTTCCATTTGCCGTACTCCGCCTTCGCTTCAGCCTTGGAGATCTCCTCCAAGGCCTCAAGCGCATGTTGCGCTTCTGCGCGAGCTTGCGTGGTCTCTCCCTTCTCGGCCCGCTGGATCGCCAGCGCTAGAGATTGAAGAGTGCGGTTGCTTTCTCTATCGATGGCAATCATAGCCAGCACGTGAGCGCGATAAAAGGGACGTCGCTCGGGCGAAACGAGCTGCTCGGTGGCAACGGCCTTCTCCCACAAGGCGTCCCATCTCGGTTGAGCTTCACCACACCGCTGGATTTCTCCCTTCAAGGCTTCCGCCAAATCTTTGCCGGGTTCTGGAAAAACGCGCGGCGTTGTCCAAGTCGGTGCTTGTCCGGGAAGAAAATAGAGCGGAAAACCGACCATATATTCGAGCAGAAAACGGCGCGCTTCCGTGTGGTAGTACTGATCGCCGTAAGGGAGAGCAGGCTCCTCGCCGGGAAGGTGCGCAGGCGCGGCAAGATACTGTTTGTAGATTCCTGCAACCTGTGTGGCGGACTTCGCACCAAATTCCTCCGAAGACCATTGCAGGTAAAACTGATCGTTACTGGCAGCATCGCGAGGAACACCTTGCCATGCGACGTTCATCACCGCTTTCATGGTCATAGGAACCGGGCGAATGTCGCTGGTGTTTAGCAACAAATAGTGAGTCGCTCCGGCCTTGATGTAACGTTCGAGTTCGGAATAGATGCGCTCGACGGGAACCATTTCCGTGAGTTGATTAGCCCGGAAGTTCATCATCGCGACGTGGTAATACGCCCCCTGCCCCGCCGTCACCAAGCCCTTGTCCTGAAGGTAACCATAACCGGTGTCCGGCCACACCGTCGCGACCTCGGGAGGAATCTTGAGATACCCTTGCTGCATCAGTCGCGCCCCTTCCATCCACAAACTGGTAATGAATTGTGCGTCAGGTCGCAAGGAGCGCACGATTTGCATTTGATCGGAGATCGCTTTGGTGATCAATTCGCCCAGGGCTTTGTCGTTGCCGCGTACACTTGGATCAAACGCGGAGTAACTGACATCGGAGAGTCCACGCAGGCCCACCGTCCACAACACTTCCTGATCGGAGGGATAAGCAGCGGCGGCGTCCTTCCAGGCGCGCTCGAGAATCTCAGGGTGGCTGGTATAGGAGTAAGGGACATCCTTTGGCCAGCGCGCGACATTGAGGCCTAAAGGGATGGCATGGTGCTGAGTCAAGATCAAACCGCGCTTGCCCGCCAGTTTGATTTGGGGCTCATCAGGGAAAATCCATGTTCCCGGCGCCACCATGTTGCCCTTGAGCCTAAGGATGGTCTCGAAGATCTTGTTCCAAACTTCGAGAGAAATCCCGGTGTGGTCTTTGGCCTCGCCGGGCGCCCAGCCCGTCAACAAATCTTCGTCATTAATGAAGAGGCCGCGGTATTTGAAAACGGAGGCTGGAAATTGTTTGTTCAATGACGCCGGCAGCCCGAGCTGTGTGCGGCGCAGTGGCTGGCGATCGGTCCAGTAATAAAGAGGATCGACACCGAGATATTGTTCAGAAAACTGGTAGATGGCGTAGATGGTCCCGCGGATATCCGCGCCCGCCAAAAGAACGACTTTGCCCGGTTGCGACTTTTCCGCGGAACGAACCACGGAAATCGAGAAAGATTCCGGCTCTTCCAACCCTTGTGGACGCACATCTTCGGGAAGTTTGGATTTTTCGCCGATCCAAATCGTCACCCCGCTTGCGCCCTCGGAGCTGCGCACGATCCTGAGTTTTTTCCCAAGCACTTTAGCAAAATCACTTTGCAGGTCTTTGACCGCTTCCTGCACGGGCGTTGGCTCTTCCTGTCCCAATAGAATGGTGGTGGCGGAATCGAGGACAACAATTGCGTTGCGAGTGTTCTTCGCAGATCGAATCTGAGACCCTGCCAATACAGGCATTTCGCCTCCAGCGACAAATGCCACCACCACAAACACTCCCCCGCATGCTTTGATAAGCCTCAGTGACCGCACGGCCACATTTTTCGGTAATTCCCCTTTGATACTAACGAGGCGACCGCCCGCTTGGGATTGCAGTTCCTCGGCACTTCCTGGCGTGTAAGGCATAAGGGGTCCTCTCGACCTCTCTCGCTCGACCGCGATCTCGACTCCCTGAGGTTGCGGGGGCAACGTGCTCGCGCAGATGGGAGACGTTCCTGATCAGAATATCAGGCGCGCCCCGAGCCAGAGAATGCGGTTGCCGGGATCGTTGCCGAAGAAACCCTGACCTGGCGGTTTGAGAGTGCTCGTAATCACGCCGAAGTTCGCTGCGCCTACCGTGGCGTTGGGGTTATTGAAATGGGTGTGACTACTTTTCGACGACGCTCCATCTGCCGGCCGGATGCAGGCGTTCCTGGTCTTTTTGGATGTGGAAGGGCCAATACTGATCGAAGTCGCCGCTGAGGTATATGGCCCTCAGCTTGACGATGGCCTCGGCCATCGCTTCGGTCCAGCGCATGCCCGATCGTTCCATGCGGTCCTTGATGAGGTTTTTGCAGGCGCCCTCCACAGAACCACTGGCGATGGGCAGGCCACGTGCCAGATATTGGTCATAGTGCATGCGACTCCGGTTGCGGTAGAGATAGTTCGCCACGCTCGACAACATCTTGCCCTTGCTGCCACCGAGCGCAAGTTTGGTGACCATCTGGCGAATGCCCTGGACGACTTGGCTGACGTGTCCTTCTAAAATCTTCTCGGCACGGAGGCGAACCCATTGCTCGGCTTCCGTGCTACCTTCGGCATGGAACACGTAGGCGGCTTTCCAGAGTTTTTCCAACACGTGGAGCAGATCGAGAATGAGGGTGACCTGAAGATTCTTGCTGACGAGAATCTGCAGGGCGCGCTCTCCATCGGTGAGGGCCACGTGGATCTTGTGGCCTTGCGGATCGCGGCGTAGCACCTCGGCGGCCACCTCGCCAATCACGGCAGCCTTGCCTTTGATGAGGCTGGCCCACACCCGCTTGTGCTCCGGTCGTGGAGGCGGGCTCTCGCCAGCGCGAGTGGTTGGCTCCCTGCGGAAAAGGCTTTCCACCACCTGCTGGGGAGTGCGAATCCACGCTGCTCGTATGAACACCGCGGCCACCGTGGCCATCTTCTTGCGGTTGGCCTTCTGTCCCTTGGTCAGTCGTACCGCCCGTTGTCCCCCTTCGGGCTTGATCATGGGAATGCCCTTGCCGTCGACGGCCGCTACCAGAATCGAACCCGTACCGGTCGACGTTGGGGGTGTGCGCTCGACATAGAAGGCGTCGAAGTCCTCGGCAGCTTGCTGAAGGACTTCTTCGATGCTGCGCACGGGAACCGGCGCACCGGTGATTTCCGCAATGCGCTCGCCGGTTTCCCGGAACGTTCCCTGCACCGCTGCCTTGACCATGCGCTTTTGCAACTCATAAGAGAACGAGCGTGCTGGCAATTGCAGAGTTTCATCCAGCGGATGGATGCTCGCGGTGCCCGCCCGGCAGTAGCCCATTCGCTGGATCTGGATGGGGCCAAAGATGGTCTTCAACACGCGAGTATGCAGGCGCCGGTGGGAATATAGAGTTGGCTTTTGGCCGTCTTGGTTCACGTATAGGGCGCGACCCACGTCCCCCGGTCCCCGCTGTTGGAGGTGCGCCTGAAGCAGTAAGCGCTGCAAGGCACGCCCCTTCTGCTCCTGCTGGCACTCGACTTGGTGCAGGGGCAGTTGCAAGGTGCGCGGGGCGGACAGCCAGGCCTGCAGAGAAGAGAACTCTTGCTGGGCAGGGGAGAGGGCCGTGGCTGCACGGGAATCCGCTGCGTCGAGGGGGAGCAGCGGCGCGAAGCAGGAAGAAGGGGGGAGGTTGGGCGGAAGCGCGAGCGGGGCCAGCGGTGTGGCGTTGATCATATTTCTACGGTATAATATACCGTAGGAAAGCTATGAAAGCAATCGCCCAAACCAGATTGGTCGCCATGATCCGTTCGGATGCCCAACGCTTTGAAGCTCTCAAACGGGAGATTGTTCACCTGGATTACTTCTGCAAGGGAACGGTGCTGAAGCGCATGATGAAATGCGGCAACAAAAAGTGCGCCTGTCACCGCGATCCCGCCAAACGTCACGGGCCGTATTTTGAGTGCACCTACAAGGTGCAGAACAAGACGGTCAACCTAAAACTCTACCCTGAAATGACGCCTCTCTATCGAGACGCCATCCGCCAATATCGTAAGTTGAGGTTGCTTCTCGGGCGGATGGAACGACTGTCGAGATCTGCGCTTGCGCACTTGGCCCAACAGAAGTTGACAGGCGCCGATTGAACGAAAACCCGGGGCTATTTTTATAGCCCGGCATTTTGAGGGACCTACCGAGCCCACTGATCCCGCTATCCCACTGATTCCCAGCCACTTCGGCGTCGTCGAAAAGTAGTCACACCCTATTGAAATGAGGAGTGTTGGTGAAGCTCATGGCGTCGGCCCGGAACTGAACACATTGCCGTCCGCTGGATTAAGCCACCGCAGGCCTTGGGCTTCAGGGTGAGTTTCGGAGTCACCTGCCGCTGGTCCACAGGTCAGGTCGGTGGTGGAACGCGCGACGTTATAGGCAAGCCGCCTCGTCCGCTCGCGCAAAGACAGCAGCATCACCTTCCAGGACTCTGCGGGCAAAACGCTATTCCAACAAACGGAAGTCACCATGCGTTTCCGGACTGCCCTATTGGACGACGGATATCGGCGGTTTTGTTTCCGGCAATCCTGGTGATCCCGGGTATCGAGAGTTGTTCATTCGGTGGTTTCAGTTCGGGGTGTTCAATCCGATTCTTCGAGTGCACGGAACGCGTTCGACAAACCAGAACGAGTTATGGTCCTATGGAACGGAAGCCCAGACGCTTCTGGCGAGTTACGATACGTGTCGCTATCGCTTGCTCCCGTACATTTACTCGTTGGCCTGGATGGCCACCAGCCAAGGCTATACGCCAATGCGTGGATTAATCATGGATTTCCGCACCGATGAACACTCCGCGACCATAGGCGATCAGTTCATGTTTGGTCCGGCGTTTTTGGTGAACCCGGTAACCGATCCTGGAGTAGATTCACGGCGCGTTTATCTGCCCAAAGCGAAATGGCATGACTTCTGGAGTGGCAGTTCTATTAAGGGCCCGCGCATGGTCGAGGCTGCGGCTCCTATCGATAAGCTGCCGCTGTTTGTGCGCGCTGGTGCTATTGTGCCGATGGGACCGGAAAAACAGTGGTCTACCGAAAAGCCGGAAGATCCCATCGAATTGCGCATCTATCGCGGAGCCGATGGCGATTTCACGCTCTACGAAGATGAAAACGATGGGTACAACTACGAAAAAGGAGTCTACGCGACAATCCCGCTTCACTGGGACGACGCGAAACAGACCCTGACCATCGGTGAACGCAAGGGAACTTTTCCCGGAATGCTCATGGAGCGCCGCTTTCAGCTTGTTTTTGTGAGAGAGAACCACGGCGCCGGCATAACCGCGGAGAGCAAGCCAGACCAGGTGGTGACCTACTCGGGCAGGCAGACCAGTGTAACTCCCTAGAAAGCCTTCCAAAGAAAAGGCTGCCGGTATCCGGTGCCGGTCGGACCCCAATAGACCGGGATGCCCGGTTAACTCGCCTCCCGACCTGCGCTACCGGAACTTCTTCCGCGACCTCCGATTCGCTTGTAGGCCATCCCCATTCTATCTTTCGAGTTTTTCCTCAGGTTTCAAAAATTGTCATGAAAATTCTCTTGCAGTCTCGTTACAATCAGGCGTCGCACGACCCAAAGAATGCCCAAAACCATCATCGCGATCGGCAGCAAGCGCGGCCCGAAGATCAACGGTGTCAAGCAGGCGTTGGAATTCCTTTCCCCATGCTTTCCTCCCGCTACGGAGTTCGAGCTGGTCGCGCTCGAAGTGGACTCAGGGGTCAGTCATACTCCGCTGTCGCACGAAGAACTTATGCGCGGCGCCCGCCATCGTGCGGAGACGCTGGTCGAAATCGCGCAGAAGAACGGATTGCAGTGGCATTACTTCGTCGGCCTGGAAGGGGGCCTCGACGTAATCGAGGAAACCCCTTCGCCTCTCCCCACAGGGTGGAATTCGGATTTGGCGCAAGGCTCGCGCCGCCGCGTGCTTCTCGAAAGTTGGGCTTACGTAACGGATGGCGCGCGCGGTCACTACGGCCGTTCGGGCGGCATCGAACTCCCCGAGGCTCTCGCTCGCGAAGTTCTTGAGAATGGCACCGAGCTGGCCGCGGCCATCGATAGGTTTGCCGGCATGGTGGGCATTCGCGACGCGCAGGGCGCCTGGGGCGTCCTTTCGGGCGATCTCATCAGTCGGCAGGAAGCGTTTCGCGTCGCCGTGATTGCTGCCTTTGCTCCGTTCTATAATGCGAGGATGTACCGTGCCGAAGCCGTGGGCGCCTCCGGTTTGCCTTCGTGAGCGCATCTTGGAACCGGGGCGGCGATTTGTTTTCGGGTGAAAACTGACGAAAGGACGACTGAAACTAACAAGGAGCCACCGTGGACATTGTCAAAGGCAATATGGGCTGGATCGAAGTCATCGTCGGTCCTATGTTTTCCGGCAAGAGCGAGGAACTGATTCGCCGCCTTCGCCGCGCGGAGATTGCGCGCCAGCGCTTGCAAATCTTCAAGCCCTCCATCGATGAGCGCTACGCCGCCAACGAGATCGTCTCGCACTCCGGCCTGGGCATTCCGTCGGACAACATCGCCAAGGCCGCCGAAATCATGGACAAACTGTCTCCGCGCACGGAAGTCGTGGGCATCGACGAAGCGCAGTTTCTTGGCGATGAAGTGGTGGATGTTTGCACCAGGCTCGCCAATCTTGGTAAGCGCGTCATCGTCGCCGGTCTGGACACCGACTATCGCGGGCGCCCGTTCGAGCCCATGCCCCGTCTCCTGGCTATCGCAGAAGAAATCACCAAACTGTTGGCCATCTGCGTTCGCTGTGGCAATCCCGCCGTTCACACCCAGCGCCTGGTGGAAAGCGAGGAGCTCATCGTCGTCGGCGCTATGGGAGCTTATGAAGCCCGCTGCCGCCGCTGCTTTGAGCCCAACCCCGCGCTCGCTGTGAAAAAGCCCGACGGCCCGCAGCTCATCGCCCGTAACCGCGCCGCCTCGGCTGGCGGCTAGCCGCAACCGACGATTCCTGGCTGTGCCCGCCGAGGCGGGCATTACCTTTCTGTGGACAGCGCTCCTTTCTTCCTTGAGCTTGCCACTGTGTTCCGTCAAACTACCTCGTCCGAAAAAATCCAAAATCAGGCTGACTCTTTCCTATGATCATCGAATCCAAGGCGCCAACGCGTGTGGACTTCGCCGGTAGCACGCTCGACATCTGGCCGCTTTACCTATTTCATCCTGGCTCGGTCACCCTCAACGCCGCCATCTCCCTCTACGCTTCCTGCCGTATCGAAACCAACGGTGGCGAGTCCATCCGCCTGGTGTCGCGCGACATCCAGCGTGAAGAAAGTTTCCCCTGCTTCGCCGCGCTCATGAAGACCAAGCGCTATCGCCTTCCGCTCCTTGCCGAAATAACCAAGTTTTTCCGCCCACAAGGTGGATTCACGTTGATGACCGATTCGAAAGCCCCTGCCGGCGCCGGCATTGGCGGTTCCAGCGCCATGGCCGTGGCCATCTGCGCCGCGCTGGACCGCTTCACGGGGGCGGGGAAGAGCAAGGAGGACTGGATTCACATCAGCCGCGACGCCGAAGCCATTGTCATCAACGTTCCAACCGGTACGCAGGATCACTACCCGCCAGCTTTTGGCGGCGCTGCCGCCATCGAGCTGCCCCCCGGCGGCGAGCATCGCGTCGAGTTGCGCGTCAATCTCGATGAACTTGAACGCCGCGTCGTGGTTTGCTATACGGGCAAGCCCCGCCAGCACGGCATCAACAACTGGGAAGTCTTCAAAGCCCAAATCGGCGGCAAAAGGGCCGTGCAACAAAGCCTCGAACGGATTTCCGAGGTTGCCCAATGCATGCGCGTGGCCTTAGAGAAACCCGATTGGAAGGAAGCCGGGCGGCTTATGCGTGAGGAATGGTCCTTCCGCAGGCGCAACCTCCCTACGATTTCGACCAAGACCATCGATCGCGTCATTGAAAGCGCACGTCGCAACGGCGCTCTTGCCGGCAAAGTCTGCGGCGCAGGCGGAGGCGGCTGCGTGGTTCTCCTGATCGAGCCCGAGGCCCGCGACCGCGCCGAAAAGGCCGTCGCCGAAGCTGGCGGTGAAGTCCTGCACACGACCATTGACCGCCAGGGCGTAAGTGTCGTCTTCCGCTAAGCACCTTCAGCGGATCAAGCCTACCTAAAGTGCCGGTCGCCAAATAATGGCTTCTCCTTTGCTGAAGCCTGCAAATCCAAAGGGCTTTTGAAACTCGGGGTTCTCAAGTCGCCTACACTCGGGCCGAACTCCAGTCGACCGGCCCTTCGTACAGTTCGGGCTCGTCCAAGTACAGGTAGGCGAATCGCGGCTTTCCTCCGCCTTGGCCGCCTTGGCACCTGTTCAGCCACTTTCCCGCATCATAGGATAGAATAGGTAACGCGAGGTGCCCTCGAAGAGCGCCCGCGGAGTTTATGCCGAACTGGTACGCCATTCCTCTGGCACTCGTGCTCCTGGGCGACGCGGATGTCCCCCGCGTCAATAGCCTTCGTCCGCCCGAGAGGCCTTTGGTCAACTTTCCCTCGGATGAAGAGATTCCCATTTTCCCGAGCGCGGGAGACTCCACCGATGGCAGCCAGGCCCAGCCAAAGCCGGCCAGCACGCCGAACCAGCCGCTGCAGGAAAACTCCAAACTGACCCTGATCCGCTTTGTCTCCGGCGAATTTGCCAAGGCCGTCAAGTCTCTGCCTGCCGGTAAAGAGGGGTTCAACCTTATCGTCGGCAAACCGCTCGACACCCAGCTTTTGAATCGGGCTGTCGCCACGCATGGCGCTGCGGTCAATTCCGGCGACAACGTGCAGATCACCGGCCTCGAATTCCGCGCGCACCAGATTGTCGTGGACTTAAATGGCGGCGGCCGCGGCAAGCATCACTGGCGCGATCATCTGCAAATCGGCATCGGCGGCCCTTCTCCTACCATGCAATCAACTTCGACTCAGGAAACCGGCCCGCCTGGATTGCAGCCCGGCATGGGCAGCACTATCTTCTTGGAGTGGAATAAATTCGTTCCGGACATGACCCCGGACGACTTGAAGAAAATCCTTTCTCCCTTCCTCAATTTTCAGAACGAGCGCTCCGCCTCCGTGCAGTGGATCGACACCTTGCCGCCGGAGATGAAGAAAGCTATTCAGGAGCGCCGGCCCCTTGTCGGCATGGACCGCGAAGAAGTCATCGCTGCCATGGGCAAGCCCGACCACAAAGTCCGCGAGCGTGACTCCGAAGGCAACGATATTGAGGATTGGATCTATGGCCAGCCGCCGTCCAAGACCGTCTTTGTCCGCTTCACCGGCGACCACGTCACGCGCATCGAGCAGTTCCCGCAGTAGGGGGCCTTTCCCTCTCATTCCCGTGGTTCCACCATCTGCGGCCACTGCAACACTACAATTCTTCCGTCCGCTTCCCGCTCGAGCGTTGGCGCATACAATCCCAACTGCTCGCGCCGCCACCACCTTCCCGTCGCGCGCTTTTCCTCCGGCTCGGCAAACCAGTACTGCCACAGCACCGCGCGCACTTGCCGCGGCGGCGCCTTCGGAAAGGGATTGCCCGCGAACAATTGCAGAACATCCCCCGACCCGCGTAGCAGGGCCTGCTCGGTTCGCGGCACAATCGGCTCTTCCCGCCAAGTGCTCAGCGACGCGAACCACAAGTTCCAATCGAATCTCGGTTGATAGGGCGCGTAAATCCCCGGCGCCTTTGCTGGATCCTGCGGCTTGAACCGAAACGGATAAACCAGCCATTTCTGCCCATCGTCCGAGCCTTGGAATTCAATCTCGTACCGTCCGCGGGTCATGATGGCAAACAACCCATACCGGTTTGCAATACGAAATGGCTCCAGCGCCGATACCGGCGTCGTCGGCAACTCCAGCGGCTTCACCATCCATATCATCTCGACTGCCGTCGCGTAGAAAATCCATGAGAGCATCACCGCCATCATCGCCAGGGTCAACGCCGCCCATTGCTTATGCAGCGCAGGTTGCCAATGCCTTTCCGAGCTTGCTTCGGGTTTCACTTCCTGAGCCCCAAGAAATTTCCTGTCCTGGAGCGTTTCCTGTAACGTGAGGTCAAGCCCTGCGGGTTGTTCTTTTGCTTGGCTGCCTTTTCCATCTGATGCCGCGCGACCCTCGCTCCTCTTCCAGCGCTCGGGAACGAATCGTTCCAGAAGTTTGTCGTCCAGGAGCAGAAAGCCCAGCGCCAGCACCAGATAATTCAAAAATGTGTAGTTCGCCGAAAGAATGATTCCAATCTGCCATGGCGTAACGATACAAAAGCAAACCATGCGAAACGGCCGCGGCAGGAACATCATCCACACCAGCCCAAATTCCAGCGCCAGCGTGCCAAACGAGGTCGCCGCGTGGAACCAGTGCGGCCCATGCTGCATGTACCATCCAATCCAGGTCGGCAGCGGCCCGTTTTGGTAGTACTCATCGAGCGCCGTGAAGTTCCGCCACTGGGGGTCGCCTCCCATGATTTTTGCCACACCCGATTCGAAATAGATTCGGAAGCATTCCCACAACAGCAAGAACCAGCTCGCTCGCGAAGGCGGGCTTGGCTCGCCCAGCCGTGGCCGGAATCCTCCCGGCGCGAAAAACAAAGAAATAAATCCTGCCTCCAGCAGCATTCCGTCGGATTGGTACCCGGAAAAATCCTGCGCCGCGCTCACGAACGAAAGGAAACACGCAAAGCAAATCGCCAGCATTCCGCGCGGCCACAAATCCAACACCAGCAGCAGCGATGCGATCATCCCTACCCAGCAGATTGCTGTCAGCATGTGCCGGCCGCTTGAAAGCCATAGCAGGGTCGGCGCATACCAGTAGCCCACGCGGCCAAATTGCCCCGTCACCGCGTGCAGATATTCGCCCGCGGGAAGAATTCCTTGCGGCCCGATCAATCCTTTAATTTGAAAAACAAGTGAGAAAAACGCGGAGTAATAAATCAGTCCGAGTGCGCGCAGGAAAATCCAGCGCGGCAGCAGCCCGTTCGTCGCTCCAGGTTCGGAAGCAAACAGCCAGCGCACCGCCGACACCGGTGACCAGTCCTTCATCCCCCGCCATTATATCCTCGGCCCGCATTTCGATTGGTTAACTCGACGGTCCCCGAGCGGTGGCCGCGCACTCGGCCTTGTAGCCGCCCCTCCCCCTCTTGCCGCAAGTGAAGAGTCATCGTCTTGTTATGGTAGGATCGCCTTTGCGTTAAGGACGCATCCGGTCCGCGGAAAGGGTAGAAGCCCACCTGTTTGAAATCAATTCTTGCGAACCTTCTTTCCAGCCCGAAATGCGGACAACGGGCGTTGAACGAAAGGAGGTCGCGTGTCGACCGATGCCCCTAATCAGCGGCGTCCGCTTCCGGAGCGCCCCAACCTCCGCCAATTGAAGGATCAAGCCAAAGATCTTTTCATGTCTGGTGGCGCGGAATCTCTTACCGACGCGCAATTCAAAATCGCACGTCTCTACGGGTTTGCCAGTTGGCCGAAACTCAAGGCCCACGTCGATTCCCTGGAGGAAATCGGCCAGCTCAAGCAGGCCATCGATAGCAACGATCTCGAGCGCGTCAAGTTCCTCATGACACGCAATCCAGCCCTGCATCGTGCTCCGCTCGGCTACGGAAAAAATGGTCCGCTCACCTGGGTTGCCGAGTGTCGCGTACCGTGGGCGCCGCCAAGTGCCGAGAGACTCACCATGGCGGAATGGATGATCGATCATGGGTCGGATGTTCATCAAGGTGGTGAGGGTCCGTTGATGCGGGCTGCGCTCTTCGGCCATCGCATCCCGATGATGGAGCTTCTGGTGTCTCGCGGCGCGGACGTGAACGCCCTCTGGAACGGTTATTTTCCCATCATCTTCGCACCTTGCGAGACCGTGGAGCCGGCGGCCCTCAAGTGGCTCCTCGACCACGGAGCTGATCCGAACTGCCCCAGCCCGCGGCCCAAATACGCGGGCACGGCGCTCGACTATGTCATAGGCACTTACGGTCGTTCACCGGAGCTTGGCGCTTGCATGGATGCTCTGCTCGACGCTGGCGGCACGACCAAACACAACGTTCCGCTCGTTTTGGATTTGCTGCGAAGCCGGCTCGACCGCTTAGCCGAACAACTTGACGCTGACCCTGCGCTGCTCCACCAACCGTTCCCTGAACTTGATTTCGGCGTCACCGGGACGCGCCTCCTCACTCTTCGAAGTGCGACGCTCCTGCACGTGGCCGCCGAATACGGCAACGTCGACGCTGCAAGAATGCTTCTAGACCGCGGGGCCGACGTCAATGCGCGAGCGGCATTCGATCATTACGGCGTCGGTGGGCAAACTCCCGTCTTTCACGCCGTTACGCAGTTCCATGACGCGGGGTTGCCCGTGGCGCGTCTGTTGTTGGAACGCGGTGCGGACCTTTCCGTCCGTGCAAAGCTTCCGGGTTACTACGAGCGTCCGGGCGAGGTAGTGGAATGCACCCCGCTCGGCTATGCGCAGCGATTCCCCGGCCTTGCTCACCACGCTCCCAACCCGAAGACCTGTGCTCTGCTACGCGCGTGCGGGGCACCGGAATGACCATCACCGCCTGTTCTCAAATCGTCCTTGACGAAACTTGCTGGCGTACTAAAATATCTTTTAGTGAGCAGGGCAAAAGAGTTTTGAGAACGGCTTGGCTGCCGGTCTTTTTCTTTACTTCTATTTGTGCTGTAAGGCCCCAGCGACAGTGTGCGGCGTGATGAGCCCCGCGATGCTCGGTGACTTGGCGCTCTATATAACCCTCTGAGAATCAACACTTCGATGATGTCTCGAACTGTTGATTCTAAGGCACTTACAGAGACCCTTAGGATCCGCATTTTACCAATAGAGGGGAAGGGCCTCTCCCGATTTGGCAAAGGATTTCAAGTTACCGCGCTGCGGTCAACGACTCACCTTTGGAGGAATGTATGCCCATCAAGGTCGGCATCAACGGCTTCGGCCGCATCGGACGCAACATCATGCGCACGGCGATCGACGATAAGGAAATTCAATTCGTCGCGGTGAATGACGTTACGGACGCCAAGACGCTCGCGCACCTGCTGAAATACGATTCTGTGCTCGGCAATTTGCCGCACAAGGTGTCGCACACCGACGACAGCATCGCGGTCGACGGATGGAACTTCAAGGTGTTCCGCGTCAAGGATCCCGCCGAACTCGATTGGGTGTCGGTTGGCGCGGAAATCGTTGTGGAATCCACCGGCCTGTTCACCAAAGGGCCCGATGCCAGAAAGCATCTCCGCGCTCCGGTGAAGAAGGTCATCATCTCCGCGCCCGCCGACGGACCCGACGCCACCTTTGTCCTTGGTGTGAACGATAAGTGCTACGATCCGGCAAAGCACCACGTCGTTTCCAATGCCTCCTGCACCACCAATTGTCTTGCGCCCGTAGCGAAGGTCATCCAAGACACTTTCGGCATCACTAGCGGCACCATGACCACGATCCATTCCTATACCAACGATCAGCGCCTGCTCGATCTGCCGCATAAAGATTTGCGCCGCGCTCGCGCGGCTGCTCTCAACATGATTCCGAGCTCCACCGGCGCGGCTAAAGCGTTGCATCTTGTCATTCCCGAGCTGAAAGGCAAACTCGACGGGTACGCCATGCGCGTTCCCACGCCCAATGTCAGCGTCGTGGATCTCACCGTTTTCGTCGACAAGCCCGCGAGCAAAGATTCCGTGAACGCGGCTTTGAAAGCCGCCGCGAACGGCCCCATGAAGGGCATTCTTGGTTACACGGAGGAGCAGCTTGTCTCCGCCGACTTCAAAGGTAACTCGAATTCCTCCATCGTCGATGCCGAGTACACCAAAGTGGTCGGGGATCGCTGCGTCAAGGTTTTGGCCTGGTACGACAACGAGTGGGGCTACTCCTGCCGTTGCCGCGACCTGATCAAGCTCCTAGCATCTAAGTTCTGATTCATAATTCTGGCATCCTTCGGCGATCCGATCCGAACCGGCAGAGGATCTTGAATCATTGCGTCATGGCGACCAGCGCCCGTCGTCTCCAGCGCACTTCACAGGTCACAGAACACGGGCCACAGGTCACGACGAATGACGAAGCTCACCATCAACGACCTCGACCTCAAAGGCAAACGCGTCTTCATCCGCGTCGACTTCAACGTTCCCCTCAAGGACGCGATCGTCACCGATGACACGCGCATCCGCGAAACCCTCCCCACGCTGCGCCTCGCTATCCAAAAGGGTGCGCGCCTCGTTCTCGCTTCGCATCTTGGCCGTCCCAAGGGTGGTCCCGATCCGAAATATTCTCTGCGGCCCGCCGCCAAGAAGCTGGAAGAACTCCTCGGCAAGCCCGTGGCTTTTGCCCTGGATTGCGTCGGTCCCGGCGCGGAAGGGCAGAGCAAAGCCCTGCGCGATGGCGAAGTGTTGGTGCTCGAAAACGTCCGCTTTCATCCCGAAGAAGAAAAAAACGATGAAGGTTTTTCCAAACAGCTTTCCTCTCTCTGTGACGGCGTGTTCGTTTGCGACGCTTTCGGCTCGGCGCATCGCGCGCACGCCTCCGTGGTCGGCATCACCCGCTTTGTCCAGCAGGCCGCCGCCGGGCTGCTCATGGAAAGAGAGCTGGCCTATCTCGGCAAAGCTGTCATGAATCCCACACGTCCCTTTGTCGCGATCTTGGGGGGCGCGAAAGTCAGTGACAAGATTGAAGTGGTCGAAAATCTCATGAAGATTGCCGACGTTATGCTCATCGGTGGCGGCATGGCCTACACCTTCCTAAAAGCCGAGGGTCAGCCCATCGGCAAGTCCCTGGTGGAGGACGACAAGCTCGATCTCGCCCGCCGGCTTCGTTCCGAAGCCCAGCAAAAGAAATTCGCGCTGCTTCTTCCCGTCGATCATGTGGTCGGCGCGGAATTGAAAGCCGATACGGCCACAAAAATCGTTGCTCTTTCCGCCACACCTGATGGCTGGATGGGCTTGGACGTCGGACCGAAGACCATCGAAACGTATAAGCAGAAAATTGCCGGAGCCAAGACGATCGTGTGGAATGGCCCCATGGGTGTTTTCGAGATGCCCGCTTTTGCCAGGGGCACGCTCGAAATTGCCAAGGCCGTGGCCGACGCGACCAGCAGGGGCGCCACTTCCATCGTCGGCGGCGGCGATTCCGTCGCTGCCGTGCATCAATCGGGCGTGGCCAACAAAATTTCGCACATCTCCACCGGTGGAGGCGCATCGCTCGAGTTTCTCGGCGGCCATAAGCTTCCCGGCGTCGAAGCCCTCACCAACAAATAAATGAGCGCCATCCTTCTCTGCGAGTCCTCTGCGTGCTGTGCCTTTCCGCGTTCGCTTTGCCTTGAGGTTTGCATCCGCCTTCGCGCAATCGCCTCTCCCGTGCGTCATTCCGGAAAGTTCGGTGGTTTTTTGCAGGAACGACGCGGAGTCAATGGATGCTTACTTTGAGTAGCTTGGGATGGAGAACGCCATGACGCGTCGTCACGTGATTGCCGGCAACTGGAAAATGTTCAAGACGCAAGCGGAAACGCACGCGTTCTTCTCGGCGTTTCGACCGCTCGTCTCGAGCGCGAAGCATTGCGACATTGTCATCGCTCCGCCTTTCACAGCACTTCCCGCCGCTGTTGAAGCCGCCAAAAACACGAACATCGCCATCTCCGCGCAAGATGTCCACTGGGAAAAAGAGGGGGCCTTCACCGGCGAAATCTCCACCAATATGCTTGTCGAAGCCGGCTGCCGGTACGTCATCATCGGCCACTCCGAGCGCCGGCAATTTTTTGGCGAAACCGACGAGTCCGTGGCTAAGAAAACCAAAGCAGCTCTCACCGCGGGACTCATTCCCATCGTTTGTGTCGGCGAAACCTTGGTCGAGCGTGAATCCGGTCAAACTCATCAGGTTTGCAAGAGGCAATTCCTCGGCGGCCTGGGCGCGTTGACCCCGGAGGAGTTCTCTCGTATGCTGATAGCTTACGAGCCAGTATGGGCCATTGGGACGGGCCGCACCGCTACACCTGAAATGGCCGCCGATGTTCACCGATTTCTTCGCCAGTGCGCGGCGGAGAAATTCTCCGCCGCTCATGCCTCCGATTTGCGCATTCTCTACGGTGGCAGCGTGAAGCCGGACAATATTCGCGGACTGATGGCGCAGGAAGAACTGGACGGTGCGTTGGTGGGCGGAGCGAGTCTCGACGCAAAATCGCTTGCGACCATCGTCGAAGCTTCCCGGTAGCAGGCCACAAATTGGCGTCTGGAGAGATTCGAGCTGTCGGTCCCGAAATACTTGGGGTTCGTTAGGAGATAGAAATGCCTTCTTGGATGAAATGGGCCGTCGCGTTGGCCATCGGATTCGCGATCATCGGGATTGGCTTCCGCCTCTCCTGGGGCGGCACCTGGATCCTGAAACCCTTCTTTATTCTGAACTGCCTTGTTCTTGTGGTTGTGGTGCTGCTGCAGAGCGGCAAAGCCGCAGACCTTGCGGGCGCTTTTGGCGGCGCGGGCAGTCAAACGGCTTTCGGCCCGCGCGGTGCGGCAAACGTTCTCTCCAAAGCTACCACCTGGTGCGCGGTCATGTTCATGGTTTGCTCCTTCGCCATGGTGGTGCGCACGGACAAGGCGGTCGAGGAAGGCGGTTCGATCCTTCAGAAGGTTTCTCAGCCAGCGCCAAAACCGGCTCCGGTGACGACTCCGGTTACACCGCAGCCGAGTACGCATAACCCGTTGCCGACCGGTCAGCAAACTCAGCCGCCCGCCTCGCAAGCTCCGGCAAACCCGCAGCCTCCGGCGGCAACGTCCAAGCCGGCACAGACTCCGCCAGCTTCGTCTTCGGCACCAGCTAGTTCGAAGCCAGCCGAGCAAACTCCCACGAGTCCGCCGTCTGCCCCTGCGCCAACGAAAAAACCGTAGCGCTCGGTTTCCTGGTCAGGAACTTGTGTCGTGCTCTTCTTCGGCCTGAGGGCTGAAAGCGGAAGACTTAGAAACGACTTAGAAACGCTTGGCGGTTGCAGCGTTAACATTCGATAGCTAGAATGATACCAACCCACTGTGCGGTAGTGGCGGAACTGGCAGACGCACCAGCTTGAGGGGCTGGCGGTAGCAATACCGTGGAGGTTCGAGTCCTCTCTACCGCACCATAACTTTTTGCAATCCCGCGTAAACACGCAGAAAACCCGCATAAACACTGGCGATTTCGCACTTTTTCAAAAAGTATAGCGAGGTAAATTATGGTAGACCGTAGACCGAAAAGTGTGCCGCAAATGTGCCGCCAAAAGGGCGGGTCTAGCGGTCCGGCCTCTTCTTGAAATAGCAGGATACCGGCCAAAACAGCGGGTTTCCGCGATGTCATTGGGAGAGAATCGTGGCGATGTACGCGCGTCTGCACCGGTGCGCCGTGCTGCGGTGGCCGACCTAATTCATACTCTTGCCGTGGATGAAGACAGCGGAGTCCTCGAACAAACCTCCATGGCTTTGCAAATACTCGACGCGAAAGAGGCGATTCCCGTATTAAAAGCTAGACTAGGTCAGACAATCCATCTCCGCAGACGCGCCTGTGGATAATTGAAGCTATAGAAGCACTTGGCTCAAAGGATGTGTCGTTCTTTGCGGCCTTCCTCTTCGATGGGAACGAGCTTGTCGCGGCTTACGCCGCCAACGCCATAGAACGAATCACAAAGGAGGATTTCGGCTTTCCCCATTGCGGTGAGACTCGTGGTCCCTGCGCATTCGGCTCCGCCGTTTGACACCCGAATCTGCGCGCACTGTGCAAAACGGATTTGCCGTTATGACTTTCTTTTAGTCGCGGCACTCCAAAAGGAGCAGGTCACGTTCGTCGACCTATCAACTGCCTGCTAGTGCTCGTTAGGGGAACGCATGGCATGGGACAGGACATAGTCAGCCACAGCACGGCCGACCGCATTTCCTTGCACGCAGGAGTTCCGGTAGTGGATTCCGCCGAAAACGCGCGCGTCGGCGATCTCCGCAGTAGCGGCGGAGAAGCTCGAGAATGATCGCGTACCCTGCCGAACGTCGGACGTAACTGTGAATGGAGTGTTGTCTCCAAACGCGGCCTCGAGGATAAAGGCTGCGGCACCGCTGACCGTCGAATGGCCGGAGGGATATTCGGGATGTGGTGGGGTTCCGGCCGGGAAAAAATCGAGCCAGGGCGTCCAAGCGGGGTCCACAGCGGTGGCGGCATTGCCGTCGATATCACCACTATGGCGGTGATTGGGCGCCAGAAGACATAGCGGTATTTGGCATCCCAGCAAGCAATGGCGGCGTCCGCCATCGAGAGATTCAGCTGCGCGAACAGGTGAGCGTTCTCTGTGAGACTTAGATTTCGTGCCGTGGCAATTTGTGAAGCGATGCGATTCCAATAGAGAGCCGTGTTGCCGGCCCAAAAGAGCGCCAGTTCCGACTGGTCAGCAGTGCGCTGAGAACCCGCGAACACTCCCATAATCTTTATTTCGTTGTAATCCATGGTATAAGCAGCACTAGTCAACGCAGGCGGCGGAGCCGGGCGGAACTGCGAAGGTCGCCGCATCGTCCATGGCGTCATGGTGGCGAATTGTGGGCCAGCACCGGGTGCGTTGACGAGTGGAGTTGGCCGCCAAACGCCAATGGCGGAGGGCGACCCCACGATACCGAGCACACCGACAAACGGGGGAGCTGGTGGGTTGAACCCATCCGTGCTCCGCCAATCCCAAATGCTGTCTGCGACCTGTTGTCCCCAAGCGATTCCCGCCTGTACTGAGTGAGGGTTCCCTTCCGTGATCGCAGCAATGGAGGCATTGCGATGCATCGTCAGCGAATCTGACTGCGCGGGATAGAGCTTGAGCAACATGGCGTAGGCCGCCTGAACCGCAGCGGCACGCTCTGATGCGCACCGTGGCGCATCGGCCTCTACATGAATTGGTTGAAGCCGACCGTCGATGCCGTTGACGGCATCGAAGAGAGAAGCCGACACCAGCGCGACAACTCGCGACGTTACCAGCGGGTTGGTTCCCCCTGCAAGGACGGTGTCGTTCATGATACCGATCCACTCAAGGACCGGGTCAGCAGTGGCCGCCAAAACCGACATGGGGCGCGCCAACACCAGCATTGCCAGGCCAAGCACCAATAGACAAGACTTTTTCAGTAATTGCATTCTTGGTGTCCTCTCTTTAGACGAGTTCCTAATAGGTGGGCCGAAGCAAATTAGGACAACGTAGCCGAGAACGGAGTCAGTGGCGCGTGACCGGACCTGGTATCGAACGAATCGCTCCGCACCTGGTCTCTCTGGCTGTTTACTCGGTGTATCGTACGCGCCGATTCGAACAAAGCATAGTTAATATTTGTAAAATATTATAAACTGGAATCCACACACCACCGTTACGTTGCAGAGGTCGTCATGCTAATGATTAACGTTAGTGCTTTATCGCAACGCGCATCGTGGTGGACGAGTTAGGGCACGCAGGGATCTCCGGGCGCGTTCGATAAAGCCGTTTGAACGTGGCCGCCCGGCAGGCCTTCTTCCTCGGTCGACCTCTTTTTTAGAGATCGCGCTCGCAGAAATGGTGAATCGCTGTTGCGAATGCGATCATCAGATACGCCACTGCATATCCAATCATCGTGACGCTAGGCGCAGAAGCATTCGCAAACGGCGTGAATTGAAGCGTCCGTGCAAACGATGACTGCATTTCGAAGGATGCGCGATGCCACAACGCTTCACTTGGCATCAGCAAGCTCGATATAATTCCGACCGTCGCTAGGTGAGGACTGTTTGTCAACGCCGCTATTTGTTCAATCCAACCTCCGATGAATGCGATCCCGTGGAGGCCAATCACAATGACCCCATTCGTCAGCGTCGAAAACCACGTCCCGCACATAACTGTCATTGTCAGCGCGAGCAGACATTCGAGATAAACAAGCGCCCCACCAAGGAAAATGCGGGGCGTAACGATCCCTGTGACAACTCGGCCCACCATCCCGACTCCAGCAAACATCAGCGCAACATAGACTGCCACCATGCCCGCAAAACCAATCCATTTTCCAATTAGAATTTGCCACCGCGAGACCGGCTTCGTGGCAATCGCATGAATCGTGCCGGAAGCAATCTCTCCTGAGATCGTGTCCACCGAAGTCAAGATGGCAAGCAGCACAGCGAGTACATCAGCAGCGTAGAAACCAACCTGGAGAATGGAGCTCTGCACCTGATACCGAATAAATGGCGGCACGTTGTAGCGCGCCAGGTCCTTCGCTTGAAAGTGCATTGCGGCAGCGAAGAGGGTTAAGAATGCGCCTCCCGCGAGCAGCGCAGCCCAAACAATCTTCCGCCGCGTGGCTTCACGGAATGTAACGTCCGCCATGATCCAGACACCCCTCAAAGTCCGCGGTCCTCGCCCATAATTTTTAGAAAAAGTTCCTCAAGGGATAGCCGCTCCGGAGTGAATGAAAAAATATCGGCCCCGGAGGCGGCCAAATACCGGTGAACCTCCGGGAGAACCTCTTTAGAATTCGTCGAAAACGTCAGCAGATCGTCCTCTTTTCGGATTGACGTACACCATCTGGTTAGCCCCGCTACAGTTTCGGCCGGGAGTTTCTGCGCTGAAACAACCACGCGGATTTCGCCGCCGGATTCTGTTCGAAGGTCGTGAGTCCCAACGATTTCGCCCTGCTTGATGAACGCAACTTGATCGCACGTAATTTCGACTTCGCTCAGCAAATGCGAGTTCAAAAACACAGTCGCCCCGCGCTCCCTTTGAGCACGGATCACGTCACGAACGAGCCGCCTGCCCATAGGATCGAGCCCCGATGTAGGCTCATCGAGAAAAATTAACTCCGGCTCGTGAATCAGCGCCTGTGCTAAACCAATCCGTTGCAGCATTCCTTTTGAGAATTCACGCAGGCGTTTTTCCCGATGGGGAGTGAGACCCAGCAATTCCAGAAGAGCAGGAACGCGCTCTGCGAGGGACAACGCGGACAATCCGCAAAGTTTCCCGTGCAATTTCAAGAGTTCGCTTGCGGTGAGCCAAGTATAGAATCGAAAGTCCTCAGGAAGAAAACCGATCTTGCGGCGTATCTCGACGCTTCCGGATGGCGCTCCAAGAACTAGGGCCTGCCCGTCCGTAGGCTTCACGAGCCCAAGCAACATTTTTATGGAGGTGCTCTTCCCCGCGCCGTTCGGCCCGAGGAAGCCAAAGATTTCTCCGCACCGCACGCTCAGTGAAAGATTGCGGACGGCCACCTTTTTGCCATACACCTTGCGCAAATTCTGCGTCTCAATGGCAAAACCGTCCGCTTTGTGCAGTGGCGCCCCCGGGGCATTAGTCCAAAGAATTTGCCAGCGCAATGGCATCGCTGGACCCACCTGGACCAGCCAGGGAATAGATGATGCCATCTTTGACCCAAATCAGAACAGACCCCGGTCCTCGCCGATTCGCTGGGGTCATGAGCGTTCCGTGCACGCCGTCCACGGTGACCGTCGCATACGATCGGACGAACCGCGTAATGGGCAAGACAAGAGTCGATTTCCAATCCACTGTCTGACAAAACTCCCGTGCTTGCACCGCGCTCATACCCGCAAGTTGGAGCCCGGTTTCAGCGAGTTGCTCTAGATTCAGATCTGCCGGTACGTTGACTATCGGACTCGGCGCTTCAAGAAGAATTGTGCAGTTAAATGCTTGCGGAGAGTTGCCCACCTGGCCTTCACCCTCCGTAACGATCTTCGGGCACTCGCCGTATTGCACTCGAACTCCACGTGGCACCTGGAAGGAGATCGTTTCCCCATCGATCGTTGCGGGCAATAGAAGATCAGGTCGGCCGGATTGGTCGAGAATGTCTTGCAACCGGGCGCGATCAATCGTTGTTCTGAACGCGTGCCGGCCTTCAACATTGAATTGCGGTGCATCTGTCAAACCGTGAGGGACACGCACCTGAAATCCCGCAAGTCGGCTGGCCTCGGCAAGGGTTGAGGCTTTCTGTGATTTTTCATCAGTGATGACGACAACTTTGTCCGAAATCAATTGGCTCAGCATCCGCTGAAGGGGACGATTCTCATCGAACGAAGTAGTATCGAAGCGCACGGGCTGAACTCTCTCCACGCGCAATGTAGCAAGGATTCGCTGGGCCAGTCCGCGGCCCAAAGGAAATGCCAGACTAACCAGAAAAATGGCCCCAAGGGCGCCTGCTGCCCACGCAGGGCGCCAGCGGCGAGCAAAGAGCCGCGCCAAAATCGGCGTGTGCTCTTCATCGTCGCCGCGTTGTGCCTGAAAGCGAGCTAGCGCGTCATGTGGCTCGACGGCCATTCCCGAGTCGGAAGTATCGAGCGACTTGAGCCGTCCTTGAACCCGCCGCGCCATTTCCGAGACCCTTTCAAGCTGCTCGCGGCATCGATCACAAGCCGACAGGTGGATTTCAGCCTCCGCTCGGCTGGCACCAGTCAATTCTCCATCGTGGTAAGCACGGAGCATGTTTTCCGTAAGGCAATTCATAGTTTCTCCTCCCGGCCATACAGTTCGACATATCGCTCTTCGAATGCCGCCTCCGCGCGAACGAGGCGTGTCCCGATTGTCCCAATCTCCAGATCAAGCATTTCGGCGAGCTCCTTGTACGAATGACCAGACATACGCAGCAGTAGAAGCTGCGCCTGAACTGGCTGCAACTCCGCTAAGACAGCACGCACACGCTCTTGCGTTTCGAGCCTCAATGATTGGTCCAGAGCGCTTTCGGCGAAACTTTCTTTGATTTCCGTACGCGCTGCTGCCTTCTCATAGCGATATCGCCGCGCCGAAGCGCGTAGCGCATCAATGCCAAGATTCGTCGCTGTGCGGTAAAGCCAGCCCGGGACATTCTCTATGGCGTCCGTCGGCATGGGTTGGCGATAGAGTCTTAGGAACACCTCGTTCGCTAAGTCCTCTGCCCGGGCGTGGTCGCCGACGATGCGGCGCAGAACGCTCACCACACGCGTGTAATTCGCAAGAAATACCTGTTCGAAGCGTTCGCGTGTGGGGTTCTTCCCGGTCACATTGCACTTGCTCGCATTCAACCTCGGTGCACAAACTTCTTCTATCACATTCTGAAGCAACGCCAGCCTCCGCGCTCCTATTCTATTAACGCCTGTGCACGAAGAAATGTGACAGCCTCGACTAGGCCAGCCAGCCGAATATGACACAAGATCTTGGTCAGTGCCCGACTAACACGGTTGTCTCAATGGGTCGACGCAACACGAGGCCGAAACCCCCTTGCAGGGCCTCAATAGCTAAGAGTCGTTCGCGGACGTTGATTCAAAACGGAACACCGTCCTGGCCAGGCCCTGATTGCGTACGGGCGAACACAGCGGTTCTCCATGGGGAAGTGCTGACGGAACAAGCGCAACGCGGGGAGCATGCGGAACAGGAACAAAAGGACGCGGCAGCTGGCGGGAGCAACCGTTTCCCGCTTCCGCGAGTTGGGGTAATCGATGCTGTATTCCTTGGCGTTCGCAGGCCACTGCTCACAGGTCCTGCCTCCGAGCGACGCGGCCAAACGCGGTAACCGGTAAAGTCCTGGAAATCAAGTTACCGGTAAGCCGACGCGGTAATCGCCGAAGTTCGTACTAGGAGCAAGATGTCCGGTTCCTCTCTACCAGCAGAGCCGTAGAGCCCCTGCCCTTGAGGCATGGGGATATAAGGCTCCGTTGACAAGGCAAAAGCGCGCGTCGTACGCTTTGCCCTAGCCGAGGGACGCTCGGCATCTGCCTGTGGAGGCACGATAAGACCTAAGCGCAAGCTTAGGCGCGCCCGTGAAGCAGGAACCATCGTTGGAGACGAGCAAGCAATTGCTTGTAACGCCAAAGAATCCCCCGCCGTTTAGGCGAGGGAAGTCTCAACGCGCCATGATTTTCAAAGAGAATTTTCCTTCAAGCTAGCGCTTTTCTCTCTTCGGCAGAGGCTCCCATAGCTCGATGCGGTTGCCATCGGGGTCCACGATCCAGCCAAACTTTCCGTAGTCGTATTCTTCGACTTTCGGATCTACCCAGACGCCCTCTTCTCTCAAGGCCTCCAGCACGGCGTCGAGGTGGTCCACAACATAATTCACCATTAAGTCTGACCGGCTATCTCCAAAATACGTCGTGGAAGCGGGGAAAATGCACCAAGCGGTGAAGTTGTCTTTCGCGGGGCTGTCAGCTTGATGCCAGCGAAATCCGGTGCCTTGATCCCCCTCGCTCACAATCCCGAGGTGTTTGGCGTACCACGCGCGCAATGCCTCCGGATTCTTTGATTTGAAGAAGATTCCGCCGTCCCCGCGCACGCGTGCCATTGCCCGCGCATCATACGGTTTAGCCCGGCAAGGAACAAGCGAAGCCCGTGATAAACTGACTTGTCTTTCGGGTCGTAGCATTCCCTAAGGAGTGCCCCGCAAGACGAGGCAAGCGAACATGGCCAAACCGCGCGGAATCTTCGTATTTCTACTGACCTGCATGATGTTCGCGGTTTCTGCCCGTTGCTTCGCGCAGCACTCCCGCTCGGCAATGCTTCAGCAAGCTTCCAAGGAAAGGGTCATCATTGATACGGACATTGGCGACGACATTGACGATGCTTTTGCCGTAGCTCTGGCCCTGCGCAGCACGGAACTGCAGATCCTCGGCATCACCACTACCTTTGGCGATACGGAAATGCGAGCCAAGCTCCTCGACCGCTTGCTCGAAGAAGCGGCGCGCGCGGATATTCCCGTTGCCGCAGGCCCGCCTACACAGCCTAAGACCGCGTTTACGCAGCTGAAGTATGCCAAGGGCGGGCACTCCGCAAAACCATCGCATCCGGACGCGGTCAGTTTTTTACTCGATCAAGTTCGGCGCAACCCGGGGGAAATCACGCTTGTCGCCATTGGACCGCTCGTGAATGTGGGCGCTGCCATCGAAAAAGACCCGGACACCTTCAGGAAGCTCAAGCGCGTCGTGCTGATGGGTGGGTCGATCTATCGGGGATACGGCGACACTGGCACCGGTCCGCCCCGTGGTCCCGAGCCCGAATGGAACATCAAGAATGACATTCCTTCCGCGCAGAAACTGTTTGCCGCTGGCCTAGCGCTGTTTGTCATGCCGCTGGATTCCACGCAATTGAAGATGGATGCGGCGAACCGCGATATCCTGTTCCGCCAGGGCACGCCGATTACCGACGCGCTCAGTTTGCTCTATCACGAGTGGGGCAAGGAAACTCCGACGCTATTCGATCCCATGACCATTGCTTATATCGTGGACCCAAGTCTCTGCCCTGTTCAGGCCATGCACCTTCGCGTGGACGAGAAGGGCTTCACTCGCCCTGACCCTGGGCCTTCCAACGCACCGAATTCGCCCAACGCACAGGTATGCCTCGCTTCGAATCCCGACGCCTTCTTCCACTTCATCATGCCTCGCCTCGCCACGCCATAGATCCGGTCACATCACCGGGACGTGGCCGGCACCGCGGCGCCGCACGAACTGCAAAAGCGGGCTCCCGCCTCGCAAGACTTTCCGCAAGCGCTGCAGAAAAACCCTGTTCCAGAGATGGCTTGCGGAGGGGCAGCAGGTTGTGCCGTGACCGCGACCTGGCGTTGCTGCCCCGAAGAGAGCGCCCAAACCAACGCGATAATCCACCCGATAAAGGTCCAACCGGCAAGCAGATTCAAGGCCAAGATAGCGGTGAAGTCCGACCTTTTGCGCGCCAGAAAAGCGGGCAGAAAATAGAGAAACAGAGAAACGATCATGAAAATAGGGTGGAAATGGAAAAAGGGTATGAAACACAACGAAGAGATCAACATGGAACACGCTCCGCCAGGACGCATGATGTGTTTTACCACGGATTGACGCAATTTGAGCGGGGCAGTCGGCGGGAAGGGAAGGCCCATTCCGCAAGGGCCAACGCCCGGTTTAATACTGCCGGCATTTGCCATCGGACCTTCAAATTCGACCGCCGTCGAGACACAGACTCACGAACGAGACCGCCCCGCGACGGGCGTCCCGGCGTCTCCGCCGGCACTCACTGGCTGGCAGCCGAGCACGCCTCTTGTGTTTTTCCATCCGATGTATTCTATTGTCTGCGCGGAAGGGACCGAGGTTTGCGTCTCTTACGACAACCATGGTCATCCACGACAGCGGCGGAAATCACCCGGAAAAGCCGCGGGAGAGCTTCATCTCCCGCTACCTCTTTAGCACCGATCACAAGACCATTGGCTTGCAGTACCTTTGGCTGGCGCTCTTGAGCGTTTTTGTGGGCATGGCCATGTCGCTGGTCATGCGCATCCATTTGGCCTGGCCCGAGATGCACATCCCTTTTCTTTCCGCTCTTGGCAGCTCGCCGGAACGCTACGCCACGCTGCCGGTGCTGCACGGGTCGCTGATGGTTTTCCTGGTCCTGACGGCGGCGCCGCAGTTGGGGTTCGGGAATTATTTTCTTCCACTGCAGATCGGCGCGCGCGAAATGGCCTTTCCCGGGCTTAATCTTTTTTCCTTGTGGACCACGGTGGTCTCGCTGTTCGGCATAACCAGCGCGTTTTTGATTGCCCCGCAGGCGGGAATCACTCTCTGGATCGTCAGCGTGTCTGTTTTTTGTGCCGCGACTCTCTCGAGCGCCCTCAATTTTACCGTCACGACCATCGACCTGCGCGCGAAGGGAATGACGCTTCCACGTCTGCCCCTGACCGTGTGGGCTTGGTTTATCAACGCCATCCTGGGCATGCTCGTTTTCAGCATTCTTCTTGCTGCGTGCCTGTGCCTGCTTTCGGATCGCTTTTTCAGCACCCATTTCTTCTCCGCCGTAGATTTCCCAGCCTCGCCACCGGCGAACGTCGCGCCCGGTGCGTCGCCGGTGCTTTGGCAACGCTTGTTTTGGTTCTTTGCTCAGGCGGAAGTCTACATTGCGATGCTCCCGTGCTTCGGCATCGTTTCCCACCTAATCGCCACATTTTCTCGTAGGCCGGTTTGGAGAGAGCGCCTTGTCGTGCTTGCGCTTTGCGGGGTGGGCCTGGTGGGGTTCTGCGTTTGGGGCCAGCACATGTTTTCGAGCGGCCTGAATCCTTTCTCGCCACTGGTGTTCTCGGTCCTTGCCGCCTCTCTGGGGTTGCCGGCGACGATCCTGCTAGTCAGCTGGTTTGCCGCGCTTTGGAACGCGCGCTTCCAATTGAACACTTCTTTGCTGTTTGCTCTCGGCTTTGTTTCGCTCTTTCTCTCCGGCGGGATTTCCGGGCTATTTCTCGCACGGCACGATTTCACTTCCGCTTCCGTCACGGAAGATTTTGTGACCGGGCATTTTCATCTGGTCATGGGTGTGGCCGCGACGTTTGCCATTCTCGCGGCGCTGTTTTTCTGGTTTCCGAAACTGTTCGGGCGCCGGCTGAACGAGCCCTTAGGCAAGCTGCATTTCTGGCTGACGTTCGCGGGCGTCTACGCCGTCTTCATGCCCATGCACTGGCTGGGGTTGGGCTCGCATGTGGCCAACAATCCTGGCGCGAACCTCGCCGCGATTCGCTCGTGGATTGGTCCCGCGCGCTCGTTTATCACTGCCGGCATCGTCATCACGGTTTTTGCGCAGGCGGTCTTTTTGTTCAATTTTCTCTGGAGCTTGTTTTTCGGTGACAGAGTCGAAGAGCACAACCCTTGGCGAGCTACCACACTTGAATGGAGCATGGCATCACCGCCGCCCCGGCACGATTTTGGCGCACCTGGGCCAGTGGTTTATCGCGGAGCTTACGCGTTTGCTGTGCCAGGGGTAGCGCAAGATTATATTCCCCAGCACGTTGCCCCGGATCGCGTGGTCAAGGCAAACTAGAGAAGAGAAGGGAAGCCGACAGAGGAAGCAGCATGCCGGGTGCGACGGCAACTCCGGACGTTGAAGTCATCGTCGAAGATGCCCGCGGGGGCGGTGGCGGCGGGGGAAGACCGCCGGACGGCGGTGATGGCGGTGACGATGGCGATTACGGCAAGGGCTGGCAGAGGGAGCCACCTTCGCCGCGGCGATTCTCGACGGGAATCGCTATTGCCATGGTCTCTATCCTGATGTTTTTCATGGCGCTGGCGAGCGCTTTTCTTCTTCTTCACCACAGCAGCCGCGTGTGGGTCGCAGTGCACCTGCCACGGATCCTCTGGGCGAACACCGCCGTCCTCATGGGAAGCGGCTTCGTTCTCGAGCGATCGCGGTTACGGCTGTCAAATGGAGATGCGCGCGGCTTTCGCAAGCTGTGGTTAGTGGCCACGGTAATGGGGCTCCTTTTTGTAGCCGGACAACTTGTTGCCTGGCGCCAGCTTGTGGCCGAGGGTGTGTACATTGCGAGCGACCAGGCCAGCAGCTTCTTCTACATTTTCACCGGCGCGCATGGCGTGCATTTGCTCGGTGGCGTGGCGGCGCTGCTGTTTGTTTTGCTGCGCAATTTTGAAAAGTCGCAAATCTCGATGTCACTGGCGGCGGAAATCACTTCCTACTATTGGCATTTCATGGATGGTTTGTGGATTTTCCTGTTCGCGCTTTTGTATCTTGGCAGATAGCTACGAATTCAGGGAGCGCGGTCAAGAGCCACTTTAGCATTTCACAAATGCAGCGATGGCATCCACCACGCGCGCGATCTGATCCTTTCGCAACTCCGCATACATGGGCAGGGAGAGAACTTCTTGCGCAGCTCGTTCCGCGTGCGGGAAGTCGCCGAGCGTGTGCCCCAGCGGCGCGTACAGCGGCTGCAGATGCAGTGGATGCGGATAGTAGACAGCACTGGCAATCTTTCGCGCAGCCAAGTGCTGCTGCAGCGCGTCGCGTTGCTCGCTTCGAATGGTGTATTGGTGGTAGACGTGTTCGAAGCCCTGTGGCTCGAGAGGCGTCATGATGCCGGGAATTTGCTGCAAGAGACGCGTGTATTCGGCGGCATTTGAACGGCGGGCGTGCTGCCATCCGGCAAGGTGGCGCAGTTTGACCCGCAGTATGGCGGCTTGAAGCTCGTCGAGGCGGCTGTTCCAGCCCGGCTCGCTGCTGCGATATTTGGCGGTTTGGCCGTGATTCCGAAGTATGCGAACACGGGCGGCGATTTCCGGTGAATTGCAGACCACCATGCCTGCATCGCCGTACGCACCAAGGTTTTTTGTGGGGTAAAAACTGAGGCAGGCCGCGTCGCCGAAAGAACCGACGCGGCTTCCTTTATAAAGGGCGCCAATGGCCTGCGCGCAATCTTCGATGAGCGGCAGCTTGCGCGACTTAGCGAAAGCCGCGATGGGATCCATGTCCGCGGCGAGACCATAGAGATGCACGGCAATGATGGCGCGGGTGCGCGACGTCACACGGCGCTCGAGTTCCGAAGGATCGAGGTTGTAAGTTTCCGGGCGAATGTCGGCAAAAACCGGCTTTGCTCCCAATGCGCTTACGGCGCTGCCTGTGGCGACAAACGTAGATGTGGGCAAGAGTACTTCGTCGCCTGCCTCGACACCACAAGCGCGCAAGGCGAGAATGAGCGCGTCGGTGCCGGAAGCGACTCCCGCGCCGTGAGCCACGCCACAGAGCAGGGCAATTTCTCCCTCGAGCGCCGCGCCTTCGCGTCCGAGCACAAACTGCTGGGAAGACAGCACGCGTTCGATGGCGGTGCGAATCTCTGCGCCAATCGTCGCATATTGGACGGACAAATCAAATTGCGGAATGGGCTCGGGCGCAGCATTGGCTTGCGGGTGCGTGCTCATCGGTTCATTCGCGCGCCCTTTAGTATACGCGAGCGCGAGGCGCTGCGGCTTTGCAGCTTGGGTGGATATAATGCCTGCCGAAGATAGGCCAGCGGCACGAACGTGGCGAGCGACCGCCCCGAAGCGCTGGGCATAGGAGTGGGGAGACAGAGAAAGAGGGCTAGACGAACGTGTTTGCCGAGCGAACAAAGTGGAATTTGGCGCCGAACCACTTGAGCCAGACCTTGGCGCGCCATCGCGCAGCAGGGAAGCCGCTTGTGGATTTGACCGTATCAAATCCGACGGAGTGTGGCTTCGAGTATGACCAGCGCACGATTCTGGACGCGCTGCGCAATCCCGCTGCGCTGAAATATGAACCGGCGCCGCGCGGGCTTGTCTCGGCGCGCCAGGCAGTCCGCGAATATTACGCAGAGCGCGGCGCCGCAATTGACATTGACGACATTTTTCTAACCACAAGCACGAGCGAGGCCTACTCGTTCGTGTTTCAGCTGCTGTGCAATCCGGGCGACGAAATCCTCATTCCCGCACCGAGCTATCCGCTGTTCGATTTTCTTGCGGACATTCAGGACGTGAAGCTCGCTCGTTATCCGCTGGTTTACGACCATGGCTGGCAGATTGATTTCCACGCGGTGGAGCAAGCAATCACACCACGAGCGCGGGCGCTGATCGTGGTGCATCCCAATAATCCGACTGGACATTTTACGAAACGGGCGGAAATGGAGAAATTGAACGCCATCTGTTCGGCACGGCGTCTAGCGCTGATTGTTGACGAGGTTTTTCTGGATTTTCACCTCGATGGGCGGCCCGCGAGCTTTGCGGGCAATCGCGACGCGCTTACGTTCACGCTGAGCGGCATATCAAAAATTTGCGGCTTGCCGCAGATGAAAGCGGCGTGGGTGGCAGTCAGCGGTCCGCAAGAATCGAAAAGGGAAGCGCTCGCGCGGCTCGAAGTGATTGCTGATACCTATCTTTCGATGAGCGCGCCGGTGCAACTGGCCCTGCCAACGTTTCTCTCGGACCGTGCAGCGTTTCAGCGGCAATTGATGGCGCGCGTCCGCGGGAATTTGGCGGAACTTGACGGCCAGCTCGTTTTGCGGAGCGTTTTAAGTCGCCTCGAACTCGAAGGCGGCTGGTATGCGGTCCTGCGAGTCCCCGCAACGCGCTCGGACGAGGAGCTCACCCTTGTTTTACTCGACGAGAAGGGCGTTTACGTGCATCCCGGCCACTATTACGATTTTTCGTCGGACGGATACCTGGTGGTAAGCCTGATTTGCGAGGAGAGGGAGTTCAAAACGGGACTGGAAAGGCTACTCATGCAATTCCGCTAAATGGATTGTGATGAACGAATTGGAAGCAAGTAGAAATGGCTACGCGATATGGGAAATAGATACAAATTCCGGTATAAAGGTCAAAAAAAGATGCGCTTCTGGTACTAAAACCTTACTAGAAACAAAGCAGTTAGCTCACTTTCTGTAAAAACCAATATAAACTGCGGAGTGGAAAGGACATTGCTAGTGTCTAAAGAGCCGCTGGTGCGGGTTAGCCACCTCAAGACTATTTATGAATGGTGAAGTTATGGGGGTTTCTGCTATGAAATCTATCCTAAAGACGGGCCGGTTTGCGCCTCTCGTGTTTTCGATCATGGGGATTGTGACGCTGTTTGTCGCCTGTGCACCCGCAACTTATGCAGACGTTGAGGGAACCATACGCGGTACCGTTGTGGATCCCTCGGGAGCGGCCGTGGCTGGGGCCGCTGTCAAAATAGTGAACGTGGCGACGAACCTTGAGCGCGATGTGACGTCAACGGGGGACGGTTCGTTTATCGCGCCCAACCTTCCGGCAGGGAACTATGCCGTCACCGTCTCGAAAGCCGGCTTCCGGACGTACAAGCAGACGGGCATCCGGCTAGAATCGGCCGCGACCTTTGTGGTTTCAGCAACGCTTGAAGTCGGTGAAATGTCTGCCACTGTCGAAGTGACCGCGGCGAAGCTGCAGGCGGATACCACTACAATCCAGTTGGGTGGTGAACTTGCGGCAGCGGAGCTCAAGGATTTCCCGTTGTTGAACCGCGCGTGGATCAACCTGCAGACCACCCTGCCCGGCGTTGTGGCTTCAAACGATCGCTTCACCAACAACTTCTCGACCAACGGCAGCCGGACCCAGTCCAACAACTATACTGTCAATGGCACAGACTCGAACGACCTGCCATTGAACACACCGATTGCCAATGCGATCAACCCGGATGCGATTCAGGAAGTCAAAGTAGTGGATAGTACTCTCAATCCTGAATATGGGAGAAACTCCGGCGGAACTTTGATGGTGACCACGAAGTCGGGGACCAATCAATTCCATGGTAGCGCGTTCGAGTTCTATCGCGATACGTTCATGAACGCCAAGAACTTCTTTTCAACGACGGTGCCCCCCTTTCATCAGAACCAGTTCGGCGGAACCCTAGGTGGTCCCATTGTCAGGAACAAGCTCTTCGGCTTCTTCTCTTACCAAGGGACGCGTCAATTCCAGGGAGTCGCGCAGAACTCACAGGTTTTCACTCCGGCGCAGCGGGGGGGTGATTTTACTGGCGCCGGGGCTTTGACTGGAACATCGCCATTTCCCTTGACGGGGGAGGATGGGGTTGTGCATCCACAGGGAACGCCTTATGCAACGCTCTTTCCCACAAACCACATTCCCACCGTTGATTTTTCTGCGCCTTCGGCAAATTTGCTGAACAAGTACATCCCTTCGCCGAACCCGGTTGGCGGGACTGCATACCAGTATTCCGAGCTCATTACCACCAATCCCAATCAATATCTTGGGCGCGTCGATTACAACCTCAGCTCAAAGGACAACTTATTCTTTTACTTGTTTCTCCAAAGGGCTGCGACACTTGATACGTTGCCCTTCCTCCCGGGGACGACAACACCACTGCCGGGATTTGGACAGTTTTCGAAAACAAAGATCTATCAATATACAGTCAGCGAAACGCACATCTTTAACGAGCACATGCTCAACGAGCTGAAGGTCGGGTACAACAGATTCAACTTCGATGCTGTTGAGCCTTCCAATGTTGTTGCACCTTCGAGCTTAGGATTTACAGGGATCGTCCCTCAGATCACCAAGTCTCAGAGTGCACCGCGAATCGACGTTACGGGACTCTTTACGCTGGGCTTTTCCGACAACGGTCCGCAGCCCCGGATTGATGATACAGGCCAGCTTCTCGACAATGTTTCCTACACCACGGGCAAGCACGCTTACAAATGGGGCGTGGACATTCGCCGGGGCCACGTTGCGAATCCCTTCGGCTTCGAAAACAACGGTGCGTTTGGGTTTTCGGGGAGCGGCCCATTCTCCACTGGCAATCCAGGCTCGGACTTCTTGCTTGGCATTCCAGACACCTATGGTCAATCGAGCGGCAGCTTCATTGATGCAAGCGCCTGGGAGTATTACTCCTTCATTCAGGATCAATGGAGACTGCGTCCCAACCTGACGTTCACTTATGGGATTGGTTGGCAAATCGACACGCCGCTGACGGACCACTTCAATCATGGCGTGGCGATCAACGCCTTCCGACTGAATCAGCAGTCAACAGTCTTCCCTACGGCCCCGACGGGACTGGTCTTCCCGGGCGACCAAGGGATCACTTCGGCGGGCTATAGAACGCACTACAACAATTTTGCTCCGCGCATTGGGTTTGCATGGAACCCCACGAGGAGGTTGACGGTTCGGACTGGCTGGGGCATCTATTACAACAACGCTGAGGAAGAACAGACGCTCCAGAACTTGCTTGCTCCGCCGTTTGCACTAGCCGATCTAGGGGCCGGTGACTTTCCGGTTTTCGGCAGTCCCGGTTTTGCCACTCCGTTTTGTACAGTCAACGGCGCAGGCTGCGTAACACAGAAATATCCGTACACGCCGCCTGCGGCTGGCACACCGGTGGATTTCGCCAACTTCTTTGAGCCCATGTCTCTCAATATCGTGGACCCGGCGTTTAACGTTCAGTACGCAATGAATACCCAACTGTCTCTACAATATCAGGTCTCGCCTTCCATCTTGGCTACGGTTGGCTACGTGGGGGCTCAAGGACGACGTCTGGAGGGTCGGCACGAACAAAACCCCTACAACGCAACCGTCTGCCTGGCGACTCCTGGTTGCCAGGCAGGCCGCGCCGGAGAATTCGGCTTCCCGGGTGTAGGCACGCTTGCCGATGCATCAATTTTTGCCTCTCTGGGTGCACAGTCCACTTTCTTGAGTTCGAACTACAATTCTCTTCAAGCGACTGTAGAAAAGTCGCTTTCGCATGGCCTTAGTGTACGTGCGGCCTACACTTACTCTCATGGTCTGGACAATGGCTCGAGTCTCGAGGGTGGCGGAACGAATGGACTGATTGTTCCAAGCAACTTTAAGTTAACCTACGGCAATTCGGCTTTCGATGCTCGGCACCGCTTGGCGGCAGAATACTTGTACCAGATCCCCGACTGGGGCTTTCACCACCTGCCAAGCAGCGTCACGAAGGGATGGACGTTTGCGGGTGTGACCTCACTGCAGGCCGGCTTCCCAATAGGCTTGACCGACTCTTCTTTCCGGTCGCTGCAATGCACGCCGTTCGCCAGCTTTTTTGGGTGCTGGGATCGTCCGGACTTTGTGAAAACCGCGACGATCTTCTCGAACCCACGAAACGTCGGGAACCTACCCAACGCGGCGGGAGTGAACCACGCCGGGAACTACTACTTTGATCCGGCTAGCTATAAGCACAACGCGTTTGGTACAGTAGGGACAGCTGGCCGCAATGTGTTCCACGGGCCTGGAATCAACAATACCGACCTATCCTTCTACAAAGACACCAACATCACCGAAAAAATGAAGCTCCAACTTCGCGTGGATCTGTTCAATGCATTCAACCATGCGCAGTTCAGCAATCCTTCTGGCAATGTCAACAGCTCGCTCTTTGGCCGTGTGACTACAACCCGAATTCCGGCGCGCATCACGCAGCTGAGCGCAAGCTTCAACTTTTGATTAGCGTAAGCTAATGGAATAGAAAGACATTTCCCAGGAGCGCTATAAAAGCCTAGAGTGTTCCTGAAGACTTCGCGTGCAGGGTAGCCTTCCTCTTAAGAATCTGAAGGGTTTGTCATTAGTCGAGGGAGTTGCAACTTCATGATCACGCGAACGTGCAAATACACAATATTTACAAAGCTTACTCGCGTTTCCCTGAGCTTTTCGACGTTGGTCATAGGTACCCTTGCGCAGACGCCCACACCAGAGATGGGTGGCAGGCTGGGTCAGAGCACGTTCGTTAGCGCAAATTTTATCTTGAACTTAGACGTTCAGGTGCTTGGCCCTGACGGCGCGCCGCTAAAGTCCGCCGCCGTGGTGACGCTATACGCTTCGTCTGGACTGCCGATATCAACTGCTACGACGAAGGGCACGCGGGCCCTCTTTACCCAGCTTGCGCCCGGGCAGTATTACATTGAAGTGGAAGCGTCGGGCTTCTGGAAGACAAGAGAGGACACAATAATCGATCCCTCGGTGGGGGACAATGTTGTCAATGTCTCCATGGTGCCTGCAGCTGCTGGAAGCGCCCCGATTATCTACTACCATACTCCGCTGCTCGCGCCGGAGGTGCAAAAAGAGCTCGACAAAGGCATTGCGGCTCTGAAGGCAAACCGGTTGGATGCTGCCCAGAAAGCTCTTAAGCTCGTACTAAAAAAGTCGCCGAATCATCCAGCGGCGCTGTACGTGATGGGTCTAGCCGCTGAAAAAAAAGGTAATCCCCAGGAGGCCCGGCAATACTGGGAAAAGGCGCTTTCGTTTGACCCGACGCAGCAGGTTGCTGTTTATGCCTTGGGCCAGTCGAATCTCCTGAAGGGCAATTACACCGAAGCCGATGAGTTGGGGAGGCAGCTCTTGCAACTCAACCCAAATTCATGGAAGGCCCACAGCTTAGTAGCGTCAGCAGCGTTCCGGCTGGGGAAGTACGCAGAAGCTGTATCTCACGCCGAACGGGCCTGGGAGTTGGGGGGAGAAGGCGCGGGCAGCATCTCGATTGTGTTAGCACAGGCCCTTGCAGTGCAGGATCGCAGGGCAGAGGCAGTGGAAGCTTTGAAGAGATACCTTGCAGCGAAACTGGATCAAAGCCACGCAGAGACAGCCCGGAAACTCTTGGGCCAGATAGAAAGCAAGGCAGATCGTTTCGCGATTGCTGGAAGCGACTTTGAAAAGGCGGCGAGTGACTTGGCACCGCCTGACATCAGCCCGGTTGTGGAACACTGGGTACCACCCAACGTGGACGACACACCTGCTCCTGTCGAACCAGGGGCCTCTTGTGACCTGAATGACGTTCTGGAGAAAGCCGGTCACGAACTGCAACTTTTGCCTTACACTTTAGACCGTTTTTCAGCGGACGAAACGATCGAACATCAGAGCGTCAACGAAAGAGGAGTCGCCTTGCGAGCATCCAAGGTGACGTTCGCATATGTCGTATCAATTCGTGAAACGCGCTATGGCTTCTTAAATGTGGAGGAGTACCGTAACGGGACAGAAGATCCTAACGTTTTTCCCGATCACCTTGCAACAAAGGGGCTACCCTCGCAAGTCTTCTTGTTTCATCCGTACTATCAAAACGATTTTGAAATGCAATGCGAAGGGCTGGCGCGCCAGGGGCCAGGGTTCGCCTGGCAGATTCACTTCCAGCAAAAGAGAGATGTTGCAAGCCGCATGCAGGTTCACTATCTGAACGGGAAACGCTTTCCGGTTCCTTTGAAAGGAAGAGCGTGGATTGACGCTACAAACTATGAGGTGGTTCGTTTACAAACTGATATTCGGGAGCCATTGAAAGAAGCTGGTCTCTACGCGCAGCATACGGATATTGAGTACGGCCCGGTTAGATTTCAAAAGAACAGCTTGGATCTCTGGCTGCCCATCCGGGCAGAGATTTATATGCAAACGAAAGGGCATAGGATCCATAGGCGACACGACTTCAACAAGTATCTATTGTTTTCAATCGAGCACAACGAAACTATCAGCAACCCGAAAGAACATCCAAAACCCTAAGTGGCCGTGGGATGTGCGGACGGAGAGTCACTTATCGTAAGCGGCCGAGGGGATCGGCGGGGGCAGGCATGGGGGCGGACCTACTGTTTCGCGGCGCATTTGTCGAGCCTTTGGCGGGAGCAGGATTCCGCGGGCCGATGCCCGCGTTGAGCCCAAGATGATCCCTCCTGTTATGCCGCAATAGCCTTTGTCTTCCTGCGTCGTCGCGCAGCCGTTTCTTCATCGCGCAAGCTGGCCAGTTCGTAGCAGCCGCAGATGGTATCGTAGTAGCCTCGCAAAACGTTTCTCTCTAGCCGTGTGGAGCTGGAAGGCGGCTGGTACGCCGTTGCTGTGCGTGCCCGCGACGCATTCCGATGAGGATCTTGCGCTGACCTTGCTCGAGGAACAGGACGCCTACGTTCACCGGGCCTTTCCATGATTTTTCCTCGGAAGGATATTTGGTTGTGAGTTTGCTTGTCGGGAAGTTCCGTTTGCACAAGGTCGGGCTTCCAGCGTAGGACTTTTCCATCAGGCGGCAGCCTCGAAGCGAGCTCGAGATTGGTCTGCTAATCTTTTTACCTTTGGTTCGCGATACGGAATTTAGATACGCTTTATGGAATCACATGTTTCTAAAAATATAAACACGGTTTTAGTACCGCCGACGGAATCAGCAGGTTAGCGAAGGTTTTGTTTCGAATCGTGACAAGTGCGCCTGGAAGGTAACTTGCATGTCGCCGCATGGAGATTCTCCGGCTCGTGGGCGTTTGAGGAAGCAAGTCGTCTCATTTGGGCTCGCTCGCTTTACTTGTCCCAAGGTCGGGGGGCAGGAGGGGTCAGTGAAGAGCAAGCATTTGATCATTTTCCATGGGTTGTGTTTAATTTAATGATTCTCGTCCTTAGTTGCATTCTGGTTAGGGAGGGAGACGCGCAGGTTATCAGCGGAGACTTGGTGGGGACGGTGCTCGATAAGTCGGGCGCGGCGGTTCAGGGCGCCTCGATCGAGGCGGTGAACGTCGAAACCGGCGTCAAGTACGCGACGAAAGGCAATGACACCGGCGAATACCGCTTCACCAACCTGCCCGTAGGGGCTTACAACGTTTCTGCTTCGGCTACGAACTTCGCCACCACAACCATTAACGGACTCCGAGTTGAGCTGAACAAGACCGTCACCCTGCCCATTACTCTTGAGGTAAAAAGCGTAGCCAACACCATCGAGGTTTCCGGCGCCGCGCAGCCTTTTGGATACCACCACGGCTCAGGTAACCAATGACTTTACCTCGCAACAAGTTGAGGATTTACCTTCCGCAACCATTGGAAGCGGCGTTCTGAATCTCTCCCTGCTCGATTCGGGGTTGCAACGAGCGGTGGCGTGGGGGTGGGAAGCGGGCCTTCGGTCGGCGGCCAGCGTCCGCGAAAATAACAACTTCACGATCGAAGGCGTGGACAACAACGACACGAGCGTCACCGGGACTCTGGTCACCGTGCCCAACGACGCCGTCGCCGAGTTTTCCGTGCTGCAGAACCAGTTCTCACCGGAATTCGGCCACTCCTCGGGCGGGCAATTCAATACCATCGTCCAGAGCGGTACAAATGAATTTCACGGGCTCGCTTATGTCTATAACCAGAACCGAAATTATAACGCCCTCGATACTTTGCAGAAACTGAGCGGCCTTACCACCGTGCCGAGATTTGATGACAACCGTTTTGGCGGCAACTTTGGGGGCCCAATATTCAAGCAACAAGCTTTTTTTCTTCGGCGACTTTGAATATGAGCCGCTAGCCTAGAGTTTTCCATTTTATGCGACCACTTTCGCCCATTCCACAAGGGGTTTCAGGATTTTTCGCGTAGGCGCATCCAAGGCAGGGTCTTCAAAAATCCTTTCTCGCCAAGTAGCGGTTCGCAAAGATCGCAGAAGGTCCTCGAACGACGTGGAGCATTTTTGTGTGTACCAAAGCCGGTGCAGAGTGAACTGAGGAGCCAGTTTGTACCCCGATTGCGCGTACCACAGGATTACCAAATCGTAGAGATCAGAGGGGCGGCTCAGCGCAAGCGGCCGGGGGGATCGGCGGGGGCCGGCATGCGGGCGGACCTACTGTTTCCCGGCGCATTTGCCGAGACTTTGGCGGGAGCGGGATTCGGCAGGCCAATGCCCGTGTTGAGCCCAAGATGATCCTTCCCGCACGCGGGGCAATAGCCCTTGCCCGTGTCTTCATCGCGCAGGCTGGCCAGTTCGTAGCAGCCGCAGATGCAATCGCAATAGCCGGTTTCCGAAGCAGTTTTGATGGGAACGAGAGCCATGAAGCTCCTTCTAGGGCCAGATAGTACGATGCCCCCGGATTCGATGCAAGCCGGGGCAGATGAGCATTCGGATTTTTTTGCTGCTCCCGGCGCTATAGGTTCCGGAGGTGTGCCAACCGGAACGGGGAACCAAGGTGTTCGCGCAATTCAATCCAATGCTGCTCCGGGATGGACAGGAAAACTTTCACTACCTCCGGATCGAACTGGCTGCCGGAGCATCGCCTGATTTCCTCCCGGGCGTGTGGCATCGGGAGTGCCCGCCGATACGGCCGGTCGCTGATCATGGCATCGAGCGAGTCGGCGATGGTGAAGATACGCGCCCCCAGCGGAATCTGATCACCTCGCAGGCCCCTGGGATAGCCAGAGCCGTCAAAAAACTCCTGGTGCGCGAGCACAATTTCCGCGGCATCGCGAAGAAATGGGATGCGAATCAGCATGTTGTAGCCGATTTCGCAGTGTGTGCGCATGATTTTTTTTTCCTCGTCGGTAAGCGGGCCGGGCTTTCGCAGGATGCCATCGGGAATGGCCATCTTGCCGATATCGTGGAGAAACGCGGCACGGGCCAGAATCGGCAAATAGGTATCCGGAACCGGCATGGTCTTTGCAACGGAGATGCAGAACGCGGTAACACGCTGGCAATGGCCCTCGGTTTCCGCGTCCTTCAAGTCCAGCGCGCTGCCAAGGGCCTCCAAAGTGTCGTCGTAAGACTGTTCGAGCTGGTCGAGAGCCTCTTGGAGCCGCGCGGTGCGATCTTCCACCTGCTGCTCGAGATCGCGTTGATATTTTCGGTTTTCGTTGACGAGCCGACGATGCTGCAGCGCGCGGCCCACGCCCAGGAAAAGCTGGTCCTTTTCAAAAGGCTTCAAGATGTAGTCGTAGGCGCCGCGACGGATGGCTTCGAGCGCCGTGGAGATGTCGTGGATCGCCGTGACCATAATGACGGGCACGTCGGGGTCAAACTCACGCACCCATTCCAGAAGCTTGATGCCATCCATCTCCGGCATGATCATGTCGCTCAAAATCAGGTCGGGAGTGGTGCGTTTGATGTGTTCTTGCGCAACGCGGCCGTTGTGCGCCACCGTGCAGCGGTAGCCTTTGGATTCGAGCATCGTCGAAACGACTTCTCGAATCGCTTCTTCGTCGTCCACGACAAGTATGTTCTCAGTGTCCAACCCGGTCAGCTCCAAGCACACATTATAAGTGACGGCACACCTTGCTGTCCGGCTGCTTGCCCTGTCGGGAAATAGCATGTTAGCGTCAAACAGGCCGTCCATCCAAAGTTTCTCGCCGTCCGCCCATGATTCGGGCACCTTGAGCACCTTAGTGATGGCACGTCCAGCCGGAAGGCGGCGCATCGTGTTGGAGAACCAAGGCCTGCTCGGGATCGCTTTCTTCGAAGCCAGTGCCTTCGTCATTCTTCTGGTACTTTTTCCGCTTTTCCGCCGCGAACAGCCTGGAGGTTATTTCCGCTTCTGGCATGCCGGGTGGTTCTGCTTCACGTTTTCGGCGGTCTTTGAAGTGATTTTCCTTGCGCGGCCGCTGGCTGGATTACATCTAGCTTGTCTGGTGACTCACACCGCCGCGGTACTGCTTTTCTTGGTGGCCGCAGTAAATCGTGTGGCCAGTCCCGACCGGCGGTATTTGGCGCTCCCGGTTATCACTTTCGTTCTGGCAGTGGTTTATTACGTGGAAAGAAGCGGACCCCAGCGATTTGCCTCCGTGCACTGGGGAACCGCTATTGTGGAAAGCATCGTTTGCCTGGCCGCCGGTTTCCTGCTTTTGCGATCCCCGTCCACACGGAGAGGGCACGGTTTGCAGCTTCTTGCGGGTGCGTTTCTCCTCCTTGGTCTGCATGGCCTCGATCGGCCGCACTGGCCGCAGCATCCCTACTTTTTGTTGCGCATCTCCTTCGATCACATTCTGGGAGTAGCCCTGGGCATTGCTATGGTGGTTGTGGTTCTCGAGAGTGAGCGGACACGAAGTGAAGAGTTAAACGATAAGATGCGCCGGTTGTCGCTCCTGACCGCGGCTACCACGCAGACTCTTTCCGTGCAGGACGTAATCGACCAGGTGCTGACGCAGTTGGTGGGAAGTTTAGACGCCACCCACGGCATCGTTTGCCTCAAGGAGGGAGAGGGCAAGGATGCGCAACTGGTAGCCCGCTCTTCGGTGGGCTACGAACCGCAGTTTCTTGCGAAGTACAGCAAGGTTTCCGCCTCGGAACCTTGGGCCCAGCGTGTATTGAAAGAAGAATGTCAATTCCTGGAATCGCAAGATGAGTGGGATCCGGCTGCGCAAAAACGGCTGGACGAAGCAGGGTTGAAGTCGCTGGTGACGCTTGCGCTTCCCGGGGAAAATGGGGCTTTGGGTATCATTGCCATCGGCGCTACCGAACGCCGGCGCTTCGCTCCCGGCGAACTTTCCTATCTCGTGAATATGGCCAACCTGCTCGGGATGACGCTGGAAAATGTTCGTTTGTTTGAGGAGGTTGCCACCGTGCGCCGCCAGTGGGAATACACGTTCGACTCTATCGGTGACCCCATCCTGGTTCACGATGCCCAGGGGCGCATCTTGCGGAGCAACCAGCGACTGCGTCAATTGCTGGGCCGCGAACGCGAGGCTATGGTCGGTTGGAGTGTTGCTGAGCTTCTTCCTGTCAAAAACGCGGCCTACAAGGTTTGCGCGTATTGCGAGGGAGTTGCCGGCGAGGGAGACAATCCAGACCCGTGGCTTCCCGGATATTTTCTCGCGTCCAACTCGAGTTTCGCCGATCCCAGCGGACGGGTCCTTGGCACCGTCCATGTCCTGAAAGACATTACCGAGCGAAAGCGCGCAGAAGAGAAATATCGAACGCTCGTCTCCAACGTACAGGAAGGCGTGTTCATTTCCACGCCACAAGGCCGGTTTCTTGACTTTAACGACGCTTTGTTGCGGATGTCGGGCTATGAGAGCCGCGACGAGTTAATGGCCATCGACATTCCGGGGGCGTTCTATAAAAATCCTGCCGACCGGGAGCGACTCAAGCGACTCCTAAACGAGCACGGCGCGGTGGCGGACTTCGAATTTGAAATGCGGCGCAAAGACGGCGAAGTGCGCACCATGCTGGAGTCCTCCATCACCGTGCGGGACGCCGGCGGAAACGTCACTGCTTACCAGGGATTCCTTCAGGACATCACCGAACGCAAGCAGGCGGAACTGGAAATCCGCAGGCGCAACCGCGAGCTCATGGTGCTGAATTCCATCGCCCAAACACTTACGGAATCGCTGGATCTTACCGATTCGTTGCACCGCACGCTACGCCAGATGGCCGAGCTTTTCAGCCTCGACGCCACCTCGCTTTACCTCTTTGATGCGAGCGGCACAAATTTGCGGCGCGTGGCGGCCGCCGGCCATCGCTCCGAATACTCGCGCCATTTTCCCGCGGTTTCCGTGAAGCCGGAGTTGCTGCAGCATATCAAGGACGCGCATGCAACCTTTATCTCCGCTCAGGGCCTCCCGCTGCCGGCGGTTTTTCGCGATGCGCAAATCAAAGAAGGAATTGCCACCGCTTACATTGTGATTCTCTGGTCCAAGGACCGCGTGATCGGCGGTCTCGTCGTGGGAACGCGCACTCCGCGCGAGTTTTCCCCAGCCGACGTGAACTTGCTCATTGCCGTCGGCAGTCAGATTTCCAGTGCGATCGATCGTTCTATCCTCTACGAAGAAACTCGCCAGGCTTACGAAAACCTCCGCCGGACACAGGAACAATTGCTTCACAGCGAAAGACTTGCCGCGGTGGGTCAGCTCATCTCGGGTGTCGCCCATGAGCTGAACAATCCGCTTACCGCCATTCTTGGATATAGCCAGCTGCTGACCTCCAGCGGGCAATTGGGGCCGCAAGGCGTCGAATATTCGGAAAAACTGTACAAGCAAGCGCAACGTACCCACCGCATCGTGCAAAATCTCCTGAGCTTCGCCCGCCAGCACAAGCCCGAGCGAATTCCCGTGAAGATGAATCAGACTCTTGAGGAAACTCTCGCGCTGCGGGATTACGATTTGCGCATGAACAATATTCGTGTTCACCTGGATCTGGCGAGCGATCTCCCGGTGACGGCGGCCGACCCTCATCAGTTGCAGCAGGTCTTTCTAAACATGGTGAACAACGCCGCTGACGCCATCTTGGAGCGCTCGACAGAAGGTGATCTTTGGGTTCGCACCGCAATGGAGGGCGAGCGGCTGATCATCGAATTCACCGACAGCGGCCCCGGAGTGAAGGACCCCTCTCGTGTTTTTGATCCGTTCTACACGACAAAGCCAGTTGGAAAAGGAACCGGCCTCGGCTTGAGCATCTGTTACGGGATTGTTACGGAGCACGGAGGAACGATTCGTGTGCGGAACGGGCCCGCGGGAGGGGCTTGCTTCACTATCGAACTGCCGTGTCAGTCTGTCGCGCCATCGGGTTCTCAATTGGACTCGCCCAATCCCGATCCTGGAAGGAGCGCGCACATCCTCTTGCTGGATCACGACGAGTCCGTTCTGGAAGCCGTGAGTACCTTCTTGCGCGGCCGCGATCATCACGTCCACGCGGCCAGGAACCTGGAGGAGGCGCGCGCTGTGCTCGAACGGCAGGACCTTGACTTGATTGTTGCCGACTTTCAGCTAGCGGACTCTTCCAATGGGGGTGGTCTGGAGAGTTGGCTGGCTCAGCATAAGCCCGTTCTTTCTCGAAAGTTGATCTGGATGTGTGCGGTTGCGCCTGCGGGTGAGGCCGCGGAAAGAATCGGCCAAAGCAGTACGCGGATTCTGCAGAAACCCTTCAAAGTGAGCGAACTGCTGGCCGCGGTGGATGAACTGCTTCTAAATAGGATCGATGCGGCGCCGATCGGGCGATGAGACCATTTCCGCTACCATCGCGGCGCGCTCGGCCAGCTTTCTCATGGTTTCTTCCAAGCGAACACTGTAGCCGCTGAGCAAATCGCTGAGATCACTGATTTGCGGGAGTGGTGTGAAACCGGCCCACACGCTTAGGCGAATCACCCGATATCGCCACAGGAAGTTCCACGTCAAAACTACTCTTTCCAGTTCTTGCCCGCCGGCGACTGCCGGGGAGAGCGCCGCGACAATTCTCGCGGTGCGCAGAAGCCTTTGGAGTTCCGCCTGCAAAGCAGAAAGGTAAGCCAGGGCGACGTTCCGGCGCTCTCTCTGCATTCGCCGCAACGCCTCCCGAGGGATTCTTTTCGAAGCAAACTCCAAGTCCGCAGGCGCCAGCGCTCGCCGGATCTGCGGCAAGTGCGTGACATGGCTCCCCTGAAGGTCTTGGGGAATCGCGGAGGATGGGGAAGGGACGGTATGGCCCTTTGGGTTTCGCAGCGACCAAACGAATACGACAAAGAGAAGCGCGAGGATTGCGAGGAAAACGTAGAAAGCGAGGCTCAAGTCTTTTCTCCCTCAGCGCGCCAGAAATGGCCCAATTGCTCGTCGAGAGCCTTCAAGCGAGCGTTGATCGCGGGAGACAGCAAACGATAATGATCTTCCGGAAGCAGTTGCGGTTGCGACCGTGCCTTTTGCGGATCGAGACGCAAGGCCCACCCCCACAGCAGCGCGCTCGTAAGAAAGGTGATTGCTCCGAGTAGGTTCCAGAAGGTCGCGTATTGCTGCAACCAACGCTCCAAGATGCTGTCATTCAGAACCTGGGAGCAAGAGTAGAGGAAAAAGCCAATGGCTAGAAAGCGAGCTGCCGGCTCGATAACAACCTGGTAGTAGCGAGCAAACACCAGCAGCGCAAGGATGGCAACTGCTATCGCCAGCTCGATACTGCGATCCGCAGTCAAAACGAACAACTGCCAATGATTTGCCGCAACCGCCCAGGAGTACGCTAGGACTAGGGCAGCCACCGCAACCGACAGCCGCCAACCCAACCCCCAGATTCCCCGGTACTTCGCCAGCACATGCCGACAAACCTCGGCCACGGAAACGGCCCGCGCTAGGACTACCATGCCCTGGGTTCCCCAGGCTATTTTGTACAAAGTGGCCGAACCAAAACTCCATCGCTGTAGGCTTGCGAAAATGATTACGGCTTGAAAAAGATTCAGCAGAGCGTAGAGGAGAAAGCAGGGATAGAGGCGGTAGTTCTTGCGGTACAAGAGCAAAAAGACCAGAGCTAAATTAAAGGAGAAACTCAAGCCCCACAGGACTTGTTCGAGAGTGCCAATTTCGGACATTGCGGCGCATAGTACCATCCCGCTGCTTCCCGGCAAACAGATAGTTCGTACGCGCCCGGTAATGTCCGAAATTTACTCGAGCGATAGCATTCGGGCAAGCGAACTCCCTCAAGCGAGCGTCACGGCAGGTACGCGTTCAGCATCGCTGGGGCTTGGGGGGGCGGCGGCAGTGGCGGCAACGGGTTGCCGTCAGCTACAGCAGGTTTACTTAGGTTTCCTTAAGTCTTCCTTAAGTCTACTTAAATTTACTTGCATTGTCTTTGCCAATACTCGACCCGGGCAGTACGATAAAGGCAGTCAAAAGCAAAAGAATCGACAGGATCACTCGTTTTCCTCATAAAGGGACCCTCCTCGACTCGCACACTGAGGGTTCTCGCAGGGGTTGGAAGAGTCGGAAAATGTTCTGATTTCGGAACAGCAGGGCCTATGGAAACACTGAGTAAACTTCAGCAGGCCCGCAGAGTGGTTCAGGACTTTACTCTGAATACGCTGGCGGGAATTGAGGGAGCGTTCGCAAGGCTCGTCTACGTGGCTTCCCTGCGGGATCTAGCGAGCGGCCGGTATGAGCACCAGGGGTTGGCGGCGCTGTACCCGGAGGGAGCCGTGCATCAAGCCCTGGAGTTATGTCACGAGCAAATTTTCGAGCGGATCTTGGAAATGCCGCTAGAGAAACAACTGGAAGATTTGCGCGATTGTCTTTCGGCCATGGAAGGAGGGCTCGCAGCCGTCGTTTCACACTGGCGGCAACTGGAACCTTACCGCGTCCTCCTGCCCGAAAACGCCCCCGATTATCTCAAGGAACTCTTTTTCTCTAATCTTCGGGCTCTCTTGGAGATTCTCCACGAGGCGTGTACCTCGGCCCATTCGGACGCGTGACAATCCCCGCAACCTGGCCGACACACGACATAGATTCTCAATGTCCGCCAGCCGGCTGATGTGGGAGAATGAAATCCGGGCGCCCCAGTTTTTCGCCGGCTTGCCTCAGACGAAGCCCCGGTTGCGTCAGCTTTCCCCCCTACCAGGTGGCCACGCACTGCTCAGGGCACCACAGAATTGCCTGGGTGCTAAAAAGTCGGAAAAAATCCGCTTTGGGTTCCTTTCAACTTGGACGGTTAGGGGCTCGCTCGTAGTGGCAGTTCTGCCGCCCGCTTTCAGGCCCGAGCGGCACAGAAATTCTGATTCTGCTATTCTGCTGGAGATATGGACTCGCTAGGAAAACGGGCGCAGGGCGCCCTGCTGGCTCTGGTTCTTGGTCTTGGCTGCAGTTTTGGCGCAGCACAAACACGTGGCCAGGACAGCTCTCCCGCTGCCTCTCATGCGGCTTCCAAATCGGCAAGCGACGTCGCCTTCCTCGCTGCCGCCGACGAAGTGCTCCAGGAGATGAGCGAAATCACCGGCCTGAAACTGATCACTCCGCTAAAGAAATCTCTGCGCTCCCGCGAGGAAATTCGCGCCTATGTGATTAAGCAGATGAACGAGGAAAAGAATCCCGCCGAGCGTTACGCAGACGCGCGTACCGCCGAAGCCTTTGGTCTGCTCCCCAGGGGGTTTGACCTGGATACTTTCATGGTCAACGTGCTTACCGAGCAGGTCGAAGGGCTCTATGATCCCAGGGCCCAGGAGTTTTACATTGCTGATTGGAGCCCGCCCGGTGACCAGCGTATGGTCATGGCCCATGAATTGACCCATGCGCTCGAGGACCAGCATTTCCACATCGAAGCGTGGAGCCGTGCGGCGCGTCCCAATGAAGACGCGGAACTCGCGCGTGACGCCGTGCTTGAAGGCAGCGCCATGGCCGCCATGGTGGACTACCTGATGCTCGGGACCGGCCGCTCGCTCAAAGACCTGCCGGAGTTCGATCCGTCGATGCTGCTCGGCGAACTGGAGAGCACGCCGACGCTCAAGAGCGCGCCGCCCTTTCTTAAAGACGCGCTGATCTTTCCTTACATCAGCGGGCTGAATTTCTCGGCGGCGATACTGAAGAACAGCGGTTGGCCGGTGCTATCCGGTGTTTTTGAAAAGCCTCCGGTCTCCACGCAACAGATCTTGCACCCTGGCTTGTACAAATCCGGCAGGACTCCTTCGACGGTTTCGCTCCCGTCGTTTGAAAAGATGCTTGGCAAGGATTGGGCCAAGCTCGATGAGAACATCCTGGGCGAATTTGGCTGGAAAGAAGTTCTGAAACCATTTCTGGATGACGACCGCGCCAAGGCCTTGGCCGCCGCATGGGATGGCGACCGTTACGCGACCTATGAGCAAAAAGAGACCAAGAAGCTGATGCTCGTGACCCGCCTGCACCTCGATAGCGAAATGCACGCAGACCGTTTCTTCGGGCAGTATTCCGAAGCACTGGAGAAAAAACATTCGGAGCGCTCCAATCTGATGCGGCGCCCGAACTTCTTCCAGTTCGACACACCCGACGGCGGCGCTTTCCTCTACTGTTTTGGCGACAGTTGCGTAACCCTCGAAGGCGCGACGCGCAGGCTTTTTGATGCTTTCACCAAAGCGCTCGATTGGCCTTCGGCTCCGCCGCCCCCGGAGCACCCCGGCGCGGTGCCCGCGAAGACCGCGGCGGCGCTTTTCTTTCCAGCCTCGCCGACCGCTCGATAAAGCGTTTCTCCTGCCGCGCGAACCTGGATGCCAGATAGGGATCGTGTGAATTGCCGAAACAGGCAGTGCGCTCGCGCCTGAGTTTGGCAAGTCCGACTTTTGCGTATTCCAGAGCGCGCGGGAAATCTTTGGCCCGGCGTTCGTAATAGATAGCCAGCTGTTCACACGCGTGAACTTCATCCTGGGAGTCCGCAACCATTTCCTCCCAGATTGCGGCGGCGCGCTCGTGTTCGCCGCGCCGCTTGGCCATCCGTGCAAGTTCCTTCCGTGCCCTGGCACGAACGTCCCGTGGCAGCCCGATAGCCAGGGCCTGCGCGCAGGCGATTTGAGCGCGCGAGGAATCTCCGCGGCGCTCGAAGAAACGAGAGAGTCCAAACAGATCGAGGCTTTCGTATTCCTCAAAGCGGCCCGCGGAGTCGGAGAGCATGGCATTGATTTTTCCGAACAGAGCTGCCAGCCCGCGCAGGTCCATCTGGTTGTGGCGCACAACTCCGGCTAGCGGGGCCAGCGGTCCGCCTCGCAAGTAATCGAAGTAATGCTGCGGGATCAGGGCGGAATCGACATCATCTTTGCGGTGCCAGCCCAGCCCCTCTCGATCGAGGACGCGGCGTTCGAGGTCCATCAATCGCACGCTGCCAAGCCGCAGCTTCCACAGCGCGCGGGCGGGATGCAGCAGGTCCAGATGCGCGGCCAGCTTGGGCGCCACGATTGAGCGCGTCATCGCAAAACGGTTTTCAAGCAGCGGCCAGTCAAACGATTTCCCATTAAACGTAACAAGCACGGGCCGTTCGGTGATGCGCACCGCAAGTTCCTGGAGTAGCGAATATTCTTCCGTGAAATCTCGCATAAAAAACTGCTCGACCTCGAATCCCCCGGCATCCCACCACCCGAGCCCGATGAGAAAGGCGTAGGTGCCGGTTCCTCCCGCGAGACCGGTTGTTTCCGTATCGAGGAAGAGCCATCTCGATGGATCCCCGAGCGTCGCTCGCGTTTTTCTTGAAGGAGACGCATCGCGTGTGCGCGAGAGAAGCTCCAGGCTGACGTCGGACGGCTCAGCATATTCCGGTGTGGAATACCAATTTCGAATCGCGAGATGCTCGCCGAAATGATTCCGCACCACGCCTGCGCCGAGGAGTTGCAGAAGCCTATCTTCTTCATCGGGAGCGCGCAAAGCAGGCCTGTCTGGCCGCGCGGCGGCTGGCCGCGCCGGTTCGAGCGCTCTGAGCTGGGAAAACCTGTCGGCGGTTCGAGGCATCTAGGCACACAAGCAGTCGAGAATGGCCAGCGCCGCTTCCTTGGCGCGCGGCGCGAGACCCCCCGGTGGCCCAACACAGGAAGGGCATCCCCATTCGCATGCGCAGGAGGAAATCAGCTCGCGCGTCTTGCGCACCAGCAGGTCGTGCGCGCGAAAAAGCGGTTCCGAGAAGCCGATGCCGCCCGGGTACGCATCATAGAGATACAGATTCGGCTCGAACAATTCGCGAGCATTTGTGGAGACAGCCTCCTCCATGCGCACCGCCACGCTTCGACCGTCTTCGGGGGCTGCCTCAGGCGGGCGCTCGCCGATGGCCGTGGCTAGATCGCGCCGGTCGCACATCAACAGCAGCGTCGCGACACACTCGAGCGCATGCAGCAAGCCCAACATGCCCGACTGTCGTTCGCTGACGGAAAAGGGAAGCGACTCGAGCATCGGGCGCTCCAGCGTAACCCAGTAAGCCGTCGTGTGCATTTCGTTTTCGGGCAGTTCCAGCTTGCCGTCACCGATGGTTTCGTTCGTAAAGAACTTGATTTTCTTGAAGCCCACAACCTGCGAGCGAACCAGAACGTCCCCATGGGAATGGGAGTGCGCCGATGCACTCCGTGGGCTTGCGCTGAGCGCCTTCGCCTCGCTCAGGGTGGCCGGGGCAGGGTGGTTGCCCCGGTCTGAGGCGGCGACTTCGAGGACGCGCACCTGGGTGTAGCGCACGGCGTCGGTGTAATAATCGACAGCGACTCCCTTCACGTAGGCCTTGCGTTCTTTGAAGTCCAGATGCTCGACGTGGTATTGCTGCCCGCCGTGCAGATAAATCGCTTTTTCGTGCACGAAAACCAGTGCGCTCGGAAAGTCAATTTCGCCGACAACGTTCGGTTCCCCGCTGATGTCGATGATCACGAAATTGTCGCTTGTGACCGAGCGAAGGCTCACGGTGTCGGCCGGATAGGCTTCCTGGGTCCAGTGATAATTCTCGCCCGCGAGATGCAGAAACCCGGCCTCCGCAAGCCGCGCGCAAAGATCCGGAAGGTCCACGTCGCCGAACTTTTCACGGGGGGCGATCGGCAATTCAAAAGCCGCGCATTTCAGGTGATTGATGAGGATTTCCAGATTGTCCGGCTGAATGAAGGCGTGCTCGGGCGTGTGACCGAAGAAGTAATCCGGGTGGCGCACCATGAATTGATCGAGCGGCGCGGATGAAGCCACCAGCACGGCGCAGGAGCTTCCGCTGCGGCGCCCGGCGCGGCCCGCGCGTTGCCAGGTGGCCGAAATCGTGCCGGGATAGCCCGCCATCACCACGGAGTCGAGCGAACCGACGTCGATGCCCAATTCGAGCGCGCTCGTCGAGACCACGCCGCGGATTTTTCCTTCACGCAGGCCGCGCTCGATTTCGCGCCGCTCGTTTGGCAAGTATCCGCCCCGGTAGCCGCGAATGGTTTCCGGTTTTCCCGGCAGATGCGGGTTCGCCCGCTGCAAGCAAGTAAGAAGAATTTCTGTGTGCAGACGGGAATTTGCAAAAACGATCGTTTGCAGTTCGTGCTTCAGAAACTCCTGTGCAACTCGCGCCGATTCGTTGATGTAATTGCGGCGAATGCCCAGCGCTCGATTAACCGTCGGAGGATTGTAGAAGACAAAAGTTTTCGCTGCGGCAGGCGCGCCGTTGGAATCGAGGACTGCAACCTTGGATTCGAGGAGGCGAGAAGCCAGTTCGCCGGGATTTGCGATGGTCGCGGAGCAGCAAATGAATTGCGGCTCGCGTCCGTAAAAACGCGCGATGCGGCGCAGCCGGCGAAGGACATTGCACAGATGGCTGCCGAAAACGCCGCGGTAGGTGTGCAGTTCGTCGAGAACGATGTACCGCAGATTCTCGAACAGCCGCGTCCAACGCGTGTGGTGCGGAAGAATTCCCGTGTGCAGCATATCCGGATTGGTCAGGACCGCGTGACCTTTTTCGCGAATGGCTTTGCGGGCATCGCCAGGCGTGTCGCCGTCGTAGGTGAAAACGCCGAAACCGTGATCCAGCCGCTGGTTGAGGTCGTAAAGTTCTGCGAGTTGATCCTGCGCGAGCGCTTTTGTGGGGAAAAGATACAGCGCGCGGGTGTCGGAGTTTTCCAGAATTGCGTTCAGGACGGGCAGGTTGTAGCAAAGCGTTTTGCCGGAAGCGGTGGGCGTGACAATCACAACATTTCTTCCTGAGTGTACCGCCTCGGCGGCGGCTGCTTGGTGTGTGTAAAGGCGGCTTACACCCTTTGCGGCATAAGCGGAACGGAGCTTCCCGTTCACCCACCCCGGAAAGTCGGCCCATTGCGCTTCCCGTGCGGGGAAGTGACGAATGGCGGTGAGAATCTCGCGGTTGTGATCGCGTGCGGCAAACTCGTCGAGCACTTCGTGGACCCGCGCGATGGCACTGCATTCTTTGGCTCTTTGCACCGCCAGCGATTCCGGCATGAAAAACCCTCCAAAAGCCTGCATAGCCAGGCAATAGATTCGCCTTTTGTTCGCCAAAGTAACATGCGGCTCAGTAACTCGCAAGGGGAAATCAGGTGAAATCAGGAGTGGGTGCGCAGGCGGAGGATCAGGAGGGCCCCGGCGAAGAAGAGAATCGTGGAGGCGGCGAAGGCGGTTTGCACGTTGAAAACGCTCCAGAGAGAGCCCACCAGAAGGCTCGAGACGAAATCGCCGACCGCATTGACCGCGGCGAGAGTACCGAAGGCCATGCCGTGCTGCTCCTGGGGCACGAGTTCCGCGGAGAGGGAGTCTTCGAGGGCTTCCTCCGTGCCAATGTAGAGACCAGCCAGAATGAAGATCACGACGAGCAGCGCTAAAGAATGCGTTCCCGTCGATAGGAGCATCGCGGTGACTCCCGCCAGCGTATAGCCCGCGGCCAGGACGCTCTTGCGGCTTGCGATGTGATCACTGAGCCAGCCGCTGAGATACGCGGAGCCGGCGTAGAAGACGTTACGCAGGGTGTAGAGGCCGACGGCGAGGCTGGCAGCGTGCTTGAGGCCGTGCACGGGCGCAAGCATGCGCGAGGCGTAAAGAATCAGCAATGAATGAGAGAAATCGCCGGCTCCGAAAACCCCCACGCCGACAAGCAGGCGGCGGAAGTGAATCGGGAGCGCCTTCAGTCCGAGCAAGAGGGAACGTTGCGAGGGGGTGGTCAAGGTCCGTTCGCGCACCAGCAACCAGAAGCATGCCACGGCGACGAAGCCCGGAAGGAGCGTCCAGAAAAAAACCTTGCGATAGGAATGATCGGTCACACGGAGAAGCCAGAGCGCGGTGAGCGGGCCGACGATGGCGCCGAGCGTGTCCATCAGGCGCTCGAGACCGAAGGCGCGGCCGTAGGCGTTGGGTGGAACGTCCGCGGCCAGAAGCGCTTTCCGCGCCGGGGAGCGCACGCCGCGGCCAAGCCAGGCTCCGACGCGTCCGAGAAGCACTTGGTAGGCGCAAGAAGCGAGACCGAAGGATGCCGTGCATAGCGCCGTTACGGCGTAGCCCAGTACAGCAAGCGGCTTACGGCGCTTCAGCGTGTCGGTGTAATGCCCGGCGATGAGCTTCGCGAAACTCGAGAGACCGTCGGCGACGCCTTCGATGGCGCCGAGCCAGGCCGGCCCTGCGCCAATCGCTCCAAGAAAAGCAGGCAAAACCGCCGTGGCTGTTTCGTGGCTCCAGTCGCTAAACAGGCTGGTGAGGCCAACGCCCAGAACGGTGCGGTTGAGCCAGGGTTGTTTCTCTGCGGCCTCGGACATAAGGGGGCAGTTTACACAACTTTCACCTCGAGAGCTCCGAAGAGCGAGGCGATCTCGGCGGTTTGCGCTTCGTGCCCGACGGCGTTGGATCGCGATTCCCCGGCTATCTTTTAGCGGGGCGGTAAAGGATGACGCGGACTTTCTCCAAGGTGATGAGGCCACCATCCACCATTTCGTCCAGCCGGGGAAGGAGTTGTTCAATGCGCTCGGTGGACTCGATGACCTCGAGAACGATGGGCAGATCCTGGGAAAGGCGAAGGATTTTGTCGGTGTGGTAGACGCTCGAGCCACCGTAGCCCGCGACGCCGCGAAGAACGGTCGCACCGGAGAAACCTTCCTTGCGCAGCATTTCGACAATGGCTTCGTAGAGCGGCTTGCCGTGCCATTTGTCGGACTCGCCGATGTGGATGCGCATCAGGGTGCGTTCGCCCTCGAATTTTTGATGTGGCATTTTGGGAGTCTCAGTTTCGAGTTCTAAGTCTTAAATAAGAAAGAAGATTTAGCCCAAATTCCCGCTTTTATCGTCACTAACACCATCTGCGACCGGTAAGCCCGAATGTTGAGATCCCGACCGCGCCGCATAAGCTCAGGATGACACATTCTCGCGCGCATCGTTCTAAGAGGGCACGATATATCCCGGCCCTACCGTCGTCTCAACTAGAATTTGTTGGCGAGCCGGATGCCGGCCACGGACAACAGCAGGCCTGCCAGCACGCTCGCACCCACGTAGGCTGTTGCGCCGAGCCACTCCCCGTCTTCCAGCATTTTGGCCGTTTCCCAGCCAAAGCTGGAGAAAGTCGTGTAGCCTCCAAAGAAGCCGACAGTGATGGCCATGCGCCAGTCCGCAGGCAGCACCATGCGATTCATGGTGAACTGGCCGATCAAGCCGAGGAAGAAGCAGCCAGTCAAATTGACGAGCAGCGTGCCGTAGGGGAAAGCGCTGCCCGCGCGAAGGTGCACGAGACCCTGGAGGCCGTAGCGCGCGAGCGTGCCCACCGCGCCAAAGATAGCAACCAGCAAGAGTTGCAAGGCGTCTCCCTTCCGCGGCGTGGCGGCACGCGACGGAGTCGTTCCAAACTCGCTCGGCAGTCCCCGAAGGATCGCCGCAAGCCACCATCAGACCCGGTCAAAAGCGGCCCGGTCATGGCGAACTCCATCGCCCTCAAATTGCGTTCTATTGTAGCAGCTGCTCGCGTTCGGAGCGTCGACCAGGCCTCGGAGATGACTCGGAGATGCCCGACGAAAGCGCCATGCCGCGCCAAACGAGTCTGGAATGGATCAGGAGCTCCGATGGCTCCCCTTATTCTTCTGTAATAGTTCACTCTGGACCCCTTGGAGGTCGTGTAAATCGTTTAGAATGAACACTGAAGCAGTGTTGACCTGGGTTGGGACAAAAACAGTGCAATCCTCGACTGCCTCCGTGGCTGTCTTTTGTGCCGAACCTCCCACCGCCAGGGCACCGGGCAGAAAAAAAACGGCAGAAGCTCTGCCGCCCTTTTGACTCACGATGACGTGTGCTTCGAGAAGGAAGGCCGAGGAAGAGTTGCGTGGATGCGCGGTGGGGCCAGAGTCAGTGCCGCAAAAGAGGTATGGTTGAGGGGCGGAATCCAGCGTTGTGGGGACGCGGCTCGCGCTAAAGCGCGCCGCTAGGACTGCGTGGTGGCGAGGGTGTGTTAAGCAAACCGACAAACAGGAGCAAGAACGACCGGGACAACCTGGCCAAAAAGCGGCTGACCTGCTCCTTCTTGGTTCTTTTGTTTGGCGCGACGGGAGCGGTTGACTGGACAAGCAAGCCGGAGAGCGAAATCGCAAGAGGCGATCAATTCGAGCGGCGAGTCGCCATTACCGTGGATGATTTGCCGGGGGCGATTCCGGCGAGGCCAACGGCCAACGGGGAATTGCGCGAGCTCGAGCGGTACAACGAGGCGATTCCTGCCATCCTGAAAGCCCATCGCGCTCCCGCCACCGGGTTTGTCAACGAAAAGAAGCTGCACGTGGCCGGAGAACGAGATGCGCGGGTGGCGCTGTTGCAAAAGTGGATCGACGCGGGTTTCGAGCTGGGAAATCATACCTACGCGCACGTCAATTTCAATCAAGTCTCCGTCGCGGAGATGGAGGACGATACGATTCGCGGGGAAGTGGTTACGCGTTCGCTGCTGATGGCCGCGGGGAAGCCCGAGCGCTATTTCCGGTATCCGTACCTTGCCACCGGCCCCACACAAGAGCGCAAGGAAACCTTTGAGGCATTTTTGAAAAGTAGGGGATACAGGAATGCTCCCGTCACGGTGGACAATGCGGATTACATGTTTAACGACGTCCTGCATGAAGCGCTGGCGCAAAAAGATGCCAAGCTGGCCGAACAGACAAAACGGGAGTACTTGCAATTCGTACAAACCGAGTTTGCCTATTTTGAAGAAGCCGCAAAAAAACTGTTTGGGCGAGAGATCCCCCAAGTCTTTCTGATGCACGACAACCAAATCAATAGCGAAACGCTGGACGAACTGCTTGGTCTTTTGCAAAAGCGTGGCTACCAGTTTGTGTCGCTCGACGAAGCTCTTGCCGATTCTGCGTACGCGACTCCGGATCGCTTCGTTGGTACCGCAGGGATCTCCTGGATCGAGCGATGGAGAGTTTTCTTTGGGCAAAAAGCCGACTACGAGCGCGACCCCGACCCGCCGGAATGGGTCATGAAGAGATTCCGGGAAATCCGCGGAGCGGCAGCGAATCAATAGTGAAAGCGATAGCGCAGCTGGACGAGCATTTCGCGCGGCTTGAGAAAGTGCGTGCCGCCGAAGGTGAAGCTGTTGTCGAGCAGCACGCGGCGATTGGCGACGTTGATGGCCTGCAGATTGACGGAGAAGCGCTCGCCGAACTCCTTGCCGAGCGTGAGATCAAACGTGGTGTGCGGCTGAAGATGGTCGCCCGGAGTCATTGGCGTCTGGCTGCCGTTGGTGAAGCCGGAAGCGTAGTAGACGTCGGTGGACGCGTAAGCCTGCCACGGCAGAGTCAACTGACTACCGAGGTGCAGCGTGTGGCGCTGATCGTGGTCCAGCAAGCCGCAACCGCCGCCAAAAGAAAAATCCGTAAGGCCGCCGTTGATGCCACCGCAGCCGAGTGCGAGCTGATTTGAGTACGTGAGGTAGATCTGGCCACGCTTGTGGAGACGTGGTGAGCGCAGCGTGAGTTCCCAGCCGTTGATGCGAGCACCTTCAATGGTGATGGGAATGAAAATCTCCGAATTGTTGAAATTGTTGTGGTCGAAGAAGTTGCTGGCTCGAGTGAGAAAGTTGTCGGCGTCTAGTGTCCAGCCGCGGAGAGGGATGGTGACGCCGAACTGGTGTTCCTCGTCGCGCTCGCCATGGAGCGGCGCGAATCCGAGGTTTTGGCTTGTGGCGAGTTGCAAAAGCGGGCCGGAGACGGTGAGCAAAGGAGGCGCTTGATAGAAGTGGCCGTAAAAACCGCGAAAGACCCACTTTAATTTCGGAACGCGAAGGGAGGCACCGAAGCGCGGGCTAGTAGCGTTCTCCACCACGCCGCCGGAAAAGTGAGTTTGCCGCACGCCGGCATTGAGCGTGAGCCAGGACGTAGCCTTGAACTGCTCTTCAGCATAGACGGCCACTTGGCCGCCCGAGGGATTGTCGACTTCGGACACAGTCGAGCCCTGGCACTGGCTTTGCGACAGGTCATGACAGTCGAGACCAAACGTCTGGTGATCCTCTTGCGCAAAGCCGTATAGACCAACCCGCAAAGTGTTGCGCTTGGCGACCCAGGAAACAGTGGCTTGGCCGCCCGCATAGTTCGAGGCGCGATCTTGAATGGCCGAAGAAGGGAAGTCTTGTGCGCTGCTCTCGTAGTTCGCGGAATTGTGATGGAAGAAAGGCGAAACCGTGAGCAGCAGGCCGGGATTGAGCACGCGCACCCATGAGAAGGCGGCGAAGGAATCGCTTTCGCGGTTGGCGTCGCGGAGAAATTGACCGGGCATGTTGTTGGGATCGACAGGCTCAAAGGGAACCTGATAAAAGTCTCGACGGGATTGCGCCACGAAGCGAAGCTGGTCCTTCGGAGTGGCGTTGAGAATGAGCGAAGTGAAGCCGCCAAAACCGTTAGCGGCGTCGTGAATCACGCTAGCGGTGGGAGGCTCAAGCCCAAGGTTCGTACGGTTGCCGTTGAGGCTGGCGTAATACGCAAAGCGGTTAGTGTGCCCGCCAAAATTGAGCTGGTCGTCGGTTTGATAGAAATTGCCGGCGGAGAGCGTAAGCTCGGCTTCGTTGCTTCTCTCGAAGCCGGTGCGCGGCGCCACATTGAAAGTCCCATAAGTACGATCGCCATAGTCGGCAGAGTAGCTGCCGCGCTGGACTTCGAGAGCCGCAATGTCCTTCGGATCGATCTGCGGGCCAAGATTGCTGGCGATGTTGGTGTTGGGGATGGGTACGCCGTCGATGAGCCAGCTCACTTGATGGCCGCCGCGAAGGTGAAGTTGATCGTGGGTAAGATACGCCCCCGGAACGAAATCGGTAATCATGGCGAGGCTGTTGGAGCGCGATGCGCCGGGCGTTTCCTGAATCTGCAAGCGGTCCACCAGAGTTGAGGGCGTGACCGTCTTGGACTGGCCGTCTTCGGCAGAAACGGTGACCGTCTGTTTTTCTGAAGGAAGCCGCAGTGCGAGATGCAGAATCGGCGCGGTGCCGGAAAGCACGGTAATGGTTTGCGGTTGGGTGACGAAAGTTGCATCGGAAACGGAAACGGTATATTCGCCCACCGGAACGGCCTCGAAATGGAACTCACCCGCGGAGTCACTTTGTGTGCTTTGCGTAAATTCCGAATTGCGCGCTTTGAGAATTACGGTGATACCCGGGACGGGGCGGTGCTGCGGGTCGTGCACAATGCCGCGGACGTTGCCAAAAATCGTGGCCAAGGCCCCAGCGGCCGCGAATAGGAAAACTGCCAGAACCCTAATACGCTTCATTTTCCTCCTCCAATGGCCTAACGGCTTGGTGCGCGGACAAGATGCCCGCGGAGCGAGTGAATCAACGGTGTGGCAGGACTGGCCGCAGCTCAGGCGGCTAGGGCGAGGATTCTTGGAGGAGGAGAGAGAGGTTTAAGCGAGGCGACGGTATTTCGTGATCCAGGAAGAGGACCGAGCTCTTCGCAGGCCATCGTGGCGGTGACCGTGAACGGAGCGGGCAGCAGGAAAACAACAGGAGTCAGCGCAGGCCGCTCAGGATGGTGGCAGCACGACATGCTGCATTCTGTTATGGCGGGCAGGTCGTGGCCACAGTCCATGGCGTGCTCAGGGCCGGAAGGCGTCTGAGAGTGATGATGACCGTGAACCGGGCATTGCGTTCCGGACGTGCAGCAAGGTGCCGAGTAGAGAGACCAGACAGCCCCGCCAAGGGGCGCGTACAATAGCGCGACCGCAACTAGACAGAGCACCGCGAGAAGCGAACGCCGCCGGTTTTGCGACCTGGGGGGCATGTACAGTTCACACTTGTTGCTTATTATATCCTGAAAAGGGTTAGACGGCAGCATCCGCAATCCGGCTTCTGCAAAGGTGGAGCGCGAGGAAGCGCGACCGTAGTACCGTAGCAGCCGTGGCAGCCGGAATCTTGACTTGGCGTGCCCGGCGTCGCAGACTCGAAGTATGGCTCACGCATACGGCATTTATATTCGATTCGATTTTGGAACCGACGAGGAGAAAGCCCAGCAAGCACGGCACAAACTCGACGGATGGAGACAAGCATTTCGGCTGGACAAGCGAGTCCAATACAAGATGGACCGGCCGGAGAGTGCGGCGACGGAAGCCGCGCCGGCTACTGCGGAAAAACCGGCGGTTGCCGCCAAGGGAAAAGAAAAGCCGGCCGCCAAGGCCACAACCAAAACCGCGGGCAAATCGGGCGAATCCAAAGCGGCAAAGGCGGAACCAACAAAGCCGGACGCGGCAAAAGAGGCGGCCGCCGACGGCAGAGTGGGTTTGCTGGTCCGGCTCTATTTCTCCCCGCACGAGAAGCTTTCCGAGCAGCGCTGGCTTGCGCGCATTCCCGGCGAAGAGCCGTTCAAGAGCGCGTCGCCGAAAGTGATCCACCAGAATGATCCGGAATTCGAGGCGACGGACCAGCAATTCGATCCATCTCGCAATAGGGAAGATCGACGACCGGCGAGAAGGTTCGGTTGAAGCCAAATTGGACTGATTCGCTTGAGCCACGAATCACAACCAGGAAAGCGCGTTGGGGCGGTGGCAAGTCAAATCCGGTATAATCAACTCCCGCTGAGCCTCAAGCCCCTGACTCCAACACGAGGACGGAACGAATGGCGCTTCATACACGCGTCAGACTGACCAAGCTTGACTCACTCAAAGTTCAGGACCTCGATCACCACACCCTGCTCCACATTTACCGCACGATGTATCTTTCGCGTCGGCTCGACGACCGCGAAATCCAGCTGAAGCGTCAGAACAAGATTTTCTTCCAGATTTCCAGTGCGGGACACGAAGCGGTCTGCGCAGCAATCGGGTTAGTTTTGCGACCGGGCGTGGACTGGCTTTTTCCTTATTACCGCGATCGCGCCCTTTGCTTGATGCTGGGCGTAACGCCATACGAGATGCTCCTCGCCGCGGTCGGCGCCAAAGACGATCCGAGCTCCGGCGGGCGGCAAATGCCTTCGCATTGGGGACAGCCACGGCTAAACATTGTCAGCAAGTCCTCCTGCACGGGTACGCAGTTCCTGCAAGGGGTGGGAGCAGCGGAAGCGACGCTGTATTACCGAGGGCGCGCCAGAGCGCTGGCGCAGGCGAAAAAAGCGCCGCTCGGCCAATACGTTCGGCACCAGGATGACGAGATCGTGTACGTCTCCGGCGGTGATGGAGCCACGAGTGAAGGCGAGTTCTGGGAATCGCTAAACGTCGCGTGCGCAAGAAAACTGCCCCTGCTGTATCTGATTGAAGACAACGGTTACGCCATCTCCGTGCCCATCGAAGTGCAGACCGCCGGCGGCAGCATTTCGAAGTTGGTGCGTGGCTTCCCCGGACTACACGTCGCCGAATGTGACGGCACCGATCCGTTTGAGAGTTATTCGGTTTGCAAAGAAGCCGCGCAGTATTGCCGGGAGCGCCGCGGGCCGGCGCTCGTGCATGCCCACGTGACGCGCCCGTATTCGCATTCGTTGTCGGACGACGAAAAGCTTTATAAAGCGCCCGAAGAACGCGAGGAAGAAGCGCGGCGCGATCCGATTTCCAAAATGGCGCTGCGTTTGGTGCGCGATGGAATCTTGGATCAGAAGCAAATCGAGAACCTCGAAGCAGAAGTTGACGAGGAAATCCGCGCGGCCGCGGATCAAGCGCTTGCCGCGGAACAGCCGGCAAGCGATTCGATTCTTACCAACGTGTATTCGCCGGAGATGGATCCGACATCGGCGGCATTCGAAACCCAGCGGCATTTTGAGGGCGCACCGAAAACCATGGTGGAGATGGTCGCGCTGACCCTTTCCGACGAGATGGCCCGCGACGAGCGCATCGTCGTGTTTGGTGAAGACGTAGCCGACGCCAGCCGGGAAGAAAACCTGAAGCACGTAAAGGGGAAGGGCGGAGTCTTCAAAGCGACCTCGGGGCTGCAGCGGAAATATGGACACGATCGCGTGTTCAATTCCCCGCTGGCGGAGGCGGGCATCGTGGGGCGTGCGCTCGGCATGGCCGTGCGCGGCTTGAAACCCGTCGCTGAGATTCAATTCTTTGACTACATCTGGCCGGCAATGATGCAGCTTCGCAATGAATTGGCGGTGATGCGCTGGCGTTCGAATGGCGCGTTCAAGGCGCCCGTGGTGCTGCGCGTGCCCATCGGAGGTTACCTGACCGGCGGCGGCGTGTATCACAGCCAGAGCGGTGAATCGATCTTCACGCACTGCCCGGGGTTGCGCGTGGTTATGCCTTCGACGGCGCTAGACGTCGCGGGATTGTTGCGCACGGCGATTCGCTCGGATGATCCGGTGATGTTCCTCGAGCACAAACACCTGTACCGGCAGCCGTACAACCGCTCGGAGAACCCCGGGCCGGATTTCACGATTCCGTTTGGCAAGGCGCGCGTGGTGAAGGAAGGTAGCGACCTGAGCATCATTACCTATGGCGCTGTCGTGCACCGCGCGGAAGTGGCCGCCGCGCAACTGCAGCGCGAGGGCCTCAACGTGGAGATTCTCGACCTGCGCTCGCTTTCGCCGTTCGACTGGGAAGGGATCTCCGCGACGGTTTGCAAAACGCACCGCGTGATCGTGGCCTACGAGGACATGTTGAGCTGGGGCTTCGGGGCGGAAATTGCGGCGCGCATCGCCGATCAGTTGTTCGACGAGCTGGACGCTCCGGTCAAGCGCGTGGCAGCTGTGGATACGTTTTGCGCCTACCAGCCGAAGCTGGAAGACGTGATCCTGCCGCAGACGGGCCACATCGCCGCCGCTGTAAAACAGCTTCTGGAATACTGAGACTGGCGGGTTTAACTACGCCCTTGGAACCCGCAGGAAACTATTCGGTCATGATTTGCGTATCTAGTGATGGAATGCGGAGAATGCCTTCTGCGAGGGTTAATCCATGATTTGCCCGAATTGCCGAAAAGATATCGCCATTGGGTCCAGGTTCTGCTACAACTGCGGCGCCAAACAGCCGGAAACTCCACCGCCGGGCCTCTCACCGCAAACCGGCGGCACGAAGAAACTGATGCGCTCGTCCACGGATAAGAAAATTGCCGGCGTGTGCGCCGGCCTTGCCGATTACTTCGACATGGATCCCACGATGATTCGCCTGCTTTGGCTGATTGCCGTGCTTTGCTTTGGCACTGGTTTGTTGGCTTATGTGATTCTCTGGATGGTTCTGCCGCTGGCCCCGGGCGGCGTGATTTCGACGTCAGCGCCAGCCGCGCCGTAATCCCCTCGTCCGGCGCAAACAAGCGGGGGCTGGGCATCGGCACAACCCTTCGTAACGCTAGCTTCCTCGCTCGAATAAGGGTTTGTCCAAAGAAAATGCTCCCGCGCCAACGGTGGCCAGCGCAAAGCAAGCCACGGCAAGAGCCAGGGGAAATTCGTATTCGTGGATAGCCAGATAACCTTTGCTGCTATGCACCTTCCAGATCGCCACCCCCATCTCTGCGGCTAGCAAAAGCGCCGCCGGCCGCGTAAACAGCCCCAACATCAGAAGCAGACCGCCAAACACTTCCAGAACGCCTGCGACGTAGACGAAGTATCCCGGCAAACCGTGCTGTACGAAAAACTCCTGCATGCCGCCGCCCAAATGTGCCAGCTTGGGGTAGCCGTGCGCGAAAAAGATCACGCCGAGCGCGAGACGCAGCGCCAGCAACCCAAACGGCTGGAGCAGGTTGAGAGACTTCATCCAAATACCTCCGCAGAAGGCTCTTGCGCGATTTTTAGGGAAGCGGCGGCATTTTAGCAGAAAAGGATCGGGCCGAGCGGCGCACTCCGGCCTCGCAACGCTTTCGGGTACAATCTTTAACGCAGGCAGAGACGCGGAGCTTATGACCGAGAGGAAAATTCTGTTCATGACTAACGTCCCAGCGTTAGAAGAAGGCGCATGAAGCGCAGGCTCCTTATCGCCGTGCCGCTGCTTTGCCTGGTGGCCGTCGCCGCGTGGATGTTCCGGCCCAAGCGCGAAACGCAGAGCGAAGCCTTCGTCAGCGAAAAGGTCGCTCCCGTGCTTAGCGGCATCGCCCAGGTGCGGCAGCAGGTGGGTGAATTACATTACGGGGAGCGCGTCGAGGTCCTCAGCAAGCGCAATGAATACATGAAGGTGCGAACGCCCGGCGGCGCCATCGGCTGGGTCGAGGCGCACCAATTGATGGAGCCGGCGCTCTGGCAGCGTAGCATCAAGCTGCTCGAGCGCGTGCGCGACATGCCGGTGCAGGCGCGCGGGCGCACGAAAGTGTCCACCAACCTCCGGGTACTGCCGGGCCGCACCGAGCCGCGTCTTTACCAGTTCGCGCGAAATGTTCCGGTCGAAATTGTGGGGCGCGGCGTAGCCAATTGGGTGCAAACCACCGATGAAAAGGATTCCGGCGAGCCGCAGGAAAACAAGCGGGAAGATTGGTTCCTGGTTCGCGGCATCGCCACGCGCCCGCCGGGAGAGACTTCGTCGCGAGCCGCCGAAACCGCGACAACCACAGAACCAGGGGATCAAACCGTACCGATTGCCGGCTGGGTGATTGCCCGCTTTATCGAACTGGATTTGCCGGATCCCGTGCGAGAAGGCGCGTCGTCGGCAAACATCCGCCCCGTGGCCTGGTTTGAGCTGAATCGCGTCGCGGATCCCTCCGGAGACAAACCACAGTACCTCCTGGCCGCGACGCGCGGTCCGGAGGGCCCGGCATGCGACTTCCGCGCGCTGCGGGTGTACACCTGGTATGCGAAGAAAAGCCGCTACGAGACCGCGTTCATCGAAAACAATCTCTGCGGACAACTGCCCATTCGCGTCGGCAAGGGGTCCAAGGACGAGCCCGAATTCCGATTCCGCATCATGAACGGAGACAAAGAAGAACGTGTCTACCGCCTGATCGAGACCGTGGTGCGGCGTGTCCGCGAACCAGGAGAATCTTCGGGCAAACGGGCGGCAGTGAGACACGCCAAACCAGCAACGCGTTAATCTGGTTGGCGGTCGAGAATCGAATGTCCTTTTGCGGCACCATGGCGCACGCGGAGAAAAACCAAATGACCCTGCATATCAGCGAAGCGGAAGTGCGCCAAATGCTCGACATGCCGCGGGCGCTTCGCGCTGTCGAGGAGACTTCGCGCAAACAAGCTGCAGAAGAAGTCGTTGTGCACCCGCGAAGACGGTTCGAATTGTCCCACAGCGGCTTCTTTCACTACATGGCCGCGGCCGACTATTCCGCAGGATTTGTGGCCATGAAGCAATACACATTCGTACGCGGCAAGCTGCGCTTTCTTGTTCCGCTCTATGAAATGGCCAGCGGAGATCTGCTCGCGGTCATCGAGGCCGACTACATGGGGCAGTTGCGCACCGGAGCGGCCTCCGGCGTAGCCACCAAATACCTGGCGCGCGAGAATTCGCGCGTTGCTGCCATCATTGGAACAGGCGGCCAGGCGCGCACGCAGCTCGAAGCCGTTGCTGCGGTTCGAAAGCTCGAGTCCGCGCGTGTTTACGGCCGCGATGCCGCTAAACGAGAGAAGTTCTCGGGGGAAATGTCTCGGCGGGTGGGCATCCCCGTGAACCCGTGCTCTTCTTCCGGCGAAGCCGTGCGTGGCGCCGACATCGTTTGCACCGCGACGACGTCCTCGCAACCTGTCGTCTTCGGCACCGACTTGGCCCCGGCCGTGCACATCAACGCCATTGGCGCGAACCATTCACATAAGCGTGAATTGGATGACGAGGCTGTCGCCAGCGCCGACATTATTGTCGTCGATTCCGTCGAGCAATCGCGCCAGGAAGCGGGCGACCTGATCCTCGCGTTCCAAGGAGACGAAATCTGCTGGAACGGTGTCCGGAAGCTATGCGATGTGGTCGCCGGCAAGGTCAGCGGGCGCACCAGCGACTCCGAGATCACCCTGTTCAAGTCCAACGGCATTGCTTCGTGGGATCTGGCCGTTGCTATGAAGGTGTATGCTGCCGCCCGCGAGAGAAAACTCGGCAGGGAACTGCCGTTTTGGGCTGACGGCTCCGGGAGTTAGCCGATTGGAAGACAAGGGCTGCCTATTTAGAAAAGCGCGCACTCGCGTTCAAACGAGAATAAAAAGGCCAAAAGGCATAGTAAGCTGTCCTCATGCGAACGCTCCCAGACCATCTTCGCAAAGGCATGAAGCTTGTCATCGTGGGGTGCAATCCCAGCGAGTCTTCCGTCCGTGTGGGCCACTACTATGCCGGGCGCAGCAACGAATTCTGGCCCATCCTGTACGAGAGTGGTGTCGTGCCCGAGCCCTTTGATTACCACGACGACCGGCGTGTGATTGAATTTGGCATTGGCCTCACCGACTTGGTCAAGCGCCCCACCAAAGGCGTCGAGGAGTTGAAACGCGAAGATTTTGCGGAGGGACGCATCGTTCTCTCGCAAAAGCTCGAGGAGTTTACTCCCCACGTTGTGGCTTTTAACGGAAAGCTCACTTACGAGCAATTCGCGCAGCGCCGCTGCAAGTACGGGATACAGAAAGAATTGCTTTATGGCGCGCGTGTTTACGTTCTGCCCTCTACAAGCGGTGCGAACAACAAGTTCAAGAGCGAAAAACTGCTGCACTTTCGAAAGCTCGCCAAGCTGGTAGAGAAGGTTGAAAAAAACAGGGACACTCAAGCACACTAAACGGGGCACTCTATGAGCAATGTTCCACAACCGGTACAGGCTGCTTCCGTGCTCCTGGAAGCCAGGCACGAGGGCATCGCCACTCTGGTGATGAACCGTCCCGACCGGCTGAACGCTCTGGACACCAAGCTTGTCACCACGCTCAACGATACTCTCGGTCGCATCGCAAGAGATGGATCCGTTCGCGTTGTAGTGCTCACCGGGGCCGGTCGCGCGTTTTGCGCCGGAGGCGATCTTGCCTTGATTGGACAAGATCGCTCGATCGCCGCGACGCGTGACCTGGAATTGCTCCTGGCCTCCGGGACGCAAGCCGTGCTAACCATGCGCTCGATGCCGCAGCCGGTCGTCGCCGCCGTCAACGGCGCTGCCGCCGGCGCGGGAATGAACCTCGCTCTCGCAGCGGATATTCGAATCGCCGCGGAGGGGGCCGTGTTCGGCCAGAATTTCGCCAAGGTCGGCTTGTTTCCTGACTTCGGCGGGACGTATTTTTTGCCGCAGCTCGTCGGCCCGGCAAAGGCCGCCGAGCTCTTTTATACCGGCGACATGATCGACGCAAAAACCGCGCTGCAACTGGGAATCGTGAATCAAGTTGTCCCGGCCACCGAGCTCGAAGCCGAAGTGAACTCGCTCGCGCAAAAAATTGCCCAGGGCCCGCCGCTCGCGATCCGCGCCGTCAAGAAAACTTTGTTTTCGAGCGAGAGTGAAAAACTGACTTTGGCGCTGGGACAGGAGGTCGAGGAACAAATTCGCTGTTATCTCTCTCAGGATTGTAGCGAAGGAATCAGCGCATTCTTTGAAAAGAGGCCGCCCAAATTCCGCGGCAACTAGCTCTCCTTTTCCTCTCCTGCTACGCATGACTACCCGTCCCGAAACGATTCGGTTGCACATCGAGCACCGCAGGGCGTGGATCACGCTCGACCGCCCGCCTTTGAACATTCTGAACATCGCCATGATGAAGTCGCTTGACGCGGCGCTCGAACGCGCGCTGCCGAAATCCGATACGGTGATTTTTCAGGGCGCTGGCGTTAGAGCATTTTGCGCGGGCGCCGATGTTGCCGATCACACCCCCAAGCGTGTCGGCAAAATGCTCTCCGCGTTTCATGCCGTGTTTCGCCGCCTGGCCGCCGCCGAGTGCCTGACCATTGCTGCCGTCCGCGGTTACTGCCTCGGGGGCGGCATGGAACTCGCGACGTTTTGTGATTTTGTTCTTGCTACGGAATCCGCCAAGTTCGGCCAGCCGGAAATCAAGCTCGGCTGCTTTCCTCCCGTTGCTCTCGTGACCTTGCCTTGCCTGATGGGCATGCAAGCGGCCGCGCATCTGATCCTCACCGCCCATCAGATCAGCGCCGCCGAAGCGCATCGCCTCGGGCTCGTCTCGCGGGTTGTTCCCGATAATGAGCTTCCCGCTGCGGTGGGCGCGCTTCTCGACGAGCTTCGCGCGCTCAGCCCCAGCGCTCTCCGTCTTACACGAAAAGCGTTGGCGCGCCTCCATTCGCCCGATTTTTTGGCACAGCTCGAAGAAGCTGAGCGGTTATACTTATCCGAGCTGATGCAAACGCACGACGCCCAGGAAGGCGTCCGTGCCTTTCTCGCAAAGCGCAAGCCGGTTTGGAAGGCAAAATAGTATGGACCAATTGGAGATTACTCCCGCCGAAGTGAAGGCCCGGCTGGACCGCGGCGAGAACGTGGTGCTCGTGGACGTGCGCGAGCCATGGGAATTCGAAATCTGCCGCATCGAGGGCGCGAAACTCGTGCCGCTCGGCACGTTGGCCGCAAGCCTGAACACGCTGCCTGACGTCGATGAGGTAATTTGTTATTGCCATCACGGGATGCGAAGCCTGGATGCCGCGGCGTGGCTGCGCTTTCAGGGCTTTGAGCGCGCCAAGTCCTTGGCCGGAGGAATCGAGCGCTGGTCGGTCGACGTCGATTCCAGCATCCCGCGCTACTGACTCCTTTTTTTGGTCGCGCGGGGCTGACCGTACCATTTCTTGCCGGGGTCGAGCATGGCGGCGCCGAATCGCCGAGGAGCCAGCTTGCCGAAGGTCAAAATCAGGTTCCTGAACAAGCCCACCTGAACCACTTGCCGCAAGGCAAGAGGTCTCTTGCTCGAACTGGGCGCCGAACTGGAGTCGCGCGATTTAAGTACGGAGCGGTTGACCGAAGCCGAACTCGATGCCCTCGTCGCCCAGCGCGATTACAAAGAGTTCTTGAACCCGCGCAACATGCTCTATCGCACGCAAAACATGAAGGAGCGTCCGCCGTCACGCGCTAAAGCAATTCAGCTGATGGCCAAAGAGCCCAATCTGATTCGCAGGCCGGTGGTAATGCGCGGCTCGCAAATGGTTCTGGGTTTTGACGAAGAAGGGTACAAGAAACTGCTGAAATGACCGCTCGTTTGGCCGGGGAGAACACGAAAGAATGGAGGTGAGGACCATCGCCGTGATTGGCGCGGGCGCGATGGGGCGTGGAATAGCGTATGCCACGGCTGTTGGCGGATACAAAACCGTGCTGGAAGATATCTCTCCACAGGTGCTTGTAGAAGCGATGGCCTGGATCCGGCGATCCTTCGCTGAAGGCGTCGCGCGCGGAAGGTTCGATGCGGGCGTCAGCGGCAGTGCGCTCTCCTGGCTTTCGACCGCCGCCGATGTAAAAGAGGCAATCCGCGACGCGGAACTGATCATCGAGACGGTTCCTGAAGAACTGGAAATGAAGCTCGAACTTTTCACCATTTTCGACAGGTTTGCCAAAGCGGGCGCGATTTTCGCAAGCACTGCCTGCTCTCTCTCGATTACGGATTTGACCGACGTTGTCGTTTCGCGCGAGCGCTGCATCGGCATGCATTTCTCTCATGCCGTTTCAAAAAGCAACCTTCTTCGGCTGTTACGCACGCCGTACACTTCCGAAGACACGGTAGCCACCTGCCGTGAAGTGGCGTGCCGCATGGGTAAAGAAGTTGCCGTTGTAAACGAAGCGCCGCAGAATGTATGAAGGCGGGCAGTCTAAGACGCTCGGAAGAAAATATGAAACCACTCGCCGACAGAATCCTCATCCAGCAAGGCGACCTGACGGAAATGGACACGGACGCCATCGTCAACGCCGCGAACAACGATTTGATTCTCGGAGGGGGCGTGGCCGGGGCCATTCGGCGAAAGGGCGGCGACGCCATCCAGCGCGAGTGCGATGAAATTGGCAGCATTCCGGTGGGGTACGCGGCCATCACCACCGGCGGAAAATTGAAGGCGCGGTTCGTTATCCACGCGGCCAGCATGCGGCTCGGCGGAGCAACCACCGGCGACGCGCTGCGAAGTTGCACGATGCATTGCTTGAAAATTGCGAACGAACGAGGCTTGAAGTCCATCGCCTTTCCTGCCGTGGGCACCGGCGTTGCCGGATTTCCGCTGGAAGAATGCGCGAACATCATGTTGCGCGAAGTCGTGGAACATTTGCTCGGCGAAACTTCGCTCGAAGCTGCGCATTTCGTGCTCTTCGACGATGCCGCGAAGGAAATCTTCGAACGCGCGTGGGAGAAACTTCAGTCGGAACTTGCCTCGGGTACCGCCGGAGCAAAAGGCGCGTGACGCCGCTCGAAGAATTGCTCGCCGAGCGCATTCGCCGCTACGGCCCCATCCCTTTTGCCGACTTCATGCGCGAATGCCTGTACCATCCGGTGTACGGCTATTACAGCAAAACGGAATTGCAGCGGCTCGCCGATTACTACACCAGTGTGGACGTGCATCCGATTTTTGGCAGGCTGCTTGCGCGCAAATTTGCCGAGATGTGGGAGCAGCTCGAACGGCCGAAAGAGTTTTTGCTGGTGGAAGCGGGGGCGGGCGTGGGGCGGCTCGCAAGGCATATTCTGGATTTCTGCGAGGCAACGCTGCCGGATTTCTTCGCCGCGTTGCGTTATGTCGCGGTGGAGCTGTCGGCGTCCCGGCGCAAGCAAGCTGCGGAGCGGTTGGAGCGGCACGGCCGGGCAAATCATTTACGCATTACACAGGAAATTCCCGAGCATGTTCCGGCGGGCTGCGTCTTCTCGAATGAACTGATGGATGCCCTGGCTGTGCACCGCGTGGTGATGACCGCGGGCAGCTTCGAGGAAGTCTTGGTTGGCTGCGACCACGGGAGATTTGTCGATGTGCTCGGCCCAGTTTCCACGTGCGCCATCAACGACTATTTTGCGACGCAAGGCATCACGCTTCACGAAGGCCAACACGCGGAAGCGGGACTCGAAGCGTGCGACTGGATTGCGGAAGTCGGCCGGCGCATCGAGCGCGGATTCGTGCTGACCATAGATTACGGGCATCGCGCAAGGGAACTCTTCGACGAACGGCACATGCGCGGGACGCTGCTGGCCTATCAGCAGCATCGCGTGAGCGAGGATTTCTACCGCTCGCCAGGAGAGCAGGATTTGACGGCGCACGTGAATTTTACGGCGCTGGAAAACTGGGGAAAGCGGTCGGGCCTGAAAACCACGGAGTTCACTTCGCAGACCGCTTTTTTGCTGGCACTGGGGCAGCCTAACGAGTTCGCCGACGTCTACGACCCGGGCCAAACGGAGACAGACCAGATTCGCGCGCGCCTGCAACTCAAGACGCTCATCCACCCCGAAGGCATGGGCGAGCGGTTCCACGTGTTGCTCCAGCGGAAATAAGTCTTAAGTGCTGGGTGTGGCGAAGAAACCGTCTTCGTGCGACGAGGGCTTTGCGGTTGCGAGAAAAGTCGCGCAGCGGCCCACGGCGGCGACGGCGGGCTGACCGCTCCACAGTGCGGGCACGACCGCGTATAGGGGCTCTCGGACCTAAACTCACGGGCTATTGGGGGAAGGATCGGGTCTTTTCTTGAGAACGGGTTTCTCGCCGGAACCGGGCGTTGGCAGCGCGGTGGAGGGCTTTGCAGGCTCGGCCGAAGCAGGCGTGGCAATAAGTTCTCCGCCGCCTTCCGAATAGGGCTTCTTGAGGAAGGCCTCAGCTCTCGCTTGGGCGCCGCCGGTATTGTCGTTGGTTTGCTTAGCTTTGCTGTATTCGTTGACGGCACGCTCGCGCTGCCCGAGGATGTCGAAGATTTCGCCAAGGTAGATGTGGCTCCAAACCTCGGTCCACTTTTCCGAAGGTTCGGGGACGTTTTGCAGGCACTCGCGGAAGGAGTTGCCGGCGGCGGTGTAGTTCTTCTGATAGAAGAAAGCTTCGCCCATGCGGAAGTTGGCAAGCGGTCGGCCGGGCTGGGTGCTAAGAGCTTTTTGGTATTGCACGACGGCATCGTAAAACTTGCCCTGTTCGGCAAGATCTTCGCCACGGGCAATGGCGGCGCGGGCGCGGAGCCCGGTACTGGATTTGAGGATGACGTTGTTCGGATCGATCTTGATCCCGAGCGGCTTGGGGCGACCAAAGACATCCACCGAAAACTGCGTCTCTAGACCGGTCGCCTCAATAGTCTTGGTTTCGGGATTGCCTTCGGTCTCAATGCGCAAGTCCACAGGCATATGAAACGTGTCCAAGGGCTGCTTGATTTTGCCGACGACGCGGAAGCCCTTCGGAGTGCGGTAGACAATGTAGTCCAGGGCGAACTCGGGGATGCCGGTGGAATTCAGCCACTGCGCGAAAAAGCTGCGGAGGTTCGGGGGATCCTGAGACTGCTTGCCCTTGGCGGCAACCTGAATCTGGCGCTCGGCGAGATTCTCGAAGTCCTCGTTGCGGGCGGACTTCTCGGCAAACCGGAAATAGAAATCGCGCAGGGTGGTTTTGAAGGCCCCATCGCCCATCATGGCGCGCAGCATGTGAAAGAGCATCGCGCCCTTGTTCATCACCACGGAGCGGTAGTCGGGTGAATACGGCGCGAGGCGGCCGGCCTGGCCGACGGGCGCGGCGTCTTCATACATCAACGCGCCGACGGCAAATTCGTCGACAGCGTGGAGCCCGGCTTCCTTGCCGGAATTCTGCTCCGCGTAGAGCGCTTCGCAGTAGCGCGCGAGGCCATCGCTGATCCAGACATCGTTGGGAGTGGCGGGAGCCACCTGGACTCCGAACCACTGCGAGGCGACCAGCCGGGCGATAGCGCGGTCGCTGGCTTTGGGGTCCCAAATGCGCTGGCTGAGAAGAAGAACGCCGGGAGCGGCAAATTCGCGGAGCGTGCCTTCGGGCATTTGAATCAGCGTGAAAGAAGGATCGGGGATAGGGCCAAACATGTCCGAGAACGTCACCACCGCGCGCGCAACATCGGATGCAAAATCCTGCGCATTGGCGGACATATTACGCGGCGCGTAAACGTTGACGCTGACGCCTTCTGCCTGCTTGGGATTGAGCTGCAAGTTGCCGGCGACAAATGTGCCATGCTGCGCGGGGCGGTTGCACTCAAAGGTATACAGAACCCGCGGGCCCTCGACGGCGTTTTTCTCTGGCAAGGGCGTCGGAGCAGCGGCTTTGCCGGAGCCGGCAACCGCAAAATTGGCGGGAACGTTCAACCGGAATGTGGCGGTGTAGCGGTCGGAAGGATAGTCGGTTAGCGGAAACCAGCGCGCCGGCAGAAGCAGATATGCGCCGTCCTTGTTGATGGAGGCGACGCGTACGCCGGTCACGGGGCTACTCTCTTCATTGAAGAGCAAACCCGCGTAGTTGAAAGTGAGGGTGACGGTGCCGCCCGTGGCGATGGGGGTGAGAAGCTGCACGTTAACGAACAGCGGATTCTGCTTGTCGCGTTCAAAGCTGAGCGGCTTGCCTTCCGGGCCTTTGACTTCCTTGATGACCAAATTGGGATGCAGCTCGACGCTCACGTTACTGGACGCTTCGCCGGCCTTGAAATCGATTTTGGCGGTGGCGGAAAGCGACTGGCCGATGGTGTCCAGCGCGGCGGAGACGTCGTAGTGCGTGGCGAGAAAATGAACGGGGCGCGGAGCTTGTGCGGGGAGCGGCGCTGCGCCCCATGTGAAGAGCAGCGCGAACAAACCGGTAGTGCCAAAAAGCCCTCGACAGCGGGTCATCGGACCCCTTTCCATACGATGCATTTCCCCAATCAACTCTACACCTAATAGGATACCAAAGTGCTCAGTTTGCGTTGCTTGAAGCAGGGCAAAGGAGCCGGGCGATCTCATCCGCGGCCCGCTCAACGGCTCCCGGGGGGCCAAGGAGATTTTGCACCTCTTCGAGGCCGCGTTTCATCTCTGAGACGCGCGGGTTGGGGCTTGGTGAGCCAAATAGCAGGGATTCCGCCTCGGCAGCAAGGTGCTGGGGCGTGAAGTTGTCCTGGATCAATTCCGGAACAACGGCGCGCCCGGCGATGAGATTGACCATGCTGAAAAACTTGGTTTTCACCAGCGGCTTTGCCAGGCGCGCGGTGAGGGACGAGACGCGATAGACGACCACCATGGGTTTGCCAAGCAGCGCGGTCTCGATGGTGGCCGTGCCGCTCGAGACAATAGCCAAGTCGGCCGCGGCCAAAGCGTTGTAGGTGTCATTCGAAATCAAGCGCACGCGCCAGTCAGTGGGGAAGTTTTTCTCGAGCCGTGCGGCATCCAGCCCCGGCGCAACGGCGACGACGATCTGGGGCGCGCCGCACATGCGCCGGCGGATCCTGCCGAGCCCTTCCACCAAAATGGGAAGATGATGCGCAATTTCGCCGAGACGGCTGCCCGGGAGAACGGTGATAATCGGAGCGCCATCCTCAAGACCGTATTTCCTGCAAAATAATTCCCGCGTCAACGTCGCCGAGACGCTGCCGACCAAGGGATGGCCAATGAATTTTACGGGGACACCGGCGTCCGCGTAAAACTTCTCTTCGAAGTGGAAAATGCAAAGCGCTTCGGCAAAGCGACGGCGCACGAGATTTACGCGCCAGGGGCGCCAGGCCCAGAACTGCGGGCAAATGTAGTAGACGTTTCGAATGCCGCGGGGGCGCAGCTTACGTGCCAGGCGCAGATGGAAACCCGGGAAGTCGGTAAGGATAGCCAGCGGCGGCTTGCGCCGTTGTGCTTCGTCGACGAGGTGGCGCATCGCGCGGGTAAGCGAGGGCAGGCGCTTCAGGACTTCGGTGATGCCCACGACGGAAACTTCCGAATAATCGGTGATGATCTCCACGCCGGCGGCGAGCATCTGCGGCCCGCCCATGCCGAAAATCGCCACGTCGAGGCGCTGTTTGAGTGCGGAGGCCAGGCGCGCAGCGTACATATCCCCGGAGGCTTCACCGGCGGAAAGCAAAAGCGGAATGGGTGGCATGTGCGGCGATGGACACGGTCAGTCGCTCGCCCGCAGCGCAGGCGGCTCGGCGGTGCGGCGAGTTTCGATCGGAATGTGCAGCTCCTGCTCCTTGTACTGGAGCTGGTAAAGACGAAAGTAAATGCCGCGTTGCGCGAGAAGCTCCTGGTGCGCACCTTGCTCGCGCAACCGGCCCTTGTGAAAGACGAGGATGCGGTCGGCGTACTGAATCGTGCTTAGGCGATGCGCGATGACTAGCGCGGTGCGTCCGGAAAGCAAGCGGCTCAAGGCTTCGCGGATTTGCAATTCGGTTTTCGTGTCGACGCTGGAGGTGGCCTCATCGAGAATCAGGAAGCGCGGATTGTGGGCCAAGGCGCGGGCGAAGTTGATGAGCTGGCGCTGGCCGACGGAAAGCGTGGAGCCGCGCTCGTTGACGCCGGTGGCGGCGCCATTCGAAAGCGAGCGAATGAATTCGCCGAGGCCAACTTCCTCGAGAGCGCGCTCGACCGTCGCGTTCTCGATGTGCTGGGTGCCGAGGCGGACGTTGGTTTCAATCGTTCCGGTGAAGAGAAACGGATCTTGGAGCACGATGCCGAACTGGCGGCGCAGGTCCTGTAGCTGGATGGTGCGAATGTCCTTGCCATCGAGAAGGATTTGGCCGCGCTGAATATCGTAGAAACGCAGCAGCAGGGAAATGAGCGTGGTCTTGCCCGCTCCGGTATGACCGACGATCGCAAAGGTTTGGCCCGGTTCGACGCGGAAAGAGACGTCGCGCAGGACCCAATCTTCGTCCGCAGGTTCGGGAACATTGCGGTAGCTAAACCAAACGTTGCGAAATTCGATTTCGCCGCGCGGCTGGACGAGCGGGATGGCGTTGGGATCGGACTCGATGGTGACCGGCTCGTCGAGAAGCTTGAAAATGCGCTCCGATGCAGCCATGGCGGATTGCAGGATGTTGAATTTCTCGCTGAGGTCCTGAATGGGCCGGAAGAAGCGCTGGGCATACATTGTGAATTCGATAAGCACGCCGATGGTGAAGGCGCCATGAAGTATGCGATTACCTCCGTCCCAGAAAATCAGAGCAATGGTGGCAAAGCTCAAGAATTCCACCGCGGGGTAAAAGAGCGCGTAGGCCAGGATGGCGTCGCGCCAGGCAAGCATGTTGTCGTGATTGCGATTGGCAAATTCGTCCTTGGCTTTTGCCTCGCGATTGAAAAGCTGCACCACGCTCATGCCCGAGATGTATTCCTGGAGGAAGGCGTTGATGCGGGCAATGGCAGTGCGGATGCGGCGATTGGCGTCGCGGACGTATTTGCGGAAAATCAGCGTGACCAGCAGGATGCCGGGCAAGACGGCGAGAGCATCCACAGCCAGATGGGCGTTGATTTTGAACAGCAGGCCAGCCATGACCGCGAGGAGAAAAAAGTCGTTGATCATGGTGACGACACCGGCGGCAAAGAGGTCGTTGAGCGCGTCGACGTCGGTGGTGACACGGGTTACCAGGCGGCCGACTGGGTTGCGATCGAAATAGCTCATGGGCAGGCGCTGCATGTGGCCGAAAATCTCGCTCCGCATGTCGTACATGGTTTGCTGGCCCACCCGCTGCATGATGCGAATCTGCACATATTGCGCGAGAAAATCAAACGACAGCACGGCCAGAAACAACAGACTCAGCCAAATAACCCCCATCCAAGCCTTGCTTTCGGGAAAGGCCTGATTCATCGCCGGGACCAAATAGCCGTCGATCGCTTTCTGGAAAATAGCCGGGGGCGCGAGCTCGAGCGGCGTGACCACCGCCACCAGCGCGAGCGCCAAACCCACGCGCCAGCGGTACGGCTTCATGTATTTCAGGAGCCGCCGCATCAGGTGCGAGTCGTAAGCTTTGCCTAAGGCCTCTTCTTCGTGCAGGTTGCTCATGCGTTTTCGAGCTCTTCCTCAAGCAACTGTTTCTGGTACAGGTCCGCGTAGTAGCCGCCGCGCTCGAGCAACTGGTCGTGCGTGCCGCGCTCGATAATGCGGCCTTCCCGGAGAACCACGATCTGGTCAGCGTTCTTCACCGTGGAGGTGCGATGCGAGATCAAAATGGTGGTGCGACCGCCCATGACACCGCGCAATCCGGAGAGGATTTTCTCCTCGGTTTGCGTGTCCACGCTCGAGAGCGCGTCATCCAGGATCAGGATGCGCGGGTCGCGAACAATGGCGCGAGCAATGGCGGCGCGCTGCTTCTGTCCTCCGGAGAGCGTGATGCCGCGTTCTCCAACCGCAGTTTCGTAGCCGGAGGCGAAATCCTTAATGTCACAATGCAGACTGGCGATTTCCGCACCTTCGCGGACGCGCTCAGGATGGTAATTGGGCAAGCCGAAAGCGATATTCCCGCCAACCGTTTCGCTGAACAAATAAGTGTCCTGAGGCACGTACCCGATGGAGCGGCGAAGCGCTTCCAGGGGCCAATGTTGAATGGGGTGGCCGTCAATCAGCACGGTTCCTTCCCTCGCCTCCCAGAGCCTGGCAACCAGAGCGGCAAGCGTCGTTTTCCCGCAGCCGGTGGGCCCGACCACAGCAAGCGTGGATCCAGCAGGGATTTTCAGGTTGATGTCGGAAAGAACCGCGTGCGGACCGCTGCCGTTCGATTTGCCGGCGCCAGGGGATCCATTGGCGGGGGAAAGGGAGGTTGGGTAGGCAAAAGTGAGGTCGCGAAACTCGATTTCGCCGACGGGGGTCGAGTCTTTCGGAAGGGTCGCGCTGCGGTCGTCGATATTGGGTTTGGCCGTCAAGATGAAATCCAGGCGGCCCATCGAGGCGGCGCCGCGCTGGAAGATATTGGTGACCCAGCCGAGCGCGATCATGGGCCAGACGAGCACGGCGAGGTAACCATTGAACGCAATCAGGGCCCCGAGCGAGATCTGTCCGCGAAGGAGTTGGTGGCCGCCCTGCCACAGCAAGACGAGAAAACTCGTACCCGACAGCGCCGTGAGCGAGGGCATGAACATGCTCCAGGTACGGATGAGGCGGATGTTGCGCGAGACGTACTCGCGATTCGGTTCATCAAAGGCCTGGATTTCCGCCTCTTCCTGTGCGTACGCCCGAACGATCCGCACGCCGGCAAGATTCTCTTGAACGCGCGCGGTGAGAGTGGCGAGCGCGGCCTGGATTTTCTCGTAGAGCTCGTGAATGGTTTTGCCGAAATACCATACGGCAACGGCCACGATTGGCGCGGGGAGGAGTACCCACAGCGTGAGCGAAGGCGAGATCGTTACCATAACCAGGATGGCCATAATCATGGTGACGAGGGTCGTGGCGCTATACATGATGCCCGGCCCAAGCACCATGCGAACAGAGTTGAGGTCATTGGTGGCGCGCGACATGAGTTCGCCCGTGCGATTGCGCACGTAGAACTCGGGTTCGAGAGCCAGCAACCGAACGAGGAGGTCGCTCCGAATGTCGTATTCGATGTCGCGAGAGACCCCGATGAGCTTCCAGCGCGCTCCAAAGGAAAGAAGGCCCTTAATTGCGACGCAAAGGACTAGAACGAGACAGTAGATCCCCAGGGTGCGGCGGCTATTTGGCTCGTAATAAGGAATGGCGCGGCTGAGCGCCGACAGACGATGCATCGCCGCCACTGCCGCTCCGGTGCCGCCTGCGTGCTCAAAAGGAGCAGGGCTGCCAGAAAGCGTGTCCGTCAAGATGCCAATCGCCAGCGGGAGCACATTACCGATGATTCCCATCAGCACGACCATGAACAACCCGAAGACGATGCTCCAGGTATAACGCCGCAGATAGGGCAGCAACCCGCGCAGGCCTTTGCTCGGCGGCGGCTCCTGTCCGGTGTTGGCTCCCGACGGGTTCGCGCGGGTCGTTGCCTGGCTCATCGCAAAGAGGACCTCGCGGTGTCAAGGGACGGGGATTCGAGCAGAAAATGTTCGTAGGTGCGATCGAGCGACTGGTAACGCTTGGTCCCAGGATTCCAGCGCACGCCGATGGGCAGGACATGGGAATCGGTGACGCCCTTCAGCGGTGTGAAATAAAGCTCCAGCCCTTTATCCTCGCTTTGTTCGTACTGCAACCGCCAGCCAGTCACGGCGGCCAGGGGCGTCATACCGAGAAACCCTTTCTGGTTTTTCAAGTGTTCGTCGCAGCGCAAAAGCTCCGACCATTTCCCTTCGTCCTTCTCGACCACCACAGCGCGCGTCACGATGGTGCCGGGCAGGTTATTGGTGGGCGTTTTCGGCACCACGTTGGCCGCAAGAAATTCCTGCCTGCCATTTTTCGCCAGATCGCCGAATAGCAACACCTGGGTCTCCCTTCCTAGCAGAGACTCCGCCGCCGACTGGATATCGTCGGGGACGGCCGGTGCGGCAGGCTTGGCTTCGGCCGGGAGGGCAGGTTTGCTCGGGTCCGTGCCGCAGCCGGCCACAAGAACGGATATCGGCAGAAGACGCAGACACAAACGCAACGGGATTTTTCCGGTTCGCACCGCCCCGGCACCGACTATCCTCTTTAGGAAGGACGGCGCCCGCCCTGTCCCGTTAGCACACGAACGGTCTTTCGATGAGGTCTTTACCATCCAGCCCTGGGCCCGCGAGCGTAGTCCCGACATCGGCTCGGGGTGCCCTACTTTCCCCGGAGTGCTGAGGATTGCCAGCTTCGGCGGCACTTCCGGACGCGCCGAATCCTTCGCCGAATACCACAATTCTAACTGCTGACGGCGTTCCTTTGGAAGGACTCTCGGAATACAAATTGCCATCGGCGCTCTGGCTAGCGCTGGGCAAGAATCTCGTCTAGCCGCGCTTCCATATTGTCCTCGCCTTCCGACCATAGCTCGGTGCGCTCCACGGGCAAAACCTGTGCGATGGCATCTACCCAGCCGAACAATTGTTGGATGTTTTCCCGGGTCTTGGCGTGATATTCCTTCAGGTTGCTGCTCGCGGCCATCCACTGCCGGAAAGTGTGTTCGACGGGGTGTTCCGAAGAATGGAAAGACTCCGAGGAATGATCTGTTGTCGCGGGCCTAAGCAATCGGCCATGGCCGGTGAAGAAATGCTCGAACCCCAAGTCCGCTTGAAAGTGCCCTGCGGAAGCGGCAATTCCATCGTCGTAATCCAGGCCGTGGCAGCCCAGCTCGAGAGGCTGCGGTTTGCGCTGCCACTTCAGAGCATCGATGTCGAAAGCCCATAGATCCCACGTTGCGCTGGCGATGTAAGCAGTGTCGGAATGGAGATGCTGGGCGGCCATGGCAGCTACTTCGGCCGGGCCGGCATGGAGCGGGCGCAAGTCCCATTCCCCGATAGGGGACTCGCCGGGATCGACTGCCTGGACGATCAATTCGTCAAAAGTGTCGTGAGCGGCGGAGAGCGGCGCGGTGGTCAGAAACCGCGCGAACTCGGGAATCATCTTTTCCAGAGAGAAGTCGCAGGTCCAGACGCGCAGATAGGCATGATTGGCCATAACCATCGAATCTTCGGAATTATACCGGGGTCAAAGTGAACTAGCGAATCGGCGCGGCGAGGTGCGCGGCTAGCTGGGAGACGGGCCCGAGTGCTAGCTTCCCGTACTGGCGCCTTTCGCAAGCGGCGAAGGAGGGTCGGTCGGCGTGAAATTCTTGGCGATTTCGCTGAGCCGCTGCCGCAGGGCATCCCCAACGCCTTCGAAAACCTGCGCGCAGGCGGCGCGAAGTTTTTCTTCGGCCGCGGCAGCAATTCCTGAAATCATCTCGCGCGAATTGTGATCAAGCGACGACACTGTGGCCAGCAGCCATTGATTCGAAACGCTCTCAAGGCGAGTCTTGTGCTGCTCCTCGGCTTGCTCGCCGATGCGGTCGTAAACCCGCTTGATTTCTTGCTGGTGAGCATCGGTCATGGTCTTCCATTGTTCCAGCAGGGGCGCCAGACCTTGCGACACGGTCTTCTGCGCTTCAGCAACACTGGCTTGAAAAACACCGCCCAAAGACTCCTGGAAGCGCTTCAGAAAGGCCGCCTGCTCGGAACTGACTTGCTGGGCGAGCTCCGACCGTGCTTGCACGGTGGAGCGCTTGAGTTCCTCGTTGTATCCCCCGAGCTCTTGCCTGGCGGTGCGCTGAATTTCGTCGATAAACGCGGCGGTGGTGGTGTCGGCTGCTTCAGCGAAAAGCGCGCGCGCGCGTTCGAAGGAATCGCGCACCACTTCATCCATTTGTGTTTGCGTATGACCGATGAAGTTGCGGCTGGAATGATCGAGCTCCGTGGCGAAGGCGCTGGAGATGTCGCGGGCCTTTTCGCGCAGTTGATTTGCGGCGTGCTCGACGGCCTTTTCCGAATGACTTTGCATCTGTGTCTGGGCTTTTTTCTCGTACCACGCCACGGATTTGAGAAGTTCCTCCACCACCTCGTGTTTTAAGTCGCTTACTCTTCCTTCCAGCTCTGCAACCGATTGCGCAGAGATCGCTTGCGAAGATTCGCGCAGGATTTGTTCCACGCTGCCGAGATTCTCGCGGAAGTGCTTCAGGGATTCGGCGAACGCCTCGTCGGTGGAGACGCGGATGCGATCCTGTTGCAGCGTCAAAGCGGCGGCAGCCATGGAGCGGCTTCCCGCAAGACGGTGAATCGCTTCCTCGGTCTGCGTGATCTGCGGTTCGAGCATCTCTTGAATCTGCCGTTCGAATTGCTCCCGCGCTTTGTTGGCGGCCTCGTCAAAGGTGGACCGAATACGGCCGTTGATCTGTTCCACCAAAGATTCCGACTCGCGACGCAATTCATTGCGTCGCTGTTCCCATTCGGCGGCGGCTGCTCCCGCGGATTCGCTGAGAACGGCGGCGTGCCGCGCCGTTTCTTCCTGAAACTGAGCGACCAGCGAGCGCAGGTGCTCGTTTAATCCTCCCGCGCCGCGGTCTTGGGCTTCGGCGAGCGTAGTGTCCAGGCGCTCGCTTGCTTGCGCCTGGGCCGTCTCAACTTCCTTGGAAAGCTGTTCTCGCCAGGAAGACTGAGCTCGACTGAGGGCAGAAGTCACTTGCTGCTGAACTTCGGCGGCTTGGGCTTCGAGGCCCTCGCGCTGCGCTTTAGCGGTTTCTTCCTGCTGCTTAAGCGAGCGAGTGATGGATTCTGCTCGGGCCATTTGCGCTTCGGCCTGCTCTGCGCGAGCCTGCAAGCGCGCGGCCGTTTCCTCCGCCTGCCGGCAGCTGGCTTGGAGAGAGTCCGTGGCGGTTTCGAGTTTCTCTGTGTTTTCGCCGCGCTGTGCCAGGGGTTCCCGCGAGAGCCTCTCCGTAAGATCGCGGGTCAGCTGCTCGAGCTGCGGGGCCAGCCAGCGAGGCAGTTCGGCTCGCAGCGCTTCCGCTGCCGCGGCACGTGCCTCGCGCGACTGCTTATCGCTCTCCTCGTGAAGCCTTTCCAGCGCCCGCGTAGTTTCATTCGCGATTTCCACGCGCCCTGCGGCAAACTTTTGCTCCCATTGTTCCAAAGAGAGACGGCGTTCGGCGGAGACCGCGTGCGAAGCGGCCTCTTGGGCAGCGGCTTGAATTTGCTGTCGCGCGTCGGCGACCAGTCTAGCTACCTGTCGCGCCAACTGGAGCGACGCATCGGTGGCACTGGCCGGAGAAGGAAAGACCCGCACATTGTCGCTCGCATCGGCCCGTGGGAACTCGGCTTCGCCGAGCGAAGCTGGCGCCTCGGGTTCCAGAACAGCTGTGGGCGGCGGCAAGGCTGGTGGCACGGGTGCGCCGTCGACGACCGGAGGCGCATGCACGCCCTCAGGGAAAGCAAACCAGTCTTCCGGAGGAAATGCGATGCCCCACAGGTTTCCGGACACTTCCAATTCCACCGCCACCTGAAAGAGCTGGCGGACGGTCCGCGGTCGCTGGATCCAGGCCACGCGGCCCCGCACAGATCTCGGTGGCTGTCCGGTTTCCGGGTGAGGAATTTCCAGCTTCACCCACATATTCTTTAGCACGTAATGCTTCGATTGGTAGCGGCAACCGTGGCAGTTGAGGATGAGCGAAGAACTGCGCTCGACAAACGGGCGCCCGAGTGCGTCCACACCGGTTACGACGAGAGGAACGGCTTGTACGATGCGCGTGCTGCGGCGCTTCCTCGGTTCCGCGTTTGGATTGGCTCCCGACTCCGAGGCCATCTCGTACGTCTCGTCGGCAAAATTGCTGCCCGTATCGTTCATGCAAACCGCCGCCGAACCTCAGCGTTTCTGACTTCGCGTTACTGCAGCCCGCCGCGCTACTTTGAGGCGGAGCTTCGCGGGTTACCTTCTGAAGTCGGCTTGCGGTTCGTTCCCACGAGAAACATGCAAACTTCTCGAGCGACCCAGATTGGCCCAACCAGCAAATAAATCGGTCCCTGAAAAAACGCCGGACGATTTCCTTCCATCCGGTGTCCGAGAAACAAAAGCACCCACCCCCCAAGAAACAATGCCGTTCCCCAAATCCACTTCAGGAAAAGCACAAGGATAATCCCCGCAAAAATCATGGGGATACCGATGGCATGCAGGAGCTTGTTTGAAGCGGACTCGTGCTCGTGATCGTACTGTGCCATGTAGTGCGCCAGGCTCGGCATGCCGCGCACCTCCGGGCAGCCGCTTACGGGCTGCCAAGTCGCGGGTGTGGGGCCATCCGCGTTCAAGCGGCACTCTATACCTAAATTGCGGAATTTTCTAGAGCGTTCTGAGAGTACTAAGAGTTTCTCCCCAATCGTCCTTGCTGAATGAGCGGTGCGTAATGGTGACTCCCTCCCGTCCAGATGCCGGGCGACGAGACGCAACTCGGAAAAGGAGGTTGGGCCTTTTCCACGAAGAGAGGCGTGGCCATCAGAAAAGCCGCTAGATTGCTTTCCGATCTGCTGAAACTGCGGTAGTGAATCCTGATCTCGTCGGGCATGCGCTTTGGAAGCGGCGGCAATGGCTTCACCCACCTGAACGTGGTAGCCGTTTAACGGCGCGTCGGAGCGGTGGGAGACGCTCTCGCCGTCCGCGTGGCGGTCTTCCTCGGAACACCGGCTTTGTCCGAAAACTGAAATGTGATGAACAAAGGAAATTCGTTTTGGCTAGATTTCTGGATTTGTGACGAGGTGGAACAATCTGCTAAAGGTCGCGGCGGCCCTCCATCGCCTTCAACATAGTGACTTCGTCGGCGTACTCCAGGTCGGCGCCCACCGGGATGCCGACGCCGATGCGGGTAACGCGGACACCCAGAGGCTTGAGCAGCTTTGAGAGATAAACGGCGGTCGCTTCACCTTCCGCGGTGGGGTTCGTGGCGATGATGATCTCCTCGACCGTCCCGCCCTTCAGCCGCTCGATCAGCGACTTAATATGAAGCTGGTCCGGGCCGCGCCCGGAAAGGGGCGAAAGGGAACCGCCCAGGACATGATACATGCCGTTATAGGTGCGCGTCTTTTCGATGGCCAGGATGTTGTGCGCTTCTTCGACCACGCAAATGGTTTTCTTGTTGCGCGTGGGACCGGCGCAGTAAAGGCAAGGGTCGTCGTCCGTGATGTTGTGGCACGTCGAGCACTCGCGAATTTTCTCCTTGGCGTCGCGAATAGCGTTGGCGAGCGCCAAGGCGTCTTCCGGGGCGGCACGCAGCAGAAAAAACGCCAGCCGCTGCGCGGTCTTCTGGCCGATGCCGGGAAGGTGCTTCAATTCATCGATGAGTCGTTCCACCGGAGCGGCAAAATCTGGCATGCAGCATGTGTAGCACAGGCGCGCGTGAGAGCGCAAACCGCTTAGAGTTGGCGGTACATGACGTAGGCATCGACCAAGCCGACCGTTGGATGCTCAAAGGCCTTGGGAAGGCGGCCCACGATTTCGAACCCGGACTTCAGCCACAGCCGGACGGCGCGCTCGTTGCTGCTGACCACAAAATTAAATTGCATGGCACGGAAACCGCGCTGCCGCGCGCGTTCGAGCGAGTGCGCGCACATCTGACGAGCTACGCCGCGGCCCGTCGCGGAAGGCGCGGTCATGTAGCCGCAATTCGCCACGTGCGCGCCGCCTCCCCTTTGATTGGCTTGCAGGAAGTACGTGCCGACGATTTCGCTGTGGTCTTCCGCGACAAAGACTTCGTGGCCCGGCGAAAACCAGTAGGCCAGTGCTCTTTCTCGATCCATGTTTCGCGGCAGCGGATAAGTCCCGCCCGCGCGAATCACAGGCTCCAGAATTGCCCAGATCGCATCGGCATCGCGCGCGTCGATCGCTTGCCGGACCAGCATCTCCGGTATCTTGCCACGACACGGCTGCCATCCTTCTAATTTCTTTGTTTTTAGGAGCTTATTTGCCTCCCATTTACTGGAAGGTCTTGCAAATGAACAAATTGCAAGATTTGCGGCCAGCCGCGTTCTAACATGGGAAGAAAGAAAGGATCAGACACTCCAAGGACGCCGGAATGCCCTTTGTTGAGCTGATCATCGTCCTTTTCGTCATCCTCGCGGTCATTGCTCCTTTTCTAACGCTGTACTTGCTGAGGAAATACAGGAAGCTGCGCGAGGACTTCGACAACGCTCGCAGAGCGCAATCCAGCGAGGCCGCAAATTTACGGCGGGAAATCGCCGAGCTAAAGAAGCAGATTCCGTCCGTGCTCGCCCTACCGCCCGCGCCAACTGTGCCAGGAGAGAAACCGCTCGAGCGGCTAACGCCTCTGGCGCCGGCTCCCGCCAAGGAGGTATCTGTACTACCGTCACGGGTCGAGCTGCCTGCTCCCGCGGCGCAACCTCCTCAAAAGGCGCCTATGCCGCCAGCGTGTCCCGCACCTCGCGTGCCGGAGCCAGCGTTGCCCGCCGCAGCGAGAACTCCCGCAGATGTGAAACCGGCGGCTCCCGTTGCGCCGCCTCCCGCGAGCAGACCGCCTGCGGCACCGGTTCAGTCTCCGCCGTCGCCACCAGCGGCTCGGTCTGTGCCACCGGCCCTGCCGCACCGCGAAGGAGAAATGTCGTCAACTCTCGCGGCGCGAATCTCCACTCCCTTGCCGGTCTCGGCTTTTAACGTTCGAGCGCCTAAGAGCTCTGCTCCGAGGCCGACGCTTCAGCAACGCCTGAAGGCCGTGTCCTCCATCGAGCAGACGCTCGGCACCCACTGGCTCTACAAACTCGGAATCATCATCCTCGTCGTTGGCGTCGCTCTTTTCGGCATTCATGAATTGGGCACGCTTGGCCCGCTCGGCAAGGCTGGCATTTCTTATTTCACGGCATTGTTCCTGCTCATCGGTGGCATCGCCCTCGAGGAGCGCGAGCAGTATCGGTTGATCGGAAGAGGCGGTATCGACGGCGGCTGGGCTCTGCTCTTCTTCACGAGCTACGCCATTTATTACGTCGAAGCCATGCGGGTCTTCCCGAAGGATCTCCAATGGCTCACCTTGGATTGCGTGCTGATGCTAATCGTCGCCGTGGCCATGGCGCTGCACACGCTGCGGTATCGCTCGCAATTCGTCACCGGTCTGGCTTTTCTGCTGGGCTATTTCACCGTGGCGCTCAGTCAGAACAATGTCTACAGCCTTTCCGCCGGTGTGTTTCTGGCGATTGGCCTGGTGTCCATTGTCCTGAGGATGGGCTGGTTTGAGCTGGAAGTTTTCGGCATTCTCTCGACCTATCTCACGCATCTTTACTGGCTCTATCACCTTCTCGGCCCCAACGGCGCGCGGGGCCATGCCTTTCCCGAGTATCACTCGAGCTTGGCCATTTTGTTCCTTTATTGGCTCATTTTCCGTTTCTCCCACGTCAAGCGGTCGGTCAAGAGCGACTTCGAGGAGCACGTTTCAACCGCCGCGGCGGTTCTGAACATGATGTTGCTGCTCGGCTGCCTGAAGTTTCAGTCGGTCGATCCGACACTCGCCTATATCGCGTTGTTTGCCGTTGGAGCTGTCGAATTTATTTCCGCGCAGCTTCCTGCAACGAAGCGCCGCCGTGAAGCCTTCGTCGTGCTCACGGTGGCCGGCGCAGCGCTCATGCTTGCTGCGGTTCCGTCGCACTATACCGATAACCACATCGCAATTCTCTGGCTGGTCGGCACGGAAGTTTTCTTGATTGCCGGCGCAATGGTGCAGGAAGTAGTCTTCCGCCGGCTGGGGCTGCTTACCGGACTTCTCGTTGGCATTCGGCTCATCGGATTCGACTTCCGCGACTTGGTGAATCTGCGGAGCCATGGCGAAGGGCTGGAGCCTGCCGCCGGGACCCTCTTCGCTTTCTGCGCCATGGTGTTTTACCTCAATGACCTTGCCATCGGCACACGCTGGAGGGAATTCTTTGAGAGTTCGCCCGATCGGCCGCTTCTGACGGTCCATTCCTATTTCGGTGCGTTTGCCGGAGGCGCGGCGGCTTGGGCGCTCTTCACCCAAGATTGGACCGCGATGGCGTTCGCCGCGCTCATGCTGGCCCTGGCTGCGATGGGAAAAGCGCTCGAATCTCGCCATCTCCAGGTGCAATACGCGCTGCTTGGCCTCCTCGCATTCCTCCGCGCAGCGGCGGTCAACCTGCATCTCGAAGCTCCACACGCGCATGTGCGCATGCGCTTGCTGACTCTGCCGATTCTCGGCGCCATGTTTTATCTGACGGCCAGGCTCGCAGCCCAGCGAGACGATCTTGCGCAGCGCCCCCTCCGTGGTTTCTTTGCGGCGGCGGGCTCTGCCCTCATCGCACTTTTGATCTGGTTCGAAGTTCCCGAACTTTGGCAGCCGCTCGTTTTCATCGCCTTCGCGGTGATTTTGTCCGAGGCCGCGCGCGCCTTGACGCATCACGCCATCGGCTGGCATTCGCACATCCTTGGCGGCCTGGCGATTTACACCGCGCTCACCGCCGATGCGACCAAGGTGCACGCGTGGCGCACCATTCCCGTTCATGCACTGGGCGCCTTGCCGGTTGTCGCTGGGCTTTACTGGCTGGCGAAGCGCGTCGGGGTCGCCAATCCGCACCATCTCGGCATCTCCCGGGTTGCTTACTCCTGGGCCGGCGCTGGCATGATGATGTGGGTTCTCGAGGAGGCACTAGGTTCTCCCTGGATCGCCTTCGGCTGGATCGTTTTCGCGGTCACTCTGACCCTTTCCTACCGCGCGATCCGCTATCCGCAGCTTGCCTGGCAGGCCAACATCGTCGGCGTGTGCGCGCTCCTGCGCGCCTACTTCTACAATTACAGCTTCGCACAGAGGTTCTGGGGCCCCATTTCGCTGCGTGTCTTGACGATTTCGCTTGTCGCCGCTGGATTGTATTTTCTCTCGCGCCAGGCCGCGCCCTCCGAGCATTACAAGCGCGTGGTAGCTCTCTTTCACTCCTTTGCGGCGACCGGGCTCCTCGCGTTTCTGGCGTGGTACGAATACCCGAACGGCTGGCTCGCTCCGATTTGGGCGGCTTTCGCGCTGGTTCTGGCAATCGCGGATCAGCGGCTGAAATTGCAAGAATTGCCCTGGCAGTCGCACGCTCTCGCAGCGATCACCTTGGTGCGTGCGGTGAGCGTGAATCTCTACTTCACTCTGTCCTGGCATGGCTTCAGCGTGCGCCTGCTTTCGCTCGCGGTCGTCGCAGTGATTTTCTACGCGCTCTCGCGGCTGATCCGCATGCCCGACGAGTGGCGTCAGCTCGACCTGCACCATGTTTATTCCTGGGCCGCTTCGGTCATCGTCTCGCTGCTGCTTTGGTACGAATTGCAGCCGCTCAGCATCGCCGTGGGCTGGGCGGTGTTCGGCCTGGTCCTTTTCGAATACGGCATTCTCCGCAAGATTGCCCAGTTCCGGTATCAAGCGTATGTCGCCTTGCTTGCCGCGTTCGCGCGCATCTTCTTCGCGAACCTCACCGCGGGCGAACCCGGCGAATTTTGGGGGCCGCGCATGTACACGATTCTTCCGCTGGCCCTGATTCTGTATTTCGTGTACGCGCAATTGCCGCAAAAAGAGGAAAACGTTGCGCGCGACCGCCGCTTGCACTTTGACACGCTCGTCGCCTACCTGGGGACGGCGACGATCGTCGCGCTCTTTTACTTTCAGTTTCCCATCGAGTGGGTCGTCGTTTCCTGGGCGGCCCTGGTGTTTGCCTTGCTCGGTGCTGCGCTCGCCCTGGATAAGCCGCTCTTCCTGCAGCAGGGCATGCTGCTCACGCTCATGGTGTTCTCACGCGGCATGGCACATAACTTGTTTGGCGCAAGCTATTTTGGCGAGAGCGATTGGAAGGGCAACTATCTGGCGGTGAGCGCGGCCTCGGCCATGCTGCTAGCGAGCTTGGCCTTTGCCTTCCGGTTGCGCGGCCGTTTCCAGCTTGGGCTCAATGGTAGCCGGCTGACACGGCTCGTGCACGCAGCGATGCGCCGACCCGAACAATTAGTCTTCTTTGTTCCCGTTCTTTTGGTGACCTTCATGCTCGCTCTGAAAATGAAAACCGGCTTGATCACGGTCTCGTGGGGGATCGAAGCGGTGCTGGTTTTTATGCTCGCGTTTGCGGTTAAAGAGACAAGCTTCCGCCGCACCGGCCTGGGGTTGCTCTTGGTGTGCGTCGGGAAAATCGCCGCGCTCGACTTCTGGGGCTTGCAGATACGAGACAAATACATCACGCTCATCGTCGTCGGCATTGCGCTGACGTTCGTTTCTTTTCTCTACACCCGCTATGGTGACACCATTCGGCAATACTTATGAAGCGCTCCGTAGCTTTCGTCGTTTTCTTTCTGGTTTTCGGTTTTGCGCTGGCCGGTCTCTACTGGAGCCAGCGCCGCGCGAAATCAATTCCGGTCTCACCGAACGCGATCTTGAACATGGCTGCCGACGCGCAACGTGATCTTTCGCGCTTGCCCATGCATCTCACGCGGCTGTCCGACGAGCAGGAAGTCGCGATCGGGCGCGAGTTCGCTTCCCGCTACGCCAGCGAGACGCGTCCGCTCACCGCCGAGGAGCAAGGGCTCGAGAAATACGTCCGCCGCGTCGGGGCCAACATCGCGCTTCACGCTCGTCGGCATCTGCCGTACACGTTCACCGTTCTGCACGACCACAACATGCTGAACGCCTTCTCGCTTCCCGGCGGACCCGTGTATATCGGCGAAGGCATGCTTGATTTGATGACCAACGAGGACGAACTCGCCAGCGTGCTGGCCCATGAGGTTGAGCACATCGACCACTATCACTGCGTCGAGCGCGTCCAGGTCGAAGCGCAACTGAGAAAGCTCGATCTCGATGTGGTCGGAGCGCTCGTCGAGATTCCGCTGGATTTCTGGCAGGCCGGCTACCACAAAGACGAGGAGTTCGAAGCCGACCGCGAAGGCATGTATCTCGCCGTGCAGTCCGGCTACTCCCCCTATGGCGCGGCGGATCTCTTTGAGCGCTTCGCGAAACTGTGCGACGAGTATGTGATCCACGCAAAAAGCCCGGATGAAGAACTCTCCCAGCTCGCCATCCAGAGTTTAAGCGGATATTTCCGCTCGCACCCGCTGCCTTCCGAACGCCTCGCGCAGGCAAACCGCATCATCGCGCAAGAACACTGGGAATCCCGCACGGCGCGAAAACCGTTTCACGTCGCATATGAAATGCGGAACGGCGAATTCGTGAAATAGCAGGATAGGCGTTCTTCTCACGGTACAGGCGTGTCTCGATCCACAAAGGAAACCCGCAAGAAATACGCTACGAAGGACGGTTAGCTTGGACTTACGACGGAGGGCGGAAGACCGATCATTTTAGAACAGGCCCGGGATTTTCAGGCCTGCGATTCCCGGAATGCCGCCGGCAAGGCCCTTCATCTGGTTGGCGAGTTCTTCATCAACGCGCCGCGAAGCCTCGTTGACCGCGGCGCGAATCAAATCCTGGAGCATCTCCTGATCTTTGCTCGCGAAAACTTCCTGCTCGATGCGCACGTACACAATCTGTTTCTGACCGTTCATCTTCACCGTAACCATCCCGGCACCCGCGGACGCTTCCACGGTCACGGAATTGACTTGCCGCTGCCAATCTTCCTGCAGCTTGCCCAATCGCGAAAGCATTTGTTGGATGGCGCCCACTTCCATAAGCAATCCTTCTTGCCGCACGTCACTTTTCTTGTTGCCGCGATCGCACTTCTGTGATTTTACCACCGAACCGCTCGAGCATCGACCGCACCAGCGGGTCGCGCTCGAACTGCGCGCGCAATTCCTGACTGCCGGACGCCGCCGCCGCTGCGGCGACAGAATCAAGTCTAGCACAGACTCGCACGGCGCGGCCCAGCACGTTGCTGGAAACGGCACGGATCCTTTCGAGCGGCTCGCGCCCTTCGATCATCTCCGCAAACGGCCGCTTCTCCGGAGAAAAATAAATCCGCAGCTCCGCGCCTTCCAGTTCCCAGCCGCTGCTGTGCTCCACGAGTTCGCCCAGAAATTTTTGCTCCGCCTGGATGGCGCTCTTGATCTCCGCCACTTGTTCATGGGAAATGCCGCTGACGCGAATCGTTTCTTTGCTGTCATTCGGCGCTTTGACTCCGGGAGTCGTAGCGGTTGTCGCATCCCCGGCTTCCGAGGGAGAAGCGAACCGCTGACTTGCCTCCGGATGCGCCGATGCTGCGGGTGCGAAGGTTTGTGTCAGCACTTTCGGCGGCGGCGCCGTTTGTCGCAAAGTGCTTGACGCTGCCCGTGCCGTTCCACTGCTTGTGCCGCCCGGAGCGCCGCTTTTCAGCTCCGCCAAAAGCTCTTCCAGGGGCGCAAGTCGCGAAGCATTAATCAGCCGGAGCAAGCCCATTTCGAGATGCACGCGTGGATCGGGCTTCCGGCGTAAATCGTCATCCGTTTGCAGCAGAATCTGAAAAAATCGAGTCAGGTCTTCTTCGCTGAACAAGGCCGCGGCCTTGGCGATGGCCGGCCGCTGGTCCGGCGTCGCGGCAATCAACTCCGAGTCCGCTCCGCACACGCGCGCAATCAGCAGATTGCGCATGTGCCGGATGGCTTCGCGGCAGAAGTGCTGCAGATTGCGCCCTTCTTTTTGAAACGTGTGCACTAATCCGAGGGCGCGGTCCGCGGAGCCCGCAGCAACTGCGCCGACCAGTTCTTCCAGTGCGTCTTCCGGCACTACGCCCAACAGTGCGCGCACCTGGTCGTCGGGAATGATGTCTCCGCAATACGCACGCGCCTGCTCCAAAAGTGACAGCGCGTCGCGCAAGCTGCCTTCCGCCATGCGCGCGATTACCGCCATCGCACCCGGCTCGATCTTCAATTCTTCCTTCTGCGCGATTTCGTCCAGCCGCTTGGTGATTTCCGCAAACGTCAGCGCGCGAAAATGAAAATGCTGGGACCGGGAACGGATGGTGTCTTCCAGGTTTTCCGGTTCCGTCGTGGCCATCACAAAGACCACGCGGTCCGGAGGTTCTTCCAGGGTTTTCAGCAGCGCGTTCGAGGCTTCGCCCGTCAGCATGTGCGCTTCGTCGAGAATCACGACTTTGGTTCGCGAAGCCGCCGGCACATAACGCACCATTTCACGCAGCTCGCGGATCTGATCGATGCCGCGGTTCGAAGCCGCATCGATTTCGATGACGTCGAGCGAAGTGCCCGCCGCAATTTCCCTGCACGAATCGCACACGCCGCAAGGCTCCGGCGTCGGCCCTTTCACGCAATTCAGCGCCTTGGCCAAGATTCTGGCAGCCGTCGTTTTTCCCACGCCGCGCGCCCCGGAAAAAATGTATGCGTGCGCCACGCGGTTGTTTAGGATGGCGTTTTTCAGCGTTTCCGTAACGTGCTGCTGCCCGACGAGGTCGCGGAACGTCTGCGGCCGCCACTTGCGGGCTATGACTTGGTAGCTCATTGTGAAGTTCTTAGCTCTAAGTTTTGGCTTTCCATTCTTTACTTACAACTTAGAACCCTACGACGGAAAACCTTTTGCGGCGAGAGGAACTTCGGGTCATCTGCGGCACCCGAGGTAAACCCGGTACCGTTGCTCCCTTCCGGGCCTGGCGGGGTTCGCGGGACCTCGTTGCACAGAGCCCGAAGTTCCACGCTCCGGCGGTCGCGCGCGTTCGCGCGTCCGCAGGAAAAATTCTAACACACTCATTTGCTGGTATGGCGCAGGGCAGTCCGCGAGCCCTGCGGCTGCTTCGTTCCATTTCTCCTGTCGCGTTGTTTCAGGCTTCGAGCTTTAGAAACTTGCAGCCTGGTTCGCTAGGACTTCGGCTTTGCCGCCGCCGGCGCGTCCGGCGGGTCCACTTCCGACGGGTTCACCCAGTTTACTTTGAACGGCCCCATGGCATGGACCTGGACGATGGTCTCGCCCTTGCTCATGGCAAAGTGCCGCATCTCCTTGGGTACCATCAAAAAACTTCCCACATTCATCGTTTGCAGTTTGCTTTCGTCAAAGCTCTCTCCCATTCCGACAAGAAAAGTTCCTTTCAGCACCGTCACGTTCTCGTCCGTGGGATGCCAATGCGCGGGAATCTTGGACCCATCGGCGCACCGTATCCGCAGAACGAAGGGCGCGGCTTCTGCATTCATGTCTCCCGCGACAGGTGCGAGATCGCATCCCTTAATTATCGGTGTCCATTTCAGATCGCCGAAGCGCACGATCTTGTGCGCCTCGCTGCTTTCCTTTCTCTCCTGGCTGAAAGCCGCCATCGCGGGCGCAGCGATTGACAGAAAGACCACAAGCGATTTCGCCACGACAGTCTTCCTCATAAGGTTCCTCCGTTCAAAAGATTGGCCCGATTTGGGCGCCCCGGGGTTGGCGAAAAGATACTCCCGGCCCGCATGCGAGGCATGACGTGCCACTCGCGGTCTTCGTCCGTGCTCAGCTGCCCACACTCAAGGCATATGCCTGTTTTTATGCGGAGAAACCGCTTCGTCGAGTTCTAGTTTTCCTGCTAAACGCGAATGCGCCGCGCAACCGGAAAGCTTTGCGCGGCGCATGGAGTTCTTTCCCCCGCCTTACTTCTTCGGGAAATTCGGGTCCGCCTTTACTTCGTTGATCTGCTTGGTGTGGCGCTCGCTGTGCGCCGCGATGAACAGGACAAATTCGTATCCGTCTAGCTTGCCCAACGGACTATCCGTTACGTGATCGCGCAGTCCAGCGGTGCTCTTCAAAAAATCCTCTGTCGCCGACCGGCTCTCGATGAAATGCTTGACCGAGCCATCCGACGAACCAAAACGGTTGTTGGGCACCAGCGGCTCCGGCGCCTGCGCTTTGTGTGTGCGGTCCGGAACCATCGTCAAAACCGCCTGGTCAGTCTTCTTGACGTCCCGCCCGGGTTCCCCCGCCGGCCCGCCCATGACTTTTTCCTTGGTGAAGTCCAGGAGAAAACCCTCCGCCGCCGCGATGTGTTCGATCACTTGCGCCACGGACCAGCGATCCGGCGCCGGTTTGAAGTTCCACTGCTCCTCGGACAGGCCTTTGGTCGCTTCCAGAACATTTTTCTTTGTCGATTCCAGGTATTGCAGTGCGCGGTCCTTTTCCGCCTGGGTCACTTCCTGTGCGGACGCCGCCGCTGCCCCGGACATCAGAAGCAGCGCGACGAGCGTCCCTATCAGGGATCTGTTGCTCATCTCTTGCGTTCTCCTTTTGCTTGACTTCGGTTGGCGAAACGGGGAGCAATAGCATAGCACATCTGCATGCGGCGACGGGACGCCTCTCTCGGGAGCGTTGAAATTTGGTGCCGCGCGCGGAGCCAGGACGGGAAACGCTGTTTCAGGCCTCAGAAGTGGCTCCACAGGAGAAGCTGTCGGGCAAAGGAGTCAATCGGTGCATACACATACGGAAACGCGAACAACGCCGCCACTAATCCGAGGACGCCGTAGGAATTGCCGCGCAGCCAATCCAGGTAGCGCTGCGCCCGCGTCTCGCTCATAAACAACATGATTGCGGTGCTGCCGTCCAGCGGCGTCACCGGAAGCAGATTGAACGTGCCCAGCAAAAGATTAAGCGAGAACATCGCCCCAATCAGATGTTCCGCGAAGGAACCCTGGTGCAGCCATCCCTGATGCCAGCCGACACGCAAAACAATCGCGGCGATAACCATCAGCGTGTAGTTCGTGGCCGGACCCGCCAGGGCCATCCACGCGGCCCGATGGGGATGGCGCCGCTCCCAATGCGGATCGTAAGGCGCGCTGGCCCAGCCGATGACGGAGTGGGTCAGGACGAGCATCAGGATGGGAATGATCACCATGCCCCAGGGTTCGCGCTGGATGTGCGGCACGGGATTGAGCGTCACCTGCCCGCCGAGGAAGGCTGTTTCGTCGCCGCCAATCTTGGCAGCCAGCGCGTGCGCGGCTTCGTGGCACGTCGTGGAAAACAGGAAAACCACGTACCAGATGAATCCCAGGGCGAGGAGGTCAGGGGAAATGTTGGGCATGAAGTATGTTTCCTCGTCTGCTCCTTGTAGTGGCGGGTCTCGAGACCCGTGTTTCTCTCCTTGTAGGGGTCGCCTGGTGCCTATCCCGGCGCTTGTCGGGGAGCGGGCCGCATCTTAAACCTTTATTTTCTTGCTGCGATTAGCGTAGATGGACCGCCGCAGGTTTGCAAGGGGACATTCGAGCATCCAACGACGATACCCTGCTGCCGCCTCTGCAGCTGACGGGCAGCGAGCCGAGCGACCTCTCCGTTTCTTTCCCGCTGCGAAAGGCCGACTGTTTGGGGCCCTCTACCTGCCGGAGGGGCACGATCTGTCGTGCCACGGCGGCGGAAAACACAACGAAACACGCCGAAAGCTGGCGCACTACGGCGAGGATTGCTTGGGGAAGGCTTTGATGCCGGCCGGTGAGAACTCGAAGCGGACCTGCCATTGGCTGGGAACGCTGCGGCCACCGACTTCGGGCGAGGCGAATTCCCAACGGCGAACGGCTTTCAGCGCGGCGTCCGCGAAATACTTGCTCGGACCAGGATCCTCGAATGAAGCGTCGGAAACATTGCCGGCGGCGTCAACCTGAGCGAACACGGTAAGGCGCACTTTGCCGGTAATCGTCGCGAGTGCTTTGTCGGGAACATCGGGCAAAATTTGCTCCAGCACTTCGCCATGGCCGGCAGTGGTGCCGGAGTGGGCTGCCGAACTGCTCGGCGCGTCCGCCTCGGTTTTCGCCTCGGTGCGGAGAGAGGCGGGAGAGGGAGAGGCAGCCGGCGGCGGGGAAGCGTCTTTTGCCGGTGGTTTCGCGGCGGCGATCTTTGGCGAATCCTTGCTAGCGGCAGATGAACCGAGTTTTGCGCTGCGAGAAACTCCCGGATTTGCCGCTGGCGCTTCCGGCCCCGGCGCAATGGCGCGGGAGGCGGCGCTTGTCGAGGCAGAGGAGGACTCCGCGCGCCGGCCGAGGATTTTGGGCAGCGCGATGATGGCGAAAACGACTAAGACGGCAACCGCCAGCGGAACGACGTAGCTAGGCAGGACAATGTCTTGCCTCGCGCCGCCCACTTTTAAAGACCCGAACGATGGTTCCTTTGTGAGCGGCGGCAGGCTCGGCGGCATGAGCGGCGCGGGCTTCGAAGCTTTTGCCGCAGGGCGCCAAAGCGGTGGCGGAGACGGGATGACCGGCGCCGGTTTCGGCGCCTGCAGCTTTGCAGCCGGAACGGCAGGAACAGGCGACAACGGCACGGACAAGGGCGACGCGCTTTGCGCCGCGGCCGCAGCACGAGGTTTCAGGCTGGCTGTGATCTGGGCGATGCTCCAGCGAAGCCGGGGATCCCGTTCGAGCGCGTGCTGCGCGATCTGCCGAAACGGCTGCGGAAGAGATTCCGGTACCGAGGGAAGGGAAGCGCCTCCTGGTTGCGCGCCGGGACCGCGTTGCGTCAGCACCTCAATCAAGATGACGCCCAGCGACCACACGTCGCTCGCGGCGGTAAGCGCCTGATTCGCGGATTCCGGGGCGTCGTACGGTGTGAGCTTGGCGGCGGACTTGCGGGTTTCACCGGCAGGGAAGAGCCGGTCGGTCGAGAGTTTGACTTGATCGCTGGTGGCCAGAATGTTTGAAGGCTTCAAATGCGAATGAACCAGTCCCTGAGCGTGCAAGTTGCTTAGGGCGTCCAGCACCAGGCCGAGCATGTCGCGGGCTTCCGACGGCGTGAGCGCCCGTTGCGGGAGGATCTCGGAAAGATTTTCTTCGGCGTGTTCCATGACCACGTAAAGCAGGTCCATGTCGGCCAGGCGGCAGCGGCCGCCCTGGTACAACTGCAGCAAATTGGGATGCGTGAGTTTCGAAGCGCGGCGCCAAAGGGAAAGTTGCAGATCGACCGATGCGCCTTCAGGAATCAGCTTGAGCACCGCTTTGGAAGATTGCGGGCCGGCAAGTTGCGTAAGAAAAACGGCGGATTCGCTCGAGCCGCCAAGATACCGCTGCAAAGGAAACGTATTGTTGATGACCTGGCCTTCGTATTGTTTCCAGGAAAAGCTCATCATTGCACCTCAAGTCGGAGAGTTCTTGCCTCCGCTGAATGCGGGCACGTGCATTCGGCCAGCCGGATATCCCAGAGAGCGCGGTGGCGTCTTGGACGGGGCTGGATCGTCGAGATTAGAATTTGAAGCGCCGCGGCCAAGGCGCTCGCCGGGATTATTCTGGCACGAAATGGGTTGCCATTGCGAGTGAGATCCTCAACAATGCTATCATGAATGAAACGCCCCAAAAAATCGAACTTATTTCGGGATAATTTCCGGTTATTTCGGGATCATGCTGGGATCACGCGGCGCGCCGGCGCTTAGGTTGCTTTGGCGACGGTTGAAGCAGCCGCCTGGGGCCGCTCACGAAGGGATTGCTGCGCTCAAAAAAGCGAAGCAGTTTGTCGGCCGCGCGCGTGATGCCGATGCGCACGCTCTTGCCGATGCGGCCCACGGGGTGGTCGATCGCGCCAAGCCAGAGTTTTTCCTCCGCGCAGAGATCGACTCCGTCGTGGCGGCGATCGATCTGCAGGGCTTTTGCGAGACGCCCCGGCCCGCGCGTGAGGTCCAGGAGCTCCGTGGTTTTGCGATGCCGCTGCATGATTTCGATTCCTTCAAGCGGCTCGAGCGCGCGAATCAAAATAGCTGCGGCGGTTTCCGGCCGCTCGCTCACCACGTTGAGCATGAAATGGGCGCCGTAGTTGAAGAAAACATAGGCGTGGCCGGGGGCAAGATACATCGAACGGATTCGCGGCGTGGGCCCTCGAAAATGATGTCCGGCGGGATCGCCCGGAGGATAAGCTTCGGTCTCAACGATGCGCCCGCTGACGCGTCCGGCAGGCAAATCGTGCACCACGACTTTGCCGATCAGGAAGCGCGATAGGGCGACGGTATCTACGGGGAGTTCCGGGCGGCGGATGCGGCGAATGGTGATTCTCTGCTGTGATGCTTTGCGAGCCGTCCCTGGCGAAGGAAAGGGCGAGGCCATGCGAATTCACTTTCCGCGGGACAAAATCTGCCGAAGATCATTCGCTGAAAGCAAGTCCTGGTATTCACGATTCCGCCGCAGGAAGCTCGAAACATAGGGACACAAAGGAACCACACGAAGATGATTGGCGCGGGCGAAGTCCAGCGCACTGCGCGTGAGCTTGGCGGCCAATCCCTTGCCTTGGAGCGGCGGTGGCACTTCGGTGTGCTGCAACACGACGCCATCCGGGAATCGGCGATAAGTAATAAGAGAGCGAAGCCCATCCACAGTGGCCTCGAAGCGGTGGGCCTCTTCATTGTGGGTGACAACTACCTCGTCCAGGTTCAGCTCCACACGCACCTCGCCTCCGGTGGGTTTCTCGCTTCCCGCCAGGATCCTCCGGAGGGCAAAATTCTATCAGCAATTCGCCAACGGCTAGGCGCCCGAGGAGTCCGGCGGCTCGTTGTGGAAGAGGCGGGCCAACTCTGCATGCTCGATGACCACGGCCGGGTCGTTCTGGATGGCGTCGAAATACTTCTTCTGGAACCCGTCGCCGGATTCTGTCGGAACGAACATCTTGCGCGCCAGGGAAAATGCTATTTTGGTGTACTCCGGAGTGATCGGCTCTTCTGCGGCAAGAGATTCGTCGATGCGTACCACAAATTCCGAAATGTTATGCAGCCAGGCGAATTGCGAATGGTCCACCACCAGACGGAATAATTCGCCGGCGTTGACGTGCCCGTGATCGCGCTCGTAGTTTCGGCGTTCCATCTCCAATAACTTCTTGTGCACGCGAAGAAGCGCCAGCCGCAAGGCAATGAGCCTTTCGCGAGCCGGGGAGTCGTGGTTGGAGCCCTCCAATTTGGAGTTTGCGGAGTCCATGTTTGATGTCTACATCACTATTTTCCGATAGCCACTGTCAATTTTCAAAACACGTGCGCGTAGTCTAAGACATAGCGATTGGAGAGACCCGAGATCAGAGATCAGGAGGAAGTGCCTCGCGCCGACGGCCAGGGCAATGGGTTCTCAGCAAAGAATTGCGGGAATCAGCAGACCGCTTCACGACCTGGCGTGCGCTTCCAGCTGACGCGCATTGGGCGGTGTGAATCTGCTTACTGGTGATAGCGCCGCTCGCCGACGGGCAGAGCAATCGGCAGCCGATTGCCCGCGGGCGGCAGCGGGCAGGTGGCGTATCCCGTGTAGGCACAGGGAGGATTTTCCAGGTGGTTGAAATCCAGCACCAATTCGCCGGGCTTGTCGAGACCGTTCGTCGGGAAACCGGTATAAAGGAAACGGCACGCGGGATAGGTGGTGGTCGCGCTGGTGGTGTCGCGAAGGATAAAGAAAAGCTTGGCCACCGTCGGATCCTCGAGGACCGGCTCGAGGCGCAGGGCCTTGCCGTCCACCACGAATTCTGCGGCGCCGGGCACAGGTTGGTCGTAGTTGGTGCCGACGAGAGTCGCAAGCGTAATGGTCTTGAACGGAACGTAGGGGATCCACTTGGCGGTGACGCGATAAGTTTCCTCCGGCGGATACCACTCTAGCCCGTGAAATGCAGTAATCGAGGGAGACTGGGCGTCCTTGACGCGCAGAGCGAAGCGGGATTCGCGGCGAATGACGTACAGGTTGAGGTCACCGATAGTCATGCGGGGCGCGACTTTATCTTTGTTGGGTTCCGCGCGGAGAGATTGCGGCTTTGCGAGTGCGCCCGCCACTAGAAAATCTTGCGGGAATCCGCCCTTAGGCGGATTCAGCGTGACGGTTTCTCCCTCGAGATGCAAGACGGCGAGATGCGCAGGTCCTTTCGCGAGGCGGATTTTATTGTCGGAGCCGGAGCCAACACTATTGTCGCCGGGTTGCAGCCATTCCAGTCCAACCAGTGAAAGCCAGCCATCGGGCTTCAAAAGCTCCGCGGCGTGTTGGGTTCGCCAGGCGGCCAGATCGCTCTCTAAATTGCCGGTTTGGGCGAGGAGTGCCGCGGCGAGCAAGAGCCCAGTGAGGCCGCCATGCGAGAGTCGAGACAGGAAGCGCATACGCAAGTATAACTCCGGCATGGGAGGCTGCGGGTGCCGCAGAGCGCGCAATTGTAAATCCTTCTCCATGCGGCGACGAGTTGCGCGGTGCTGTGCCGCAGCGACTCTTAGCGAAACGTCGGCGAAGAGTGTATGCTTTCCAGAGCGTTGGCCGAGTGGGGCAGACCTCTGATAGAGCTCGCTTGGGTGCGTCTCGTCGATAGTGTGCAATTCCCATAAGCAGTCGAATGGTTTGGTCCTGGAGGAAACTTCATGATTGTGGGCGTTCCGCGAGAAAGCTTCCCAGATGAGCGCCGCGTGGCGTTGGTGCCTTTGGTGGTGCCAAATCTCACAAAAGCGGGATTCGAAGTTGTGATCGAGGCGGGGGCGGGCAGTAGTGCGGGCTATCCGGATGGGGAATATGCCGCGAAGGGCGCAAAAATCGTGACGAGTCGCGCTGACGTCTTTCGCGCCGCCGACATCGTCGTGCAAGTGCTGTGTTACGGCTCGAATGACAAAACGGGTAAAGCCGATGTTCCGCTGTACCGCAAAGGCCAGGTGCTGATCGGATTTTTGCGGCCGCTAGGCTCGATTGAGACCATTCGGGAAATCGCGTCCAGCGGCGTGACTGCCTTGTCCGTGGAGCTGATGCCGCGCAGCACGCGCGCGCAAAGCATGGACGCGCTTTCCTCGATGGCCACGATTTGTGGCTATAAGGCCGTGGTCCTTGCCGCGGATAAATTGCCGCGCATTTTCCCGATGCTGACGACCGCCGCGGGAACCATCACTCCCGCACGAGTGTTCATTATCGGCGCGGGCGTGGCCGGCTTGCAGGCGATTTCCACGGCGCGGCGACTCGGCGCGGTCGCTTCGGCGTACGACTTGCGGCCTGTCGCCAAGGAACAGGTGCAGAGTCTCGGTGGGCGGTTTGTCGAGCTTCCCATCGAGGCGAAAGACGCGCAGGATTCGCGTGGCTATGCACGCGCGCAGGACGAAGCTTTTTACCAGCGCCAGCGCGAGCTTCTCGGAAAAGCCGTTGCGGACAGCGTCGTGGTCATCACCGCCGCAGTCATCCCGGGGAAAAAGCCGCCGCTGCTGGTAACCAAGGACATGGTGGCGAGCATGGCTCCGGGTTCCGTAATCGTGGACCTCGCCAGCGAGCGCGGCGGGAATTGCGAGCTGACCAAAGCGGCTGAGACCGTTGTGGAACACGGCGTCACCATCATCGGAACATTCAATTTGGCCAGCAGCGTGCCTTACCACGCCAGCCAGATGTATGCGCGAAACCTCAGCGCGTTTCTGCTGCATCTTGTCAGGGACGGCAGGCTGCAACTGAACCTGGAAGACGAAATTGTCCGCGAGACGCTGCTCACCAAGGATGGCGAAGTCTTCAACGCGCGCGTGCGGGAATTCTTTTCGCTTCCGGCCTTGCCGGCGGCGTCCAAGGAGGTCGCGAAATCATGAAGCTGGACTTGCTGACCAGCCTCTACGTTTTCATGTTGGCCGCGTTTATCGGATTTGAAGTGATCCGCCGCGTTTCGCCTTTGCTGCACACGCCGTTGATGTCCCTGACCAACGCGCTCGATGCCATCGCGGTGGTCGGAGCGATCATCCTGGCCGGCGAATCTCACGAGCATCGCGCGCTGCTCGCCAAAGTTCTCGGCACCATCGCCATTGTCGCCGCCACCAGCAACATCGTGGGTGGTTTCCTCATCACCGACCGCATGCTGCGCATGTTCAAGGCCAGTGGGCCAAGAAAGCAATAACCGGCGTGCCCACCGAACATATCATCGAAGCCACATACCTAATTGCCACGGCGCTTTTCATTCTTTCGCTGAAGTGGCTTAGTTCTCCGGCTACCGCGCGCCGTGGCGTCTTCGCGGGCGAAGTCGGCATGCTCCTGGCTGTTGTGGGCACGCTGATGTACCACGGGATCGTCGAGTACAAATGGATTGCGATCGCGCTCGTTCTTGGCTCCATCATCGGCGTGCCGCTCGGGGAAGTGGCCATGACGGCGGTCCCGCAGCGGACCGCGCTGAGCCACGCGTTCGGCGCGCTGTGCGTGACGCTTGTCGGCACGGCCGAATATTATCTACGAACGCCCGACGTGCCGCCGTTCATGATGAGCGTTCTCTCAATGGAAATTATTTTGGGATCGCTCACGTTCACGGGTAGCTTGATGGCCGCGGGAAAACTGCAGGAAATCCTTCCGCAGCGACCGTTAACCTACAAAGGGCAAAACTTTGTCAACCTTGGCTTGCTCGCGGTGGCTGTTGCTGTTGCGGTGGCGCTGGTGATGCATCCCGAGAAAATGCAACTGTTTCCGGTAATCGTCGCGATACCGCTCGTTTTCGGGGTGATGATGATTATCCCCATCGGCGGCGCGGACATGCCGACGGTCATTTCTCTTCTGAATTCCTATGCTGGTCTTTCCGCGGCCGCGATGGGTTTCGTTTTGCAAAGCAAACTGCTGATCATTGCCGGCGCGCTCGACGGGGCTTCGGGCTTCATTCTGTCCGTCAACATGTCCAAGGCCATGAACCGCTCCTTCGCCAATGTGCTCTTCGGCGCCTTCGGTCAGGAGCAAGCTTCCGGCGCCGCGGGCGGCGCGGAGCAGGCGCGCAGCGTGCGCAGCGCCACGCCCGAAGAAGCCGCTGCGATTCTTGCGGCCGCCAACAAAGTCGTCGTTGTTCCCGGATACGGCATGGCCGTGGCCCAGGCGCAACACAAAGTGCGCGAACTTTACGACGCGCTCACCAAACGCGGCATTGATGTGAAATTCGGGATCCATCCCGTGGCCGGACGCATGCCGGGCCATATGAACGTGCTGCTTGCCGAAGCCGACATTCCCTACGACAAACTTCTCGATATGGATGAGATCAACGGTGAGTTCCCGCAGACCGACGTCGCACTGGTCATTGGCGCAAACGACGTCACGAATCCCGCCGCACGCACGGATCACTCCAGCCCGATTTTTGGCATGCCCATCCTCGACGTGGACAAGGCGCGCACGGTGATGGTGATCAAGCGCAGCATGGGCGCCGGCTTCGCGGGAATTGAAAACCCGCTCTATTACATGGACAAAACGCTTATGCTCTTTGGCGATGCCAAGAATTTCGTTGGCGCTATTGTTCGCGAGTTGGCCAGTGGCCACGAATAGGATTCCGGACCTACCCTGCGGTCACCCGGATCGTCATCCCGACTCGCGGGCCGTCGTTCCCCCGCGGCCGGTGGCGGAGGGGTCGCCTTTTCTGCCTCAGATTCTTGGGATAAGCGCCGCGGTCCGAGCCCATTATTTCGCATCGTGAAAAATGATTCCCAGCGTGTAACGCGTGCCGCGATGCACGCGGCTGACTCCGTGCTTCATGCTTACACGATAATAGCCGCGCGCGCCGCGCACCGGGCGGTAGCGCGTCGTGAAGACAATCGCTTGCCCTTGATCGGCATGCACCACTTCGGCTTTGGATTGCGCCCGTGGTTGCTGTTCCACCAGAAGAAACTCCCCGCCTTCCCAGTCGCGGCCTGGCTGCCCAAGCAAGAAAACCATCTGCAACGGAAAAGCGACTTCGCCGTAAATATCCTGATGCAGGCAGTTGTATCCGCCCGCTTCGTAGTGCAGCAGCAACGGCGTGGGCTTGATCTGCCCAGCTTTGTGACAAATCTTCAAAAACGCCTTATGCTCAGCGGGAAAACCTGGGCTCTGGTCTCCGAGATTTTCCGCCCACTGGTTGGCGAGTTTGGCGAGATGCGGATAAGCGCTGGTTCGGAGCGAGGAGACGATTTCCGGCAGCGGATCGCCAAAGTATTTGTAATCTCCGACGCCGAAACGGTAGCGCTCCATCACGATTTGGCTGCGGAACCGGGTTGCCTCGGCGTACATCGCCGCGAGCGAGGCGCATTCCTCGGGCGCAAGAATCGGCGCCGTTAGGGCATAACCGCGCTCGGAAAGGGAAGTCCTCGCCGCCGCCCAATCCAGCGCGGCGATGCGTTCCTCGACGGGGTGAGCCGCCGATGTTTTTCGAGCCGGTTCGGCCACGGCATTCCTCAGTGGCAGCTAATCGAAAGCGCCAGACGCACAGTTTAGACCAGGGCGAGCTGGCGTTCTATCCGGTATGCGCCGCCAAATCGTTTCTCCTTTACCACCTCGGTGCGCCGGCCTTATGGCCTACCGAGGAAGGCTCTTCTTGAGCGTGCTCCCCACCCCCCTTTCGGTGCTATAGTGGTGGGCGCCAAATGCAATTTCTCCCGATCCAAGGAGGTTCACATGAGTCAGAGACCGACCCTTCAGAACGGTTCGCGCCGGGCATTCCTCCAATGGTCCGCTGCAGCCGCGGCCGTCTCCGCTTTTCGTATCGTGAATGAGCCTCTGCTCGCCGCTGCGGCCGTCGACCGGGATCTGCAGCATTTTCCTCCCGGCTCTGTGGTCATCAACGCCAACGAGAATCCTCTGGGGCCGTGTGACCTGGCGAGAAAAGCGCTCAGCGAAATCATCCCGGAGGGCGGGCGCTATTGCTGGTGGCTAAAGGATGAGCTCGCGAAATCGTTGGCAGACTCGGTCGGTGTAAAACCGGAAAACGTCGCGATGTTCCCGGGCTCGAGCGAGCCACTACATTTTTCCGTGATGGCGTTTACTTCGCCCAGCCGCAGCTACGTCACCGCCGACCCCGGCTATGAATCCGGAATGCACTCGTCCAAATTCTCGGGTGCGCGCGTGGCCAAGACCGCGCTCACGAAATCCTACGCGCACGACATTCCGGCCATGCTTGCAGCCGCGCCCGACGCCGGCCTTTTCTACGTTTGCACGCCGAACAACCCCACCGGCACGCTCACGCCGCACTCCGCCATCGAAGAATTGCTGGCCCAAAAACCGAAGGGCTCCGTCGTGCTGGTCGACGAAGCGTACATTCATTTTGCAGACCTGGCCGCCACGGCCATCGACCTGGTGAAAGCCGGCCAGGACATCATTGTGCTGCGCACCTTCTCAAAGATTTACGGCATGGCCGGCCTGCGCTGCGGCGCGGCCATCGCTCGACCCGATTTGCTCGAGAAACTGGTCCCGCAGGGCGGCGGAAGCGCCATGCCCGTCACCGCGCTGGTCGCCGCGTCCGCCAGCCTCAAGCACGAGCATTTGGTCCGCGAGCGCAAACTCGTCAACACTACCATTCGCCAGAAAACCTTCGATTGGCTCAGCAGTCAGGGGTATTCTTTCACGCCGTCACAGGCCAACTTCTTCATGCTGGACGCCAGGCGTCCCGCAAAGCAGGTGATTGACGCGCTGGCTGCTAAGAAGGTGTTTATCGGCCGCATCTGGCCGGCTTGGCCCACCCATCTGCGCATCTCGGTTGGCACGCAAGCAGATATGGACGGTTTCCAGTCTGCGTTCGCCGCGGTCATGAAGAATTCCACCTCCGTCAGTTACTCGCTCCCGGCAAGGCCGGCCGATTCGAACTGCGACTACTTCTACGCCGACGGCCAAATGTTCCCGCGCGCATAGGGCACTACAGAAGCGGCCTCAAATTCCGGAGGGCCAGATCGTCGAAAGCCGAGATGGCTCATCCTGGTGTTCGTTTGCTACTTCGCCATCATGGTGCATGCGCTGCCACGCGCCAGCCGTTTGCCTCAACCTATTTTCGGGCTGTGCGCCGTTTTCAACTTTGCCACCATCGTTAGTATTGATTTCGGAATCAGAAGCGTGCCGCTGCAAATAACCGCGACCTGTCCCACATCGGAAAATGACAGCCAAGAGAACCGACGAGCTAAGGCTGATCTATCGGCAGAACGTGGAATCGCTTCTTTCCCGCAAGACGGTAGGTTGCAAAATCTGCTTGGTCGATGGTGAGAATAGCACTGAGCGATTCCCTGTTTGCAAGATGAACTAGCGTCGCATCGGCAAAATCCATCGGCCGATCCCAACATTTCAACATCAACGAATGTAATTGTGCTAACTCAGATTTTAGGTAAGCCACTGGTTCGACCAGTGAGACCAGAGCGATGGCCTGCTTGTGTGGCAAAGAGCGGAATTTCACGGGCGAGCACTTCTGGGCCCGTGGATACGCAGTGTCCACAGTGGGCTTTGAGTTGGAGCAAGTCCGCAAATACATCCGCGAACAAGAGGCCGCGGATGGTAACAGCGGCAGTTTCTAAACTCATCCACGAAGGCGCGCCTTAGCGCGACGCCTCAACCAACGGGACAACCGCCTTTGAGGCGGCCCCACTCACCAAGCCACCCGCTCCGCGGGGGGTGTCTGACTCGGCATCCGGAACCGTTCCGACTACAACGGCTCCCGACCTTACGAATTTCCAAGCTGCCTCCATGGCCCCTCGATTTGCGCCGGTAAAGTGGAATAATTCGGTGAGCACTGCTTCGGAGGTAAGCAGCGGCATTCGCAACTGACGGAAGACACCTTTGCAGAGGTTGTGCCAGGGGTCGCGCGAATCCAGTAGCGCGAGGATCCCGCCGGTGTCAATGAGCGCGCCGGCGGCGGTTAATCGCCAAGGGTGTTTTGCCGTTTCCGTTGGTCCATACGCTTTGCTATTGGCCCCGTTACCTCCATGGGCGGCAATGTGACCGCATCCTGCTTATTGATCTCCTGGAGACTGCCGGAGCAGTTCTGCGGAACCGAATCAAATCACTGTCGAGTGCAACCACCCGGAAATATAAAATACCTAGAACGAGAAACTAATTTCCAAAAACCGTTTCCTCACCTCGGATCGAACTCTTCCCGACGAATCATCTCTTCACTGATCCGGCGCGCTTCGCGAAGCGTCGCCGCTGTTTGAGGATCGTCGCTCTTCTGTTCTTGAAGCAGCCGGTCGAGCTCCTCGTCGAAGAGCCGGCTGATCAATTCCGGCGTGTGTGCCACCGCGGTGCCGCTGTCATCAAGAATTTCGGCTTGGCGCGAATGCCGTATGCGCTGCGCGATCATCAGGCGGTAAATCCGGTCTGTCGCCAAGTCTTCCATGTAGCCATCGAGCAAACTTGCGCCTTTCCCGCGGAGAACGCCGTTGCGGTACCGAATCACCGTGCCAATGGCCCGGCGCGTTCCCGCCAGCGTCCGCTTGCCCACGCCCTCCGGCAGCGGCCGCAAATCCGGATGCGTGTTGGCGTTCACCGGCCGCGCCTGCAACTGGTTGGGGGCAGGGAACTGGCTCACGGCAATTTCGTTTTGGTCGGGATGGCCCGTCCACGCACCGTCCATCAGCGAATTCGACTCGTTCTTCTTGTCCCCGGCGAGCACTTTCAGAGCGCGCCTGTTCAGCTCTGGGTCTTCGCGACTCGGATAGAGGGCCGTCATTCCGCCAATTGCCAACATTCCGTGCTTGTGGCAAATCTCCGGAATCAAATTGCGCAGGTTTTGGAAAAACGCGACGTTGTGAGGAATCGTGTTGCGGTCCGGCAGCACCCACTCAGGATCCTCCAGGTTGAAGTGGATCAGGCTGGCCATGTAGTCCCAGCGCCCGAGGTTCAGTCCGACAATATGCTCCCGCAGATTCCAGGCGAACTCTTCCATCTGAAATGCGAGGGGATGTGACTCGACCAGCGCCATGCACTTGATAGCGTTCTTCGGCAGCCCTTTCAGCAGGGCCACCATCTGGAAGAGATCACGCCACCACAGCGCTTCGTCCGCCGATTCGGATTTGGGGATATAGATGCACAGCGGATGCTTCAGCGCGTTGAAATCCAGTTGATACGCGACCATGGCCACGTCAAAGACAGAGGCGGGCAACAGTTCACCGCGCAAAACTCCGGCCTGATGGAGGTGCAAGCCGCGCGGCCGCGTGAAAATGACCGTAGAGCCCGGATGGATCGCGACGGTGTTATTGCGCTTGCGGTCGAAGTAGGTCAGCTGTCCCGCTAGCGCTTCATGAATGTTTTTGATGCCCTGCGCGTTGTGTTCCCACGTGTTCGCCGTCGAGTCTTCCAGGTCCAGCATCACGCCCGGCGCGCCGGAATTGACCATTTTCACCACGAGTTCCGCGTCGTCTGCCGGACCTGTCATTTGATTGCGCTGGTCCGCGCACCACGCCGGCAGTTCGATCTTCCACGAACTCATCGTCGCAACCGATGGCGGCACGTAGGAAGGAAGCTTTCCCGCGTGTGCTTCCGCCAGGGTATTTTCGCGGCGCGCCACTAGCGCCCTCTGGCGCAGCGTTATCGCCGCGTGCAACGGGGCAAGGAAGGCAAGGAATCCTTCCGGCAGATCGCCTTCCGGGTCAAAGTCCCGAGGAGCCGCATTGACCGGTACGATGCGGTTGGAGAAGGGAAGTGGCAGCGGCCGGATGGTAGCGGTTGCCATGATGCTGGTCAGTCCTTTCTACTTTGGGTTCTACCGGGGCCCGTTGGCGGTCCAAAAAGGCCATTCGATATCCATTCCAACATGCTCCCTGGGAAGCCCTCCGCAGTCAAACAGGTAGAGGATCCGCGAAAACGTCCGCCAAAGGCTAGAGTTGAGAAGTTTGCACTTCCTAGCTTAGGTCCGAAAAGTTCCGCTGACCCGCATTTGTTCAATACGCTGAACATCTGCCTGAACCCATCCGAGTCGCAGAGAAGCGGCGTCGGCGCTTCCTCGATCCGGCGTGTTTCTTATCGGCTTGTGGTGTCGAGGCGAATTCCCCGGCGAAATGTTAAGTGTGTTTCTTTGAATTCGCCGCCACCACCAAATTATTCTTCACGGAAAACACGTTGGGAACCTGATTCGCGCGCAAGTTTGCGAGATTTCTGTCCATCTCGCCGTCAACCACGCCCTCCAGCGTGACGTTGCCGTTCTTCACGATGATGTGAATGGCTGGAATAGGTTGATTCGCGTATCGCTGCATGCCAGGTTCGCCGTAAATCGCACGAAACACCGCGCGACGCAATTGATCATCCATCGGCGATAGCGGTAGAACCTCAATATCATTCTTAACCGAAGCCACGCCTTCGATACGTTTCACCGCCGTCTCGGCGTCCGATTTCAGGACCGGCCGGGTCACTTGGCCAAGCAACGTGACTTTATCTCGGTCGATGCGAAAAGCGAGATTATCGAACACCGAGTACCAGGGCAGCATGACCAATTGGTGGCGGACTTGCTTAGCCAATCTCTCCCGGTATTTCTCGTCACTGCGCTGGCGCTTGTTTTCTTGCGGGGGCGCGGCTTCTGCACGAGGCGCGGCCGCAACCGGTGAAACGAACAATAGCGATACGAACAGGGACCTAACCTGCTTTTTCATGGTTACCCTCCTCGTCCACTCCGTTCTTGACTACCAGCAGTTAGATTCAAGATGCAGGGCTGAGGGCTGCATGAAAAAAGCTCTGTGCGAATGCTAACATGATATTTGGAAAGAGAAATTCGCTCCAGACACAGAAACTTTTCTGGAAGAGGCGTGTTGGGACGAAAAGCTTTTTGGAAGAGCAGGAACCAAGATAACACGCCAAGACAGGACCGGAGATTAGATCGGAATGCTGGTGATTGCACACCGCGGAGCTTCCGGGCACGCCCCGGAAAACACGATGGCGGCGTTCCGCAAGGCGGTGGCGCAGGGGGCGACGTTTATCGAAACCGATTTGCAGCTCTCGCGCGACGCGCATTTCGTGGCTATCCATGACGGCACGGTGAATCGCACCACCAACGGGCGCGGATCGGTGCACGACCTGACGCTTGTGGAATTGCGCGAACTCGACGCCGGCTCTTGGTTCGGGAGCGAGTTTTCCGGTGAGCGCATCCCCACGCTAGAAGAGATCCTGCAGTTTTCCAAGAAAAATGACGTGGTGTTTTACCTCGAGATGAAACCCAGCGGAGCCTGGGGCGGGGAGCATGCCGTAATCGCGGCATTGCGCGAATCGGGAGAAATTCCGCGCGCGGTGCTCATCTCCTTTGACGCATCCATGGTACTGAATGTGCACAGCATCGAGCCCACGGTGATGACTGGATTGCTGTATGACGGGCAACTCGAAAAACCCGTAGAGAAGGCCGTGGAAATTGGCGCGCGGCAACTGGCGGTGCGGGGAGACCTGGTTACGCCTGCCCTACTGGAGCAGGCGCGCAAGAAGGATTTGCAGGTTGTCTGCTGGACCATCAATCAGCCGGCGCACATGCGCCTGCTGATCGAAGCAGGCGTTCAGGGAATCATGAGCGACTATCCCGATCGGGTGGTGGCGGCACTGAAGAAAGAATCCGAAACAGTTTTGTAACCGCGCGAAACCGCAAAGCGCCGAGGGCATTGCTCTTGCCCTTGACGAAGACACAGTAGATTTCCTCGCTCGAGAATCAGGCGTCCGGAATGACAAAAATTAGCCGCCGACTTCGACCCTCATCGACCAGCGGGCATCAGAAACCCTCCACCAAAGCATGAAGGGCGGCGAGCTGCGCCACGGGAAGCTGCTCCGCACGGGCGTCGGGGCGAAGATTTAACGAGGCAAGCGCTCCGCGAGTTTCTTCGGGTTGCACCAGAGATCGCAGGTTGTTCACCAGCGTTTTGCGCTTCTGCGAAAAAGACAACTTCACAAAATTCAGAAAGCGAGTCTCGTCCTTGAGGGCGAGCTTGGCCCGTTCGCCGGGAAGGCGCAGCGTGATGAGCGCGGAGGTCACTTCCGGCGGAGGCTGGAACGCTTCGCAAGGAATCTCGAAGACGATTTCCGGGCGCGTGTAGAACTGCGTGACGACGGAAAGATAACCATAGTCGCGCGTGCCGGGCGCGGCGCCGAGGCGCGCGGCAACTTCCCTCTGGATTACGAGATGCATTTCGTCGATGAGCGCTGCGAAGGTGAAGAGGTGATGCAGAATCGGCGAAGTGATGTAGAAGGGAAGATTGCCGTAAATGCGGATGCGGCGGCCGGAAGCGAGCGCAACGAGATCGGTTTTGAGAATGTCGCCGGAGGCGACCGTCAGGTTAGGAAATTCTTTCGCCATGTGGCGAAGCGAGCAGGCGAGGCTGGGATCCAACTCGATGGCCGTTACCGGGCTGCCGCTCGCGAGCAGATGGCGGGTCATTTCGCCGTGTCCTGCGCCAATCTCGATCCAGCAGTGTTGGTCGTCAGCAGGCAACGGCACGGTGGAATGCCGGGAGACGCGAATAGCGCGGGCGATCTGCTCGCGCCAGTCAAGATCGGCGAGAAAATGCTGACCAAGGAGTTGGCGAGGCATGGGGAAAACAGTTTACCAGCAGGGTGCTTCAGGGACTTGGCCAGGATTCCGAGAGAAAATCGAACCAGCTCAATGTACTTCGTCCCTACACGGGATACGGGCCGGGGGGGACCGGGGCTGTTCTTCATTGATTCCTCCACCTCCAATTACCACTCCTTGCAAGCGCAGTTGCAGAAGCGTTCCTCTGGCAACTCACTTGTCAACACTTCCTACACCTGGTCGAAGGTTTGACCACCGATCCAGCGGATCGCAGCACAGGAGGCGCGGCGCTTCCTCAGGTCACCGGCGATTTCCGTGGCAACTACGGTTCCACGATTGCGGACCGCCGGCACGTTCTGACGGCGATCTATGACTTCCCCTTCTACCGTACGCAGCAGGGGCTGGTAGGCCATTTCGTGGGCGGCTGGGAAGTCTCCGGAGTCCAAACCTTCCAGACCAGGCTCCCCTGACCGCCGTGCTGGGCAACGGTATTTGTTTCGGGACCGGAGTTGCCTGCAACGACCTGACTGGCTCAGACTGCCTGCTCGGTGCCTCGCCTCTGGGCTGCCGTCCCGATCAGGTCGACAACCCCAACGCCAACCCTCCAAATACCTACGCGAGTTGGGTTCAACGCGTCCGCGTTCGCTGCGCCGCCTGCCACGCAAACAACGGAAACAAACGAGCGTCCTGGCGCCATCCGCGGCCCAGGCTTCTGGCGCACCGACCTTTCTCTATTCAAGAACATGAAGTTCACCGAGCGCTTTACCGGCCAATTGCGCTTCGACACTTTCAACACGTTCAACCATACCAATCCCATTTGCTGCTTCTCGACAAGCCTTATTTCCTCGTTCTATAACAAGGTGACCTCGACGCGCGATCCGCGGATCCTGCAGCTCGGGATGAAAGTCAATTTCTAGGCTTCGAAGACAGCTAAGGTGAAAACGGCCTCAAACCAGCGCGGCCGTTCTCGTTTTGGTAATCTCTTTGTGATGGTGTTGCAGTCTAAGGCGCGGACAGTCCCCCGGCCAAATTGGGCGAGCGCTTTGCTGGAGCTTGGCTCTTTAGCTGCGGCGGTGCGGACATCTGTGAAGGCAGAGGTCGCAGGATAGAAGCCAGAGGTTAGAGAACCCGGGAGGAAGACAAGACATGAAAATGAGAATTGACTATCACGACAAATTTCGCGAGGAGCCGCTGCGGGCGATGCTCGCGCTGGAGAAATACGTGCACGAGTGCGGGCTGGAGCCGAAGCTGCTCGAGCTGGTAAAAATGCGGGCGTCTCAGATCAATGGCTGCGCATACTGTATCGACATGCATTCGAAGGACGCGCGGGCGCTGGGCGAGACCGAGCAACGCCTCTATGCGTTGAACGCATGGCGCGAGACGCCGTTCTACAGCGAGCGGGAGCGCGCAGGGCTGGAATGGACCGAGGCGGTAACGCTGGTGTCGCACACGCACGTCCCGGATGAGGTGTATGAGCAGGTGCGCAAGCACTTCGGCGAAAAAGAACTGCTGGATTTGACGTTAGCAGTGGTGGCGATCAATTCGTGGAACCGACTGGCGATTTCCTTGCGGGCGATTCCCGGAACATATCATCCGAAGAAGTCGTCTGCGGCGTCGTCGTGAAGAATCGTGGAAATTGGTCGACGGAATCTCGAAGAAGGGCTGGGGCATAAAACAGATTCCTCGCGTTCGCAGGCCGTTGCGTTTGCCAGAGCCAACACGCGCGAAGAGGCGTCGCCTGCTCCGTTCGGATTGACAATGGCAAGGTGGGCGGCGTCGAGGCGCCGTCGGCGGTAGCGGGACCGTGGGCCCGCCCATAGCGTAGAATGGATGGGCATCCAGCAAACGGACTGTCCATGAGAATTTTGTTTGTGGCATCGGAAGGGCTGCCGTTTTCGAAGACGGGCGGCCTAGCGGACGTGGTGGAGGCACTGCCGAAGGCGCTGGTGGCCGAGGGCCATGAAGTGGCCGTGGTCCTGCCGCGCTACCGCGGGACCGCAGCGGCGGCGGTGGTGATCCCGAGCCTGACGATTCCCATGGGCGGCGCGCGGCTGCGCTTTCCCGCGATTGCGGACGGCCCGGCACTCGGCGGAGTACGGTACTTCTTCGTGGATGATCCCGCCTATTTTGACCGCGAAGGGCTGTACGGAAGCGGCGGAAAAGATTTTCCGGACAACGCGGAGCGTTATGCAGAGTTTTGCCGTGCGGCGATCGAGGTAGCGAAACAGATTTGGCCCGCGGACGTGTTTCACTGCCACGACTGGCAGACGGCGCTGGTGCCGGTGCTGCTGCGGACGTCGTACAGTGAAGATCCACTGCTAAAGAACATCCCGGTGGTCTTTACGATTCACAATATGGGCTATCACGGACAGTTTCGGAGGGATGTGTTGGAGCGTGTGGGGCTGCCGCCTAGGCTGTTTAATCCCGAGGGAATCGAGTTTTACGACAGCGTGAACTTCTTGAAAGGTGGACTGGTTTACTCGGATTATTTGACCACGGTGAGCCGGAAGTACGCGCAGGAGATTCAGACAAAGGAATTTGGTCATGGACTGGACGGTGTGGTGCGAAAGCGAGCCGACCGGCTCGTTGGAATCTTAAATGGCGTAGATTACACGGCGTGGGATCCCGCGAAAGACGAGCTGATTGCGGCGAATTATTCAGCCGAGGATTTGAGCGGCAAGCAAGTTTGCAAGCAGGATTTGCTCGAGGTATTCGCGCTGCCGCTCGAGCACCTCAAGCGGCCAGTCATCGGAATTGTGTCGCGCTTCGTGGACCAAAAGGGGTTTGATCTGATCGCGGAGCAGGCGCACGAATTGATGAAGGAAGATTTGATGCTGGTGGTGTTGGGAACGGGCGACCGCAAATATGAAAAGCTGTTCAGTGCGCTGGCGGCAGCGTATCCGGGGCGCGTGGGCTTGAAGATTGCGTACGACAACGTCCTGGCGCACAAAGTGGAAGCAGGCGCGGACATGTTCATGATGCCGTCACGCTATGAACCGTCGGGCCTGAATCAGATGTACAGCTTGAAATATGGTACGGTGCCGATCGTGCGAGCGACGGGAGGGCTGGACGACAGCATCGAGCCGTTTGACGCGGAGCACGGCACGGGGACGGGGTTTAAGTTTTACGAATATTCCGGTGAGGCGCTCTTGTACGCGGTGCAGCAGGCGTTGCATCATTACATGGACGAGCGGGACTGGAAGCGCATCCAACTGAACGGAATGGCGAAGGATTTTTCCTGGAAAAGGCCGGCCGGGGAATACGCCACCCTGTACGAGGTGGCGCGCGCGGCACACGGATTCGCGCCAACGCGCGAGGTTGCGAAGGCGGAAAAGGTCGAGACGGCAGAGAAAGAAGCGGGGGCCAAAGGCCGACCACGGCGGAGAGCAGGCAAAGCGGCCAGGGCGGTGGGACAGCCCACGCCGGGGGACGGGCAAGCTTTTCAACCGGCCGAACCGCTCGGTCCAGAAAAAGAATCAAGGCCAGCCACTCAGGAGTCGACACAGTCTACGGAAAGCTCGATGCAAGATCCTCAGGAATCGGGGCCAGACCCTGGGAACCCTGGGGAGGTAGGGAGAAACCAAAAGCCTGCGGCAACATCTAATTAAACTGACAAAGGAGAGACAGGCGGCATGCCAAAGGCAAGCCGCCGAGGATAAAAGTTATGGCAGACAATTCCATTCCAGCGGCGACAGACGGAAATTTCGAGACGGAAGTCTTGGCCGCGAGCAACTCCAAACCCGTGATGGTGGATTTCTGGGCCGAGTGGTGCCGGCCGTGTCACATGCTGGCGCCCACCGTCGCGGAAATCGCGCATGACTACGAAGGCAAACTGAAGGTAATGAAGCTAAACGTGGATGAAGCGATGAATTCCGCGGGACGCTACAACATTCGCGGAATCCCCACGTTGCTGGTGTTCAAGAACGGGCAAGTGGTGGAGCAGATCGTGGGAGCCGTTCCAAAGGAACAGATTACCAAGGCGCTCGACCGCCACGTCGCGTAACTCAAAAGAGAATCAGGTGGCGTCGTCCTGTGAGATGACGCCACTTTTTTTGTTTTTCATGGCTCTCGCATTTTGCGTATCCTTGCGGGCAAGGGCGACGCGAGCACCTTGCCAAATGCAAAGAAAATCGAGTCCGCGGAGGAACCCCTGGAACGCGGGCAAGCGCGACAGGCGAATGCACGGCCGCTGATTGCAGCGCCCACAGGGCTACGCCTGCGGCTGTTGTTTTGGTGCCTGGCCATCGCGCTGGGAGCGCTCGAGGTGTGGGCACGCCGCAATGAAGTGAATCCCGACAGCATTTCGTACATCGAAATGGCGGAGGCAGCGGCGCAAGGGGGTTGGCACGCGCTGGTGAACGCATATTGGAGCCCGCTTTATCCCCTCCTGCTCAGTGTGGGCATGCGGCTTTTTCACCCGGCGATCTATTGGGAATTTACGTTCGTCCATATGGTGAACTTTCTGCTGTACCTGGGCGACCTGTTTTGCTTCGAGATTTTCTTGAAGGAGTTACTTGCGGCGCGGCGAACAGAAGGCGGTTTGGAGAAAGGGCGGCCGGTGCCGGAAAGGATTGTGTGGATTTGGGGGTACCTGCTGTTGTTGTGGAGCAGTCAGTTCTGGCTGGGCCTGGCGATGGTGAATCCGGACATTATCGTGGCCGGGCTGATCTATGTGGCAACGGCGCTGTTGCTACGGATTTATCAGGGAAAAGGAACCTGGCTTCTCTTCTCGGCTTTAGGGCTGGTGTTGGGCCTCGCGTATCTGGCGAAAGCCGCCATGTTTCCCCTTTCGTTTTTATTTCTTGCCAGCGCATTCCTGCTTTTTGCAAGCAAGCGAGGATCTTATTTAGGCGGGCAGCCCCGGTCTGCTTTTGCATTGGCGGTTTTCCTGTCGCTTGCTTCGCCGCTGGTCATCGCGCTCTCGAAAGACAAACACCGCGCAACGTTCGGTGATGCTGGCAGGCTCAATTACGCGCGGTACGTGGGCGGAGCGCCCATCCTTCATTGGCAAGGCGAGCCGCCGGGAACGGGGAGTCCGGCGCACCCGACGCGAAAAGTTCTCGCCAATCCTCCCATCTATGAGTTCGCGCAGCCGATTGCCGGGAGCTATCCGCCCTGGTACGACCCATCCTATTGGTATGAGGGAATCCGTCCGCATTTTTCGTGGAACAGACAGCTCTGGGTTTTGTTCCGGAGCGCGAATTTATATTTGAAGCTGTTTTCCAGGAGCGGCGCTCTGTATGTCGTGTTGCTTGCGCTGATCGTGCAGGTAGGGAAAGCGGGGGGATGGGATTGGGGAGGAGGTCGAATGAGCCTGGTGTGGCTCCCTACGCTCGCGGCGCTGACAATGTATGCGCTGGTGCTGGTTGAACAACGATATGTGAGCCCGTTTGCTGTAATGCTGCTCGTGTGGGTTTTAACGAGCGCGCGATTTTCCGCGAGCAAGGCAGAAACGGTGCGAAAACGCACGGCTCCCGCGGTGATTCTTGCCTTGGCCCTGGCAATGGCCTGGCCGGTGGCACGCGATTTGAGGGATACTCTCGCGAACCGGCCCGATGAGCCGTGGCAAGTTGCCGTCGGCCTGCACAAGATGAAAATTTCGCCCGGTGCGCGCGTGGGAGCGATCGGGACGGGGCCGAGCGCGTACTGGGCACACTTGGCTCGAGTGCAAATTATCGCGGAAGTTTCGGAGCTGGATCAGTTAAGCTTTTTGGTCGCCGGTCCCGCCAGAAAGGAAGAAGCTCTCCGCAAATTCTCGGAACTTGGGGCGAAAGCCGTGGTAATGAAGAGTTCGTCCGCCCCGCAGGCGATCGATGGATGGCAGGAAGTAGGCGGGACCCATTACTATGTCTGGCGTCCTGCCGGCCATTAGGATGAGGCGGCGCTACCTTTCTTACCCTCTGCGAGAGAACGAGCAAATGAAGAAATCCAGCGAGACCGATTTGGTGCGTTGTCATTGGGCGCAAAACGAGCTGAGCATCGCTTATCATGACGCGGATTGGGGTGTGCCGGTCCACGACGAAAGGAAATGGTTTGAGTTTTTGATTCTGGAGGGTGCGCAGGCGGGATTGAGCTGGGACACGATTTTACGGAAACGCGCGCGGTACCGGGAGGTGTTTGACGGATTCGATCCCGAGAAGGTGGGGCGGTATGACAGAAAGAAAGTGCGGGAGCTATTGCGGGATGCAGGCATTATCCGCAACAAGCTGAAAATCGATGCGGCCATCGGGAATGCACGGGCCTTTCTGAAAGTGCAGGAAGAATTTGGATCGTTTGACCGCTACGTCTGGCGATTTGTGGACGGTCGGCCAAGGCAGAACGCCTGGAAGACGCACAAGCAAGTGCCGCCAAAGACGCCGCAATCCGATGCGTTAAGCAATGACTTGCAGAAGCGCGGATTCCGGTTTGTGGGTTCGACGATTTGCTACGCGCTGATGCAGGCCACCGGCATGGTTAACGATCATCTGGTCAGCTGCTTCCGCTACAAGGACCTTTCCGGGCAGAGGCCCGGCTCCTAGAATCCGCTCCAACTCTGCCGTGAATTAAATGGGGTAATATCTCGCATCATGCAAACGGACATGCCTGATCCGTCGTACCGCCGGCTGAAGTCAAGGGCCGCTTGCGCAGACGCGCCGGCCAGCGTACGATTCTAAATTGTTGTTTCTGCCGTTTCCCACCAGTCGTATTCCTCTCAGGGCATTGCGGAGAGGGAAGGGTGCGGCCTGGTGAGCGCTGTTGTGCCCGGCGAACCGGGAAAGCGTGAGAACAAGGAAAAAGAATGAAATCCGTTGTGGTGGTAGGCGCGCAATGGGGTGATGAGGGCAAGGGCAAGGTCGTAGACTATCTGTCCGGCTCGTTCGACTACATTGCACGCGTTGCCGGAGGCCACAACGCGGGGCACACCGTCATCATCGGAAAAGACCGCTTCGTGCTGCAGCTCATCCCCTGCGGAATTTTGCGGCCGCAGCGGCACGCGGTCATCGGCACAGGCGTGGTGGTGGATCCTGCCGCGCTGGTGGCCGAGATGGAAACCCTTGCAAACGCCGGCGTGGACGTGAACGGGCGGTTGCACATCAGCAATCGTGCGCACTTGATCTTTCCTTACCACCGAGAACTGGATAAAGCGGCTGAAATAGCGCGTGGCGCCAACAAAATCGGCACAACCTCGCGCGGCATCGGCCCGGCCTACGAAGACAAGATGGCTCGTCGCGGGCTGCGCGTTTGCGACTTGCTGGAGCCCGAACTGTTTCGCAAGAAGGCCGCGCAGGTGGTGGCGGAAAAGAACCGGCTAGCAAAGGGCGCCTACGGAGCAGACATTGACTTTTCGCATGAAGTGGAAGAAACGCTGAAGCTAGGAGAAAAAATTCGCGGCTACATCTGCGATACGGCGGAACTGGTCAACGGCGCACTCGACGAAGGGAAGTCCGTGCTGTTCGAAGGCGCGCAAGGGACTATGCTCGACATCGACCACGGGACCTATCCTTTTGTGACGTCGTCGAGCGCGACCTCCGGCGGCGCAGCGACGGGCGTGGGCGTGCCGCCGACAAAAATCAGGCATGTGCTGGGAGTTTCCAAGGCCTACACCACGCGGGTGGGCGGAGGACCGTTTCCGACGGAAATGCCCGACCTGGATGCCAAGGAAGTGCGCGACCGCGGGAATGAATTTGGTGCGGTAACCGGCCGGCCAAGGCGCTGCGGCTGGCTGGATTTGCAGGTGCTGCGGTACGCGAAGATGATCAATGGGATTGATTCGCTCGTGATCACAAAGCTCGACGTTTTTGACACGCAGCGTGAGATTCAGGTTTGCGTGGGCTACAAATACAAAGGGAAGGCACTAAAAGAGATGCCTGCGCTCGCGGAACAGTACGAGCACGTTACTCCCGAATACAAGACGCTTCCGGGGTGGTGCGTTCCGACTTATGGTGCCAAGGACGGGGAAAGGCTGCCGAAAGCGGCGCTGGAGTATTTGGGTTTCATTTCCGATTTTCTGCAGGTGGAAATTGGCATGATTTCCACGGGCCCCGATCGCGACGCTACGATTGTGGCGGCAGGGACATTGCTGTCGAAATGGCTGTGAGAGAAGACTCGTAATTTGTGACTCGTGACGGATGGCACCTTTCTATCGGGTGCCTTGTGTAAACCTGGAATGCTCACCTTTGAAGAAGCACGCCGAAGAGTAATCGAACAGGTTGCAAAGATGCGAGGCCCGCGCACGAGCGCAAGTGTGAGTGTGTGGGATGCACTTGCACTGGTGCTGGCCGAAGAAGTCAAGACGGATCGCGAGTACCCGCCGTTTGACCGCTCCACGCGCGACGGTTATGCCGTGCGTTCGAAAGAGGTCCAGGCTGGGGCGCGGCTCGAGTGCGCCGGAGAAATCAAAGCCGGGGACACGGTTAGGGAGGCGCTGGCGGCCGGCACCTGCGTGCAGATCATGACGGGCGCCGCGGTGCCCCCGGGCGCGGACGCCGTGGTGATGATCGAGTACACCAAGCGGGCGGGCGATCTCGTTCACTTCGAACGAGCGGCGCAGGCCGGGCAAAACATTGTGCCGCGTGGAAGCGAGGCGCGAGCGGGGCAAACCATCTTGAAGCCGGGAATGCGTCTGGGGTTTGCGGAGTTGGCGCTGGCGGCGCAAGTTGGAGCGACGCAATTGCAGTGCGCGAAACGACCTCGCGTGGCGATTTTGTCGACCGGCGACGAGGTCGTGCTCATCGATGAGCAACCGGGAGCATTTCAGATTCGCAACAGCAATAGCGTCTCGCTCGCAGCGCAGGTTCGAATTGCGGGAGGCGAGCCGGTGGTTTTGGGGAATGCCGCGGACCGCATCGAGGACCTCGGAGAAAAAATCGAGCGCGGCTTAAGCGAAGACGCGCTGGTACTGACCGGCGGCGTTTCGATGGGGAAGTACGATCTCGTGGAAGGCGTGCTGAAGGCGCTAGGCGCGGAGTTTTTCTTCGATGCCGTAGCCATTCGGCCGGGGAAGCCCGCGGTATTTGCGATTTGCCGGGACAAGCCGGTGTTCGGTCTGCCGGGGAATCCCGTGTCGACGATGGTCACGTTTCAATTGTTTGTGGTTCCCGCGATCGATTTGTTGAGCGGCGCGGAAGCCCGTCCGTTGGCGCTGCTGGAAGCGCGGCTGACCGATGCCTTGAACGAGAGGCCGGGCCTTGACCACTTTTTGCCGGCACGCATCGAGTGGCGTGGCGCGACAGCGGAAGTAAAGGCCCTGAAATGGCAAGGGTCGGGTGACATTGCGGCGCTGGCAGGAGCGAATTGCTTCCTCCTGGTACCCGCCGATGGCCAAGAGATTGCCGCGGGGGAGCGTGTTGCGGTGTTGCTAAGAAAGGACGTCGTGTAGACGAGGAGATGGCCAAGCTCTCCCACTACGGCGCAAAGGGCGCGGTGCGGATGGTCGATGTGTCGGCTAAAGCGGTGACCACGCGAACCGCATCAGCCCAGGGTTTCGTAAAGATGAAACCGCGCGTGGTCGACGCGGTTCGCCGGCTGAAAAATCCCAAGGGCGACCCCTTGGAGGTGGCGCGGATCGCAGGAATCGCGGCGGCCAAGCGGACGGCGGAGTGGATACCTCTTTGTCATCCTCTGCCCCTCACGCACATTGATGTGACCGCACGGCTGTGCAAGAATGGCGTGGAAGTGCGATCCGCAGTGACGACGGCGGCGCAGACGGGTGTGGAAATGGAAGCACTGGTTGCCGTGGCTGCCGCAGCCCTCACGGTTTACGACATGTGCAAAGCCCTCGATAAAGGGATGGAAATCAAGGATATCGTGCTCGTCGAGAAAACGGGTGGAAACAGCGGGGACTACCGCCGGGCGGGGGCTCGGCAGGGGCGCGGGCGATGACCACTTCGATCGCCAAATCGGTCAGATTGCTGCTGGCGGAGGACAATCCGCTGGTGCGCGATTTGATTGTCAAAGGACTTGATCCTTTTTGTCTAGTGGAGGTGTGCAAGGATGGCGCGGACGCCTTGCTCAAGGTGGTTGACTCTCCGCCGGATGTGATTCTTTGCGATTACAAAATGCCGGTGCTGGACGGGAGACAACTTTTTGAGAAGCTGCGCGCGCGCGATACAACGCGGCACATTCCCTTTTTGTTTATGGCCAGCCGCCCGGACATTGAGGAACGTTTGAGGCCGTTAGTGGACGGCGTCGAGGATTTCATCACCAAACCGTTCCTGGTCAAGGATCTCGTGAGAATTGCGAAGAAAGTGATTGATCGCTTGCACCTGGAAAAGCTGCAAAAGAGCGCTTCGCGCCCGGGTGTCATCCAGGGACGGCTGGAAGAGATGAGCATGATCGACCTAATGCAATCGTTGGAAATGGGGCAAAAATCCTGCCGCTTGACTGTGCGCAACAACGGTGTCCAAGGTGAGCTTTACTTTGCCGGCGGCCAGTGCCGCGATGCGAAAGTCGGCAAAGTGGAAGGCGATGACGCGGTTTATAAGATTGTGTTATGGACCGCGGGAGAGTTTGAGATCGACTTCAACGCGGCCAACGCCTCGAAGCGCACGACCACGACCAAGAACACTACGGGACTGCTGATGGAAGCGATGCGGCTGATGGACGAAGCCAATCGCGACCAGGACCCCGTTGCCACGCCCTGACGCCAGACTAGAAGCCCTCCTCATGCGCGTAGGGGTTCTCACCATTAGCGATAGCGTGGCCAAAGGCGAGCGCGAAGACCGTTCCGGTCCGGCCGTTGTGGCCGCCTGCCGCGGGCTAGGTTGGGAAGTCACCGTGGCATCGCAGATTTCAGACGACCCCGCCGGGATTCGCGAACAATTGCGGTCGCTGGCAGACTCAGGGCGCGTGGATGTTTTGCTCACCACCGGAGGAACGGGCATCGGGCCGCGGGACAATACCCCCGAGGCGACGCAGGCGGTTGCTGACCGGATTGTGCCGGGAATCTCCGAACAGATGCGCCGCAAGGGGCTGGAGCATACCCCAACGGCCGTGCTTTCGCGCGGCACGGCAGCGGTGAGGAACAAGACGCTCATCGTCAACCTGCCGGGAAGCCCCAAAGGGGCCGCGGAGTCGCTTGATGCCGTAGCGCACCTATTGCCCCACGCCGTAAAGGTTCTTCACGGCGCCCGACACGATTAAGGTCCACAAATTCTTGCGAATACGCGAATCTTCGGTTGACCGATTATCGAATCAAGTCAAGAATGTTGAATCATGACCCAAAAACTTTCCGATAAGAAACTGGCGGTTTTGGGAGCCGGGAAATTGGGCGGCATCTTGCTGCGGGCGTACCTGAAGCAGGAGCTCTTCGCGCCGAAGCGCGTGACTGCGACGGTGTCACACGCGGAAAAGGCTGCCGCGCTATCCAAAGAGCTTGGCGTGCAGGTGATGACCGAGAACCGCAAAGCGGTGCCGGGCGCGGACATTGTGTTGCTGTGCGTCAAGCCGAAAGTAGTCGCCGAGGTATTGAACGAAATTGCGCCGGAGTTGAATGAGAAAACATTGGTGATTTCCGTAGCGGCTTCTGTGCCCACCACTTACATCGAGGAACATCTCGGTAAGAAGGTTCCCGCGGTGCGCGTGATGCCGAATACGCCTTCGGCCGTCGGTTGTGGCATGACGGGGATTTGCCGCGGCGCCCATGCCGGAGCGGAGCACCTGGAGACAGCGCGAGCCATGTTTAACGCCGTGGGGCGCACCGTAGTGGTGGACGAAAAGAATATGGACGCGGTCACGGGGCTTTCCGCAAGCGGCCCTGCGTTCGCTTACATCATCCTTGAATCGCTTGCGGAAGCCGGCGTCAAGGTGGGCTTGCCGCGGGATGTGGCGACCTTGCTGGCAGCGCAGACCATGAAAGGGGCGGCGAGCGTGGTGTTGGAAACCGGGGATCACCCGGCGCTCCTGAAGGACGCAGTCACGACCCCTGCAGGCTGCACCATCGATGGAATACTCGAACTGGAAGAGGGCAAGCTACGCGTGACGCTGATCAAAGCCGTCGTGAAAGCCACCAGCCGCGCCGGCGAACTGCTTTTCGAGAAGTAAGCAACTCCCAAGAATCGAAATTAGTGATAGGATGCTGCGCATGAGGAGAACGTGCCCAGAGCATATCTTCCAGTCCTGATCTATGCGGCGCTCGTCGTGGCGTTTCCCGCGGTGACGCTCATTCTTGCCAAGCTCATCCGGCCGGCGTCCACCTCCTACGGACCGAAGCTGCAGCCTTACGAATGCGGGATTGCACCGGAGAGCCATGCGCGTGGACGATACTCCGTTCGGTTTTACATCATCGCCATGTTATTTGTCGTCTTCGATGTCGAGACGATGTTCCTGTTTCCCTGGGCGATTTTGTACCGCGGGTGGGTGCTGACCCACATGGGGCTGTTCGCGCTGGTCTCCATGTGCGTGTTCCTCGGGATTCTGCTAATCGGGTACGTGTGGTTGTACAAGAAAGGCGCGCTCGAGTGGGCTTGATGCCGGAAGGCGCATGTGCTCGGGCGCTGCCGATTTGCATTCCAAGTTCTTGTCGTTGACTAGTTTTTTGCCGTGTGTTAGAAACGCGCGCGTTTGACACGCGGGCCTTTCTTCGACGAGTGGGCATCTTAGCACTTCAGCTCGCGGAGGGGCCGGAGCCGCAATTACTCAGGGTCTATGGCCGACGAACCCAAGGAACAACAGCCTTCCGGCGTGCCCGCGGGCGACAAGCCCGCAGGCAGCTCCGCTCCCACATCCACCCCCCCAGCGAAGGCCCCCGCCGCGGCACCGCCGGCTGCGGCACCGCCGAAACCTGCCGCGCCTCCGCCACCGAAGCCTCCCGTGCAGCTGCAGACGCCGCTGAACAATGAACTGGTCGGGCGAGTTCGCGCCAAGTTTGCAGCGGCGCTCCTGGAAGCGATCGAAGACCGCAAGCAAGCGATTCTGACGGTGGAATGCGGGCGGCTGGCGGAAGTCGCACAGTATTTGCGCGACGAAGAAAAGTTCGACCTGCTTTCCGACCTGACGGCAGTGGATTGGCCCAGGCGCGAGAAGCGCTTCGACGTAGTGCTCAATCTTTATTCGTTTGCAAAGAATGAACGCTTGCGCGTGAAGGCCAGGGCTGGCGATGGCGAACAGGTCCCCAGCGTTGCCGGGGTTTGGCCAACAGCCAATTGGCTCGAGCGTGAAGCGTTCGACATGTTTGGGATCATTTTTGCTGGACATCCCAATCTGACGCGCATTCTTTTGCCCGACGAGTGGCAAGGTTATCCGCTCCGGAAGGACTACGACATCATCGAGCAGGACACCAGCTGGGTGAAAGAAAACCTGGGCATTGAAAGCGGGCAATGACGGGCGGGCAATAAACGGGCATGGCTAGCAACACCATCGCGGGAACCGGAGAGAAGCAGCAAACGCTGCTGGGCGCGGACGAACTCATCCTGAACATGGGGCCGCAGCACCCGTCCACGCACGGCGTGCTGCGCGTGAAGCTCAAACTCGACGGCGAGCGCGTGATCGGCTCCGAGTGCCTGATTGGCTACCTGCATCGGGGCGTAGAGAAAATCGCCGAAAACCGTACTTATCAGCAGTTCGCGCCGTATGTCGACCGCATGGATTACGTCGCTGCGGTCAGCAACGGCCTGGGTTACTGCGAAGCCGTCGAGAAATTGCTGATGGTGGAGGCGCCGCCGCGCGCGCGTGTGATTCGCACCATCCTGACGGAGCTGCAGCGGATTGCCAGCCACCTCCTGTGGCTCGGGACGCACGCGCTCGACATCGGGGCGCTCACACCGCTCTTCTATTGCTTCCGCGAGCGGGAAGAGATCCTGAAAATTTTCGAAAAATATTGCGGAGCGCGTCTGACCACGCACGCGTTTCGCATTGGCGGGCTGCAATATGAGGCGCACGACACACTGGAAAAAGACGTCGAGCGCTTTTGCAAAGCCTTCGAGCCGCGCATCAAGGATTACGAAGACCTGCTAACGCAAAACCGCATCTGGTTGGGCCGCACCAAAGGCGTGGGGATTTTGCAGGCCGCCGACGCTATCGCCTTGGGTGCAACCGGCCCCGTGCTGCGGGCCAGCGGCGTGAAGTGGGACATTCGCAAAGCGATGCCCTACGCCGCCTACGATCAGTACAAATTTGAAATCCCCGTCGGCGCCACGGGAGATACCTACGACCGGTATATGGTGCGCATGGAAGAGATGCGGCAGTCGCGGTTGATTTGTCTGCAGGCGATTGAAAACATTCCCGCCGGGCCGATCATGGCAAAAGTTGGCAAAGTGCTGAAGCCGCCCCCGGGCGAAGTCTACCATTCCATCGAAGCGCCCAAGGGCGAGTTGGGCTACTACGTGATTAGCGACGGAACGGTGCAGCCGTATCGCGTACGCATCCGGCCACCGTCGTTCGTGAATCTGCAGTCGTTTGACCACATGGTGAAGGGACACCTGGTGGCCGACGTCGTGGCGATCATCGGAACGCTCGACATTGTTTTGGGAGAAGTGGATCGCTAGTGTGGGGAACTCGAAAAACGGGCAAGCTGCCGGGGTGACAAGTCACAAATGCAAGAGGTAACGCAAGCCACGATGGAATTCATGAAGCAGTATTGGGCTCCGCTCGTCTGCGGACTGGCCATCGTAGCGGTCTTGCCGCTCATCGTCGGCTACGTCGTGTTGGTTGAGCGCAAAATCATGGCCGATATGCAGGCGCGGCTCGGACCGATGCGCGTGGGGCCACACGGCCTGCTACAGCCCATTGCTGACGCGGTGAAGCTGCTCATCAAGGAAGACATCATCCCCGACGACGCGGACAAGCTCGTTTTCTGGCTCGCGCCAGTGCTTTCTGTGGGAGCCGCTTTGCTGGCGATGGCCGGTCTGGCGATTGGGCCCGCTTTCCAAATCGCACAAGACATCAACGTCGGAATTCTTTTTGTGGTCGGCGTGAGCGCTATGGGCATCTTCGGCATCGTGCTCGGAGGCTGGGCATCGAACAGCCATTATTCCCTGATGGGCGCGCTGCGCAGTTCCGCGCAACTGGTGAGCTACGAAACCGCGGCGGGCATGGCCCTGGTGTGCGGGCTGCTCTTTGCCGGCACTTTGAACGTCACTTCGATCGTGGAAGCCCAGCGCAACCAGGGCATTTGGTTCGGATTGCTTGCGCCCGTGGCGCTTTTCACCTACTTGGTGGCCTCTATTGCCGAGACGAATCGGGCGCCCTTCGATTTGCCCGAGGCGGAATCCGAACTGGTGGCCGGTTACATGACGGAATTCAGCGGCTTTCGCTGGTCGCTGTATTTTCTCGCGGAATACACAAACATGATCGTTGTCGCCTCCGTGGCGACGACGCTATTCCTCGGTGGCTGGCTGCGCCCTTTTTCGGAAACGCGCTGGCTCAATTTCATTGATTTTTTTCCGCCGCTCTTAACGGCGGTGATTGGCGTCTATTGCCTCATGCGCACGCCAAAACAGCCCGCGCGCGTTCAGCAACTGTTCATGCTGGCGGTTGCGGGCTTGTGCTTTGCAGTGGCGGCGGTCCTGGCCTCGCCCGTGCTAGTGCCCATTGCGAAACCCTCTCTGGCCGCCGCCGTCAGGCCGTTCTACGCGGGCATTCACGGTGGCTTCTGGTTCATTTTCAAAGTCAGCGCCTACATTTATTTCTTCATGTGGCTGCGCTTCACGTTGCCGCGCTATCGTTTCGATCAACTGATGCGCCTCGGCTGGCATTTCCTGATTCCGTTGTCCATCATCAACGTGCTGCTGATCGGGATCGCCATGATCGTAGGGGTGTATTACCACCTGAATGGCTGGCGGCTGCTGCTGGCCACCCTCCCCGCATCCATTATGGCGCTGATCATTGCGCTGTTCATTTTGGCCCTGGACCAAAAGGGCGAGGCGCAGAAAGCGCCCAGTCGCGCACCGGATTCTTATGCTTGATCAAGCCATCTTTTATTTGTTCGCCGGCGTCGCCGTGGTCAGCGCGATATTGACCGTCACGCGGCGCAATGCCGTGCATAGCGCCATCTTCCTAATCACTGCGCTGCTGGCAACCGCGGGAATCTTCCTCGAACTGCGCGCAGAATTTCTCTTCATCGTGCAGATCATCCTCTACGTGGGCGGCATCATGGTGCTTTTTGTGTTCGTGATCATGCTCGTGAACCTGGATGTGGCCGTCCGTCAGTTGCAGTTTGCGAGGCAAAAATGGGTTGGCTTGCTCATCTCCCTGGCGCTGGCAGCGCAGGTGGGCCTGATGCTGTGGTCGAGCAGGAAAATCCCCGGCCAGGGAGTGCCGGTCCTTAATGCGGTACCCGCCGACAAATTGCCGCCGAACTCAGAAGAGGTGGCCAAGAGCTTGTTCTCGTCCTACTTGTTGCCGTTCGAGATTGCTTCGGTGTTGTTGTTGGTGGCCATGATCGGTGCGGTGGTTATGGCAAAGAAAAGGACATAAACATTCATGCTTCCGATTGGACATTATCTTTTTCTCGGCCTTGCGCTTTTCATTATCGGCGCGATCGGGGTGGTCACGCGGCGCAACGTGATTGTCATTCTGATGTCCATCGAGCTGATTCTGAACGCCGTGAACATCAATCTCGTGGCCTTTTCGCGCTTGTACGGCGACGTCGCAGGGCAGGTTTTCGCGCTGTTTATCATCGCCGATGCCGCCGCCGAAGCCGCGGTGGGGCTCGGAATCATCATCGCGTTCTTCCGGAACCGCGAAACCGTTCTTGAAGACGAAATGGACTTGTTGAAGTGGTAGGGGCGCGCCACGACATGACTCAGGGAAAACAAATCGCATGACGCCGACGGGCTACTTCCTCGAGCATCTCTGGCTGATCCCGCTGTTTCCGTTGGCGACGGCGTCGCTGATGCTATTGGTGGGCCGGCGCCTTCGGAAAAGCGCCGTAAGTCTGTTTTGCGTCGGCAGCGTGGGAGTGTCGTTCGCTTACGCGTTGGGCGCAGTCACGCAATTGTTGTCCGCCCCTCCCGAGAACCGCGTCGTGCAGCACATTCTTTTCGAATGGCTTGCGCCCGGCCAGATGCTGCTCAGTAGCGGGCAAGTGGTGCCCTTCACCGCCGACTGGGGATACTTGCTCGACCCACTTTCTTCTGTGATGGTGCTCGTCGTCACCGGTGTGGGCTTCCTGATTCACGTCTACTCGATTGGCTACATGGGCCACGAAGGCGGCTACTACCGCTTCTTCGGGTACATGAACCTGTTCATGTTCTCCATGCTCACGCTGGTCCTGGCGAACAACATGCTCCTCATGTTCGTGGGCTGGGAAGGCGTGGGCCTGTGCAGCTATTTGCTGATCGGGTTCTACTTCCTGAAGAAATCCGCTTCCGATGCCGGCAAAAAGGCCTTCATCGTGAATCGCATCGGAGACGCGGGATTCATCCTCGGCATTTTGCTGACCGCGGTGACCTTCGCGACGATCCGGTTCACTTCGGCGGGGCTTACGGATACCGCAGCCAATTCTGGAATCCTCCAGGCGCTGGACGGCGCGCTAAGCGCGCATGCGCTTGCGGCGGGGGCGCCGGTGCTGACGACGATTGCATTGTTGCTCTTTGTGGGCGCCACGGGCAAGTCCGCGCAGATTCCGCTGTACGTGTGGCTCCCCGACGCGATGGAGGGACCCACTCCGGTCAGCGCGTTGATCCACGCGGCCACCATGGTGACCGCCGGCGTTTACATGGTGGTACGGATGAACGCCATCTACCGGCTCGCGCCGCTGGCCATGGATGTGGTTGCCGTGATCGGCGTGGTCACGGCGATTTTTGCCGCCTCCATGGCGCTGGTGCAAAACGACATCAAGAAAGTTCTGGCCTACTCCACCATCAGCCAGCTCGGCTACATGTTTCTCGCGCTCGGGGTGGGAGCTTTCGCCGCGGGCATTTTCCACCTGATGACGCACGCCTTCTTCAAAGCGCTTTTGTTCCTCGGCGCAGGCAGCGTGATTCACGCCATGTCCGGCGAGCAAGACATTCAAAAGATGGGCGGCCTGTGGGGCGAAATTCCTGTCACGGCACGGACCTTCTTTGTGGCTACCCTGGCGATCGCCGGGATTCCCCCGCTTGCGGGGTTTTTCAGTAAGGATGAGATTCTCGGGCGCGCGTTCGAGCGGCATCCTGCTCTGTGGATCGTCGGTTTCATCACCGCAGGCATGACTGCGTTTTACATGTTCCGATTGGTGTTCCTCACGTTTTTCGGCTATTCCCGTGCCGACAATCACGCGCAAAAACACATTCACGAATCGCCGCGAACGATGACCATCCCCCTGATGATTCTTGCGGTGCTTTCCGTGGTTGGCGGATGGATCGGCTGGCCCGCATCCTTGTTCGGAAGCAATCAGTTCGAGAAGTTCCTCGAACCCGTAATGTCCAGCGCCGGAGCGACGGAGTCCGCGAAGGCCGTTCAGGAGAGCTCGACCACGGAATATTTCCTGATGCTCGCCTCCATCGCCATTGCGGTGGCCGGCATTTGGGTGGCGTATGAGTTCTATCGCACCAAGCGCTTCGCTCCCGAATTGGTTGCCGGAAAAATGAAGGGATTCTATCGGGTGCTCTTCCACAAATATTACGTGGACGAGATTTACGACGCCCTGTTCGTGAACCGCACCAAGGATCTGGGCACGCTGCTCGGTCAGATCGACGCAAAAGTCATCGACGGTGTCGGCGTGGATGGCACGGGCTGGCTGGCCCGCTTTGGTTCGACGCTTTCCATGTGGTGGGACAAATGGATCATCGACGGGCTGCTCAACTTCGGTGCCAAGTTCACGCAGCTGCTGAGTTTCCCTATCCGCTTCTTGCAGACCGGTACGTTTTCAACCTATGCGCTGTTGATTTTAGTTGGGCTGGCCATTCTTCTGGCGTATTACCAACAGCATCTCCATGTAGTGCTGCGCGGAGCGCGCTGAGAGGCGAAGCATGGACTTTTTTGCAAATCACATCTTGAGCGTAGTGCTCTTCACGCCGCTCGCGGGCGCGATTCTTTTGCTGCTTGTTCCTCGCGAAATGGAGCTGACGCACCGCATCGGCGGCAATATTTTCGGCATGCTCGGGTTTCTGGTGTCGCTCCCGCTCGTCTTCTGGTGGAAGCCCGGACTAGAGCAGTTCTCCTTCCCGGAAAACGTTCCTTGGATTCCTTCCATTGGTGCGAGGTATCACCTGGGGATCGACGGCATCAGCCTGCTGCTCGTCATGCTCACCACGTTCCTGGGCATGATCGCCATCCTTTCTTCCTGGAGCGCTATCCATCAACGGACCAAGGAATACTACATTCTGCTGCTGCTCTTGCAGACCGGCATGATCGGCGTCTTCGTCGCGCTCGACTTCTTCCTCTTCTACGTTTTCTGGGAAGTGATGCTCGTTCCGATGTACTTCCTGATCGGAGCGTGGGGAAGCGACCGCCGGTTGTACGCAGCCATCAAATTTTTTCTGTACACCCTGGCGGGATCGGTAGTCATGCTGCTGGCGATCCTGGCGCTGTACTTCTATGCGCCAGTGGCGCCGGGCGCGACGCGCACTTTTGACGTCCCGACTCTCCTCGCCGCTGCACAGCACTTCTCCGATCCGCTGAAGGTTTGGCTCTTCTGGGGCTTTTTCTTTGCATTTGCCATCAAAGTGCCGATGTTCCCGTTCCACACCTGGCTGCCGGATGCGCACACCGAAGCGCCCACAGCGGGCTCGGTCATTCTGGCCGGCGTTTTGTTGAAGATGGGGACCTACGGCTTCATCCGCTTTTCACTGCCCTTGCTTCCCGCCGATGGAGCCATGCGCTCCAACATCATCAAGATTGTCATCGTGCTTTCGCTGATCGGCATCGTTTACGGCGCGCTGGTTTGCCTTATGCAAAAAGACATGAAGCGGCTGATCGCTTACAGTTCGGTCAGCCATCTGGGCTTCTGCACGCTGGGAATTTTCGCCCTCACCCCGAATGGCCTGGCCGGAAGTGTGCTTCAACAGATCAACCACGGTATCTCCACGGGCGCGCTCTTCCTGATCGTTGGAGTGCTCTACGAGAGGCGGCACACGCGCTTGATTTCGGAATTCGGCGGACTGGCTACTCCCATGCCGAATTTCGCGGCGATTTATCTCATCATTAGCCTCAGCTCGCTGGGCATGCCGCTGCTGAACGGCTTCATTGGGGAGTTCACCATCTTGCAAGGCGCGTTTCAGGTCAGCAAGGCCTGGGCGGCGTGGGGCACCCTCGGGGTCATTCTCGGCGCGGCCTACTTGCTATGGCTCTACCAGCGCGTGATGTTCGGGCCGGTGACGTTGCCCGTCAACGAACATCTGCCGGACTTGAACCTACGCGAAATGGCCACGCTCGTCCCGCTCGTATTCATGGCTTTCTGGATCGGCATCTATCCAAAGCCATTTTTTTCGCTCATCGAAAAGCCGGTGCAGAAAATCGTCGAGCAGGTGAATCCCAACTTCTATCAAATGGAGCGCGCGAAATTGCCTCCGGCGGTAGTTCCGGCAGCGGTGGAAGCGAAATAAGCCGGCCAGATGGCTATGCACATTCCCTTTCTCAGCGCGCTGACCGATTACTTGCAGGGAGACGGAGCCGTCATTCTCCCCGAGGTCGAGCTGACGCTTTTTGGTCTTGGCATCCTGTTGATTGATTTCACGCTCGGTGTAAAAGAAAGGTATCTGAACGCCGGGTTGGCGCTGGCGGGAACGGCTTTTAGCGCCTACACGGTCTGGAAGCTGCGCGTCCCGGTAGGGGCGAATGGCTCGCTGCTCGGGTTTCACGACTCCGTCATCGTCGATCCCTTCTTTCTTTTCTTTGCCGGGCTCTTTCTCGCTGCTACCGCTTTGGTGATTCTGCTCTCCGTCAAATTCCTCGAAATTGAACAAGAACAGGAAGGCGAATACTACGCCCTTCTGCTGTTTGCCTGCGTCGGAATGATGTTTATGGCCTCGGGTTTTGACCTCATTGTTATGTTCCTCGGTCTCGAGACTATGGCCCTCAGCTTCTACGTTCTCACCGGCTTCCTGCGCCGCGAGAAGCGTTCGAATGAAGCATCGTTGAAATACGTACTGCTAGGCGCATTCAGCTCGGGGATCCTGGCCTATGGCTTTTCTCTTCTTTACGGTCTGAGCGACTCCACAAATATTGACACCATCGGCGAAATGCTCGGGCAACGGAATGCTTTCATCACCTCTCTTTTGCATAATCCACAATCTGTGACCCCAGCGTTTGATCCCTTCCTGCTGCAATTGCTGCCGGTTCTGGCGTTCGTCTTCGTGGCGGTCGGACTGTTCTTTAAGATTGCGGCGGTGCCGTTTCACCAGTGGGCGCCGGATGTCTACGAGGGCGCGCCGACACCGGTCACCATGTTCGTCAGCGTCGCGTCCAAGACTGCCAGCTTTGCGCTGCTTCTCCGGTTGTTCCTGGTGGTCTTCGGAGCCACGCGCGTGAACTGGATGTATCTGGTCGCAGGCATCGCCGTTGCCTCGCTCACCTGGGGAAACCTTGCCGCGCTGACGCAGACCAACGTGAAGCGCCTGTTGGCGTACTCTTCCATTTCGCACGTGGGCTATGTGCTGCTTGGCCTGGTCGCCGGAAACAAAACCGCGATGACCGGCATCGCATATTACCTGCTGGCGTATATCTTCATGACCGCGGGCGCTTTTGCGATCCTCATCGTGCTGCGGCAAAAGGGTCTTATTGGCGAAGAGCTCGAGGATTTGAACGGCTTGTACCAGCGCAGTCCCGCGTCTGCCTTGCTGCTGTTGATCTTCATGCTTTCGCTGGCGGGCATTCCTCCGACCGCCGGCTTCATGGGCAAGTACTTCATTTTCCTTTCGCTCATCGAAACAAAACATCCCGTGCTCGCGGTCTTCGCCGTGCTCTACATCGTCCCCGCGCTCTACTATTATTTCCGTATCGTGGTGCACGCCTGGCTCAAGGCGCCCGGCGAAGCGCCGCGTCCCGTCATGAGCAACGCGCAGGCTGTAGCGCTCAGTGTCGCTGCGTTTGTCACGCTTGCCGCGGGGTTGTATCCTGAGCCGTTCACACGGCTCGCGCAATATGCCCTCGGACGATAAGCCAGACGAGACGGGATCGACGCCGGCAAAGAAAACAGCGAAGGACTTCGCCTCCGGGCCGGCCCTCGCCCTCGAGTTGCCTTTCACTTTGGTTGGGCCCATCGCTGTCGGAGCCGCGATGGGCTATTTCCTCGACCGCTGGCTGCACACAAAGCCATGGCTGATGCTCATCCTCGGTGCGCTAGGGTTTTTTGCGGGTGTGCGTGAGGTTCTGAGGCGTCTGCCGAGTGACTGACAGTGAGCACTCCGTCGCCTGTCCTATTAGGGCCTTCGGCCCGCGAAACTTCATGAAAGCCGTGCAGTGCGAAAGTGACGATCGGCCCGCTAAGCCCTTTGTTTTCAGGTCCGCCGTCATGTAGCCATATGTCTTTCGACCCTGAGCAGGAGTATACCAAGAGCATAGGCCTAAGGCAGACAAAAAGCGAAGACGAACGAATATGCAAAAGAAGGCCGCAGTCCCCTGCGGACGAAATCTATGAAAGCCAAGGCAGCTGAGCGGGCCGGCGGCTCGATCGGTCTACAGACCGAGCGGCGCATCGGTTGGCTGACTGTCGTCTTCGGCTTCGTCGCAACGGCGGTAGTCCTGGTGCTCCGCCACAAACTATGGGCAGCGGGATTAGCCATTGGAACCGCGCTCGGATGGCTGAACTTCCGTTGGTTGAGGCGCGCCGTGGACGCGCTAGTCATCGTTTCTACGGCTCAGGCAGACCGCGAAAAAGCCAGAGTCCCGCTGACCGCCTATCTTGCTGCCCTTTTTCGCTACGGGTTGCTGGGCCTAGCGGTCTATGTTATTTTTGTGTTTCTACGCGTTCCCCTTGGCAGTATGATTTTCGGTTTTTGCGCCCTGGCAGCAGCGACGATTGCGGCGACTGTGTGGGAAATCTTGCGTCCGGTGGACTGAAGAATGCATGAACAGGCTGCTTGGTTGACCGAATTTGTGAATCATCACCTGGGGCACGTGGCCCTGGCCCTGCTGGCTGTCTTGCATATCCAGCCGAGCCACCCCGAACTGCCCATCCCCCAACGCGTGGTGATGGCTGTCGTTGCGGTAATCATCGGGACGATTTTCGCCCTCGTGCTGCGCTCGCGGCTGTCGGTCGAGAAGCCTGGCGCCATGCAGCAAGTGGCGGAGATGCTGCTTACGAATCCCATGCGCTTTGGCATCAAGGATCTTCTGGAAGAAAACGTTCACCACGGCGCCAGCCAATTTGTTCCCTTCGTCGGGACCATTTCCGTGTTTGTGCTGCTTGGCAATCTCATGGGCGCGTTTCCTAGCAGCTTTCTGACGGCTCCGACAAGCGATCCGACCGTTCCGCTGGCCTGCGCCGTTCTCACGTTTGTTTATTTCAACTGGCAGGGAGCACGGCGCCACGGCGTTGCCGGCTATCTGCTTACGTTTGCCGGTTCACCGAAGGACTTCGGCGCCTGGATCCTGGCGATACTGTTGTTCCCGGTCGAAGTTGTCAGCACCACAGCGCGCATCCTTTCGCTTACCGTCCGTCTCTGGGCCAACATGTTCGCGAGCGACCTGATCTATTTGATTTTCGTCGGTCTGCTCGCCGGCGGCGCGAGCTTCGGATGGGGCAAGTCTCCCGTGCTGGGCGTGGTGCTCGCCGTTTTCCCGGCGACCATCCCTGTGCTGTTCATCGGCTTGCACGTTTTCGTGTCCGTGATCCAGGCCTACGTGTTTACCGTTCTTCCCGCCGTCTACTTGGGACTGGCCACGGCGGAAGAGCATTAGCAGATTGCAGAACTGGACAGCAATGCTTGTCTGTTCCTTGGCAAATTTCGGCGGGGAGGGCGTCGGCCCCAACGCAAGAGCGTCATCGGTTGCTAGAAAGACGCGAATCTCAGGGGCCCGGGGGCTTGGGCTCCTGAAAGTAGGCAACACGCTTTTCTCGAATCTGCGGGACCAGGTTTCGTTCTGCCGCTTCAGTGTGAGCCCGGCTGCACGGTGCCCGGGAACCACCTCCTGGCGGCTTCATAGGAGGCAGTGATGAAAAAGCAGTGGGTGTGGATGTTGGTGATGCTTGTCGTCCTAACCATGTTCGCGCCGGCGGCGTTTGCGCAGGAGCCGGCGGGAGCGAGCAGCAAGGCGCTGTCTGGAATCGCGGTCGGATTCGGCATGGCCATTGCTGCATTTGGTTGCGGTCTGGCGCAGGGCCGCATCGCGTCGGCGGCGTGCGAAGGCATGGCGCGCAACCCCGGAGCCGCCGGAGCCATTCGCGCGGCTATGATTCTCGGCCTGGTATTCGTCGAAACGCTGGTGCTGTTCACCTTGGCGATGATCGCGCTGAAGGTCTAGGATCTTCTGTAGCGGTAGGCGTGGGCTTCGCTTTACCCCAAGGAACAATAAAAGGGCCCGTCCTGCTCATCCGCAGCAAAGCTCAACGGCCCGGGACCGGGCCGTTTTCTTGACTTCCTCGCCGCCGCAAGCGGCGAGGATTCCTACGGCCGCTCGGTTTGTTGTCCCGAGATGGCTTCGGTGGGTTCCTCCCACAACCGCCCTACTTCAGCGGAGGGCCACGAAGAGGCTTTACGGCCCACCTGGTAAATGCACGGGCACGGCGCTTGTATCTTTCTTTAGAACCAGCGCTTTCAAAAAATTATAGGAGAAGGTCCCCAGGAACCGGAAAGCCTAGCTGAGCTAGCTAGTGGGCAAGCAGGCTTGGCCGCAGAATGAAATTGATGACGGGATTTGGGTACACGCCAAACAGAATCGTGCCGACAAAGGTGATAAGGAGAACGGCGTTGACGCCGATCGGAAAAGGCACTGGGCCCGCCGCGGCCGCCTCCGCGCTCGGCTCGCGCATGTACATCACCACAATCACGCGCAAATAGTAGTAAGCACCAATCACGCTGTTGATGGCCATCAGCACGGCGAGCGAAATTAAGTGCGAATTCACCGCCGCCTTGAAAATATAAAATTTGCCAAAGAATCCCGCCGTCACCGGCAGCCCGAGCAACGAAAGCAAATAGATGCTCAGCATCGCGGCCACAAACGGCTGCCGCTCGGAGAGTCCGGCATAGTCGTCTATCGAAAGATTCTTTTCGCCCGCCCCGCCGAGCTGCGAAACGATGGTGAACGCCCCCAGCTTCACTAGCGCGTAGCTCAGCAGGTAGAAGAGAACCGCCGCGTAGGCAGGGGCTGCTTCCTCTGAACCGCCCTGCGCCATGGACGTGACGGCCGCAAACGCGACCAGAATGTATCCCGCATGCGCGATCGAACTGTAGGCTAGCAGCCGCTTCATGTTCGTTTGCACCAGCGCGCCAAGGTTTCCCGCGAACATCGTCAGCGCCGCGAGCACCCAGAAGGCCCAGAACCAATATTTGGTCGCGGCAGGCACGGTGGCAAAAATCCGCAGCAACAGCGCGAACGCCGCGGCTTTCGGGCCCGCGGAGAAAAGCGCGGTCACCGGCGTGGGTGCGCCTTCGTAAACATCCGGCGTCCACACCTGGAACGGGGCGGCTGCTACTTTGAAGCCCAGCCCGATCAGAATCATCGCGAGGCCGAGCTTCAGCAGCGTGCTGGTCCCGTCGGAGAGCGCCATCTTGTCCAGCAGCGTTGTGCCCGTCGCGCCGTACACCAGCGCGATGCCGTAAAGGAAAAACGCCGTCGCAAACGAACCCAGCAGGAAGTATTTCATGGCCGACTCGCTGGACTTGAGCGAATCACGGCGGTAGCCCGCCAGGACATAGCTCGAAATCGAACTCATCTCCAGGCCGATGAATGCGGTGAGCAGTTCCTGGGCGGAAGCCAGCACGCCCATTCCGGCGGTGGCGAAAAACAAAAGCGCGTAAAACTCCGCGATGGGCAGCCTTTCACGGTCGAGATAGGGCCCGGCCGCGAGGACCACCAAAAACGAGACGCTTCCCACGAGCAGCCGGAAAAAGAAGGTGAACGAATCCGACTGCACCAGTCCGTGGAAACCCGGCCCACCATGAAGGAAGGCAGTGGCTGCGGCAACCGTTCCCGCGAGCGAACCGAACAGCGCGAGAAAAGAAAAAAATTGCCGGCTGCGTACGAACGGCTGCAGCAACATGACCAATACGCCAAAGGCAGACCAGATCAACTCGGGCAGCACGCGATGAAGATCGATGGCTTGCGGGAGCATTTAGCGAGTTCCCAGCCTTTTTACGCTCATGGTGTGCGCGGCGTACGAGGAAACATGGTTGGCATGGGCCTTCGCTTTAACGTGCGCCGCGGCTTCATAAGCCCACTGCGGCTCCACCTGGTCCATCACGGTTTGCGTGGCCGCTGCGGTGCGCCGCGTAATGAACGGCGAGCCGACGCCCATCCACAGTATGACCACCGCCATGATTGCGAGAACCCAGTTCTCGCGGGCCGACACATCCGGCAGCGGGCGGTTTTTCTCGCGCGTGATGTCTCCAAAAAACACGCGCTGGTACGACCACAGCAGGTAGCACGCGGAGAGAATCACCCCGAGAGCGGCCCACGCGGCCCAGCCCCAATGACGTTGGTACGTCCCGAGCAGAATCAGAAACTCGCCGACGAAGCCGTTGAGCATGGGCAAGCCGAGCGACGAAAGGGCCACAAACAGGAAAAATGCCGCGAGCTTCGGCATGGGTGTCGCGAGCCCGCCAAACTCGCTGATTTCGAACGTGTGCCGCCGGTCGTAGAGCATGCCCACGAGCAAAAACAGCGCGCCGGTAGAAACTCCGTGCGCAAGCATCTGGAACACCGCGCCCTGCATGGAAATGTTGTGAAACGCAAAAATGCCGAGTACCACGAAGCCGAGGTGGCTGACCGAAGAATACGCCACCAGTTTTTTCAGGTTGGGCTGCACCAGCGAAACCAGCGCGCCGTAAATAATTCCGATGATTGCGAGCACCGCGACCCAGCGCGCCGCGCGGTGCGAAGCTTCCGGGAAGAGTGGCAAGCAGAAGCGGATCATGCCGTAGGTGCCGAGCTTGAGGAGCACGCCGGCAAGCATCACCGAACCGGCCGTCGGAGCTTCCACGTGCGCATCCGGCAGCCAGGTGTGCAGCGGGAACAGCGGCACTTTGATGGCGAACGCCACGAAGAACGCCAGGAAAAGCAGCATCTCCGTGCGCGGTTCGAGGACCAGCTGACCATTCGCCAGCATCTGCTGAATCGTCGGCACATCGAAGGTCCCCGTAGCGTTGTAGAGCCAGATGATGCCCACCAGCATCAGAATCGAGCCGGCCATGGTGTAGAGCACAAATTTTACGGCGGCATAGACGCGCCGCTCGTGGCCCCAGATCCCGATCAGGAAGGCCATGGGGATCAACATCAATTCCCAGAAGAGGAAGAACAGGAAAAGGTCGAGCGAGAGGAAAACGCCGACCACGCCGACTTCGAGCAGAAGCAGCATGACGAAAAATTCTTTTACACGGTTCTGGATGCTGTGCCATGAAGCCAAAACAGAGATGGGCGTCAGGAATGCGGTCAGCAGGACAAGAAACATGCTGATGCCGTCGACGCCGAGGTGGTAGTGGATCGGCGGCGCGGGGATCCACTTAGCAAATTCTTCGAGCTGATATCCGGAAGCGCCGATGGGCACACTGCGCAGCAGCAGCAGCGAAAAAAGAAATTCCGCGACGGCAATGAGCATGGCGATGGAGCGGATAAACTTGTGATCGTCGCCGCGGAGCATCATCAGCGCCGCGGCGCCAACGGCGGGGAAGAAGATCAGAACCGAGAGCAAATGTCCGCCAGAGGGCATCAGCGCACCAACCCCAAGGCGATTTTGCTGGCGCTCGGCCAGAAGAAAATGACCGCGAGCACGACGATTGCGCCCGCGACGACCCACACGGCGTAGCTGCGCGTGTTGCCCGATTGCGAATGGCGCAGGCCGTCGCCGATCGCTGCGGCTCCGTGCGCGATTCCGTTCACGGTGCCGTCGATTCCTGCTACGTCGGTAGCCTTCCAGAACACGTTGGTCGAAAGCCAAAGCAGGGGCCGGACGACTGCGGCGGCATAGAGCTCATCCACGTAGTACTTGTTCAGTAATGTGGTGTACGCCGGCTTCATGGATCTCGCCAAGTCATCCGCTTTGCGCGGGTTCTTGATGTACAGCCGGTAGGCGACTGCGAGGCCGATCAAGGAGGCTAGCACGGCCACTCCCGAAAGAATCAATTCAAGTTGGTGCGCGGCGGCTTCCGCGCCCGCCTCCACAGCTTCCCGTGCGCCAAACACGGGTCCGAGGAAATTCGCGAAGTAGTCCGGCCCCTGGAAAAACGCCGGCAGTGCAAACCAGCCGCCGGCAACGGAGAGAATTGCGAGGACGACCAGCGGCCCGCGCATGCTCCAGGGCGACTCGTGCACATGCACTTTGTGTTCGTCGTAACGCGGCTTGCCGTGAAAGGTCAGGAAAATCAGACGGAACATGTAGAACGCCGTGAGCACGGCGGCGAGCAAACCTAGGACATAGAGGGTGCGAATGCGATCTCCGGCTCCGCTTTGGAAAGTCGCGAACAGAATCGCGTCTTTTGAAAAGAAGCCGGCGAAAGGCGGGATGCCCGCGATGGCCAGAGTGGCGATAAACATCGTCGCGTAAGTCCACTTGATCTTCCTGCCGAGCCCACCCATTTTGGGCATTTCCTGTTCGCCGCCCATTGCGTGAATGACGCTGCCGGCGGCAAGGAAGAGCAGGGCCTTGAAGAATGCATGCGTCATCAAGTGAAAGATGCCCGCCGTGAATGCGCCGACGCCGCAGGCGAGAAACATGTAGCCGAGTTGGCTGACGGTGGAATAGGCCAAAACTTTCTTGATGTCCGTTTGCACGAGGCCGATCGTCGCGGCGAAAAACGCTGTCGCGCAGCCCACCATGGCGACCACCAGCATTGCGGTAGACGAATGCGAGAATAAAACGTGCGAGCGCGCGACCACATAGACACCCGCCGTCACCATCGTCGCCGCGTGAATTAACGCGCTGACAGGTGTGGGACCTTCCATCGCATCGGGCAGCCAGACGTAGAGAGGAAGCTGGGCGGACTTTCCGGTTGCGCCCATGAAGAGCAAAAGGCAGGCAACCGTGAACGTGCCGAAGTGGCCCATCGGTTCCGCCGGCCAAGAACCGGCCTTGGTAAACAGCGTCTGGAAATCGAGAGTCCCGAAGGTTCTGAACAGCAAAAACATCCCCAGCATGAATCCGAAGTCGCCGATGCGGTTGACGATGAAGGCTTTTTTGCCCGCGTCCGAGGCAGACTTTTTCAAGAACCAAAAACCAATGAGCAAATAACTGGAAAGGCCGACACCCTCCCAGCCGACGAACAGCAGAACGTAGTTCGCCGCCAGCACCAGAATCAGCATGAAGAACATGAACAAATTCAAATACGAGAAAAAGCGGTAGTAGCCTCGCTCATGCGCCATGTAGCCGATAGCGTAGATGTGGATGAGCCAGCCCACGCCGGTAACCACCAGCATCATCACGACCGTGAGCCGGTCCGCTTGCAAATCAAAACCTGCGCGGAAATTGCCGGAGGCTATCCAGGTGAAGAATTCCTTGCGGGAAAGCGCTTGCCCGGACTCCAAGAATTCGCGAACGGCTTCGAGCGCGCAGAGAAACGAAAGACCGGTCGAGCTGATGGCGGTGAGAGTGACGTACTTGTTCGGCCATTTCGCCCCCAAAATTCCGTTGATCGCCGAACCAAGCAGCGGCAGCAGCGGAACGATCCACAAGTACTCGAGCATCGGATGGGCAGGCATCAGAGTTTGAGCAGATCCACGCGCTCCACGTTGAGTGTTTGCCGGTTGCGCGCAATCAAGATGATGATTCCCAGGCCCACGACCGCCTCCGCCGCCGCGACCACGATTACGAACAGAACAAAAACTTGTCCGTCGAGCTTGCCGAGCGCCTGGCTGAAAGCCACAAAAGCAAGGTTCACCGCGTTGAGCATCAGCTCGATGGACATGAAAATGGTGATGATATTGCGCTTGAAAATGAAGGCGAACACTCCGAGCCCAAACAAAATCGCGCTCAGGATTATGTAGTAGTTTGTTGGGACCATCTCAGCTTTTCTCCCGCTGCGCCAGAACCGTCGCGCCCAGAATCGCCACCAGAATCAGGAACGATGTCAGTTCAAACGGATAAACGAAATCCTTGAAGACCATTTCGGAAATCCCTTTGGTGGAAGACAACGCCCCGGTTTGCGCGGCGGCCTGTACGCCCGTGCCCGACTTTGCAATGGTAGCCGCCACGAACGCGGCCAGCGCCGCCACTAGCAACAGCCCCGGCGGACCGGCCATTTTCGAAAGGCTGGTGTGCTCTTCCACGCCGGCGTTCAGCAGCATGATCACGAAAACGAAGAGCACCATGATCGCTCCGCCGTAGACGATGATTTGCACGGCCGCGACAAACTCCGCGCCCATCAGCAAGAACAGTCCGGCAAGCGCCACCATCACCACGATTAGCGAAAGCGCGCTGTGAATGGGATGCTTCTGGAGAATCAGGCTGACGGCTCCAATCACCGCCAGCGCGGCGAGCGCGAAAAACACAAGGAGCGGCTCGCTCATTTCGCACCCCATTGCATCTTCACCAGAATCACAAAGCTGGAGATCGCCACGTTCGCCATCGATATCGGCAACAACAGCTTCCATCCAAACGCCATTAACTGGTCGTACCGGAAACGCGGCAGCGTCCCGCGCATCCACACGTAAACGAACAGGAAAAGCAAGACTTTGGAGATAAACCAGAACGGCGCCTGAATAAACGCGTTGACGTGGGGGAAGACGATGAAAACGAGACCGAGCACGGTGATGACCGTTCCCACGACCGGCAAAACCACCCGCCCGAGAGTCGTTTCGTAGCGGAAGCCGTCCATAATGACCCACAAGCCGAACGGAATCAGGACGACCGATGGCAAATAATGAGCGAGCGTCCACGAAGCAGGGAAGGGAGAGAGCCAGCCGCCGAAGAACATAATCGTGCACAGGCAGGAGACGGTGATCATGCTGGTGTATTCGGCGATGAAAAACATGGCGAACTTGAAGCTCGCGTACTCGGTGTGAAAGCCGGCGACGAGTTCTTGCTCGGCTTCGGGCAGGTCGAAGGGCACGCGGTTGGTTTCCGCCACGGCCGCGGTAAAGAAGCAGAAAAAGCCAAGAATCTGCGGCCAAATGTTCCAACCGAGCATTCCGTGGTCGGGGTGCCCTGCCAGAGGAGCTTGTGCATTGATAATGTCGCGCAAGTTGAAGGTGCCGGCCATCAGCAGAACGCCTACCAGAGACATGGTCAGCGCCAGCTCATAGCTGACCATCTGCGCAGCGCTTCTCAGTCCGCCGAGCAGCGGATACTTGCTGTTCGAGGCCCAGCCGGCAAGCGCGACCCCATAGACGCCCAATGCGGTGATCGCGAACAAGGCCAGTATCCCGATGTTCAGATTTGGGGGAGCAATTCCCAGATAAATATCGTGGCCGAACACGCGAAGCGGTTCCGGACCAAACGGAATAATGGCAATGGAGGTGAGGGCCAATCCGAGCGCCAGCAACGGCGCCAGGTAATACACGAATCTGTCCACCCCCGCGGGAGTCGGGTCTTCCTTGAAAAAAAACTTCACGCCATCGGCCAGCGGCTGGAGCAAGCCGTGCGGGCCGACGCGGTGCGGTCCCCACCGCGACTGGATGTGCGCGACGACTTTGCGTTCGAACCACGTCAGGTAGGCGTTCACCGTAAGAACGATGAAAAGCAAAACCGCGATTTTTGCAATCGCGATGAACAGCTCGTCTCTTGTGGCGAAGAGAAAATGCACGGTCAGATGTCCGCCTCGGGCAAGGATTCCATCATCGTGCACCAGCGGCTGAGCGTGCCGCTGGTGAAAAGCGTGTCGTTTGCGGAGCGAATCAATCCCACCGGGACGTCGTAGTGCGCCAGGCCGTTGCGGGCAAACTCCGCGTGTGTGGCTTCCGCGCCACCGGCAAGCAGACCCGCCAGAGGCACATTGTAGGCACCCACGGCCTTGCGAATTTCTGCGAACACCTCGCCCGGCGTCTTGTAGTGGAACGCCTTGCCAAGTCCCTGCCTTTCGAGCTGATGCGAAAGGATGCGCAGCAGGTCAAAATCGCTCCGCGGGCCCATCACTTCCGCGGCTTTGCGCAAAATTTGAATTTCGCCGGAGGTGTTTGTGACCGTGCCGTCTTTTTCGTAAGCCGACGCGGCGGGAAGAACGATATCGGCTGCCTTGGCGGTTTCCGTCAAAAACATTTCCTGCACAATGAGCAGATCGAGCTTGCCGCGCCCATCGCCGGGGTTTCCAAAGTGCACCAGAGGATTTGCACCCACCACGTACAACGCTTGCAGCTGTCCCGACCGAGCCGCTTCCACCATCTGCGGCGCAGTGAGTCCCGGCTTCGAAGAAAGCACCGAGCCCCAAAGCTGTTCGAAAGCTTCGCGGGCCTTTGCGTCGTCCACGTGAGCATACCCGGGCAGGCGGTCGGGCAGCAGTCCCATGTCCGCCGCGCCGCGGGAATTGCTGTAATCGCCGAGTGCCATGTAGCGGCTCTGGCCGGGCAGCTTTGAGCCGAAAGCGACGAGCGTCGCAAGGGCTGCGCCGGAAATCTCCGCGCCAGAGACAATGGCCACGTCGCTTTGCGCTTCGAGCGCAGCTTTCAGTTGCGCGAGTTGCTCGACGAGTTCCGGCGCGAGTTGGCCTTCTTCGTGCGCCAGCCATTTCAAAACGGCAGGCTCCTGCCCCGCGGCAACTCTCACGAACTGGTTCGCCTTGCGCTGCAGCTTGCTTTCGTTCGAATGAATGACGAAAAGCTTTGTTCCAAAATGCCGGATGCCGCTGCGAATCTGCCACGCCACCAGGGGATTCTGATTGGTCGGATCGTTGCCAATGACCAGCACGGCTTTCGATTGGTACAACTGCTCCATGGTGAGCAGGGAGAAGGCCGCGCGGTCGCCGAGCGCCGTGAGCAATCCGGCGTAATCGGCGGTTCGGTGATGATCGATGTTGTTGGTTCCAAAGGTCCCGCGGGCGAGTCGCTGCAGGAGATAGTTTTCTTCGTTTGAAGTACGATTCGAACCGATGAAGCCGATGGCCTCTTTGCCGCCTGCGTCATAAGCGGCTTTCAGCTTTGTTGCTGCGGCTTGCGCCGCATCTTCCCACGAGACGGGCAGCAGCTTGTCGCCCCGGCGTAGCAGCGGCTGACGAATGCGCTCCTTGTGACTAGTGAAATCGAAGGCGAAGCGTCCCTTCACACACAGAAAATCCTTGTTGATGCCGCTCAGATCGCGATTGTTTGCGCGCAGGATTTCATGATTGCGCACGCCGAGCGTAGTCTTGCAACCGTTCGAACAGTGCGCGCAGACGGTTGGCACGTATTGCATCTCCCAAGGACGCGTCTTATAGCGATACGTGCCGCTGGTGAGCGCGCCGACGGGGCAAATGTCGATGCACATACCGCATTCTTCGCATTCCAGGTGATCGCCGCGGTTCGGGATGATCACGCTGTTCGCGCCGCGCATGCCCACGCCGAGCGCTTTTACGTCCATGCCCTCGTCGCAAACGCGCACGCAGCGGAAGCACAAAATGCATCGCGGAGCGTCGTAATAAACCAGCTCGGACCACTTCTCTTCGGGGCGGTGAATCTTCTCCTCGACGAACCGGCTGAAATCTGCGCCATAGCGGTAAGTCATGTCCTGCAGTTCGCATTCGCCGCCCTTGTCGCACACCGGGCAGTCCAGCGGATGGTTGGTCAGGAGAAACTCGAGCATGGCCTTGCGCGCTTGGCGCACCTGGTCCGTATCGGTTCGAACGACCATGCCGTCGGTGGCTACCAGCGTGCACGCGGTCTGGAGTTTGGGCGCTTTTTCGACTTCCACCAGGCACATGCGGCATGCCGCCTGGAGCGACAGGCCGGGATAGTAACAGAACGATGGCACTTCCGTTCCGATGCGCCGCGTCGCCTCGATGACCAGCGTACCCTGCGGCACCTGCACTTCGCGGTCGTTAATCTTCAGCTTGATGAGCTTCTGATCTGGCATGGAGTCCTTGCCGCGGTTCTTTGTCTTTGCTTCTGGTCCTTTACTTTACCTGGCGCCAACGAGCGCGCCGGCGGATTTATATGGGCAACGCCCCCTCAAATGACCTTCAAACTCTCCGCGCCATTTTTGCACGATGCTGATGGTCGGCATGGCCGCGGCGTCGCCGAGCGGACAGAAGGTTCTCCCAAGCATGTTTTTGGCAAGGTCCGCGATGAGA